>Ga0268299_1002396_pt1 | contig 22660 bp, 20 predicted proteins | sample NOBtaG_FD_193484 | JGI IMG/M metagenome (GOLD analysis project Ga0268299, IMG submission 193484) | Activated sludge microbial communities from bioreactor in Nijmegen, Gelderland, Netherland - NOB reactor | ecosystem: Engineered > Bioreactor > Aerobic > Activated sludge | place: Netherlands... | reverse complement strand
GCCGCGAGACGAACTCGCTGCCCCGGATGTAGAACCTGAGCAGGCGCCGGGCCCAGGCGCCCGCGTAGTCGACCCCGATGCGCGGCCGCTTCACGATGCGGATGGCGCCAGCGTCCCCGTCGGTGATGTACAGCGAGTCGCCCCGCAGGTCGGCGCCGTTCAGCGCGCGGTCCACGCCGAGTGCCCGGCACAGCAGCCCGGGTCCGCTGGCCTTGCCGGCCAGGTTCCGGACCGGCTCGAGCGCGCGGATCAGCACCGCGGCCCCATGGCCTTCGGGTTCGGTCACCACGTTCAGGCAGTGGTGCATGCCGTAGACGAGGTACACGTAGGCGTGGCCCGGGGGGCCGAACATGACCCGCGTGCGGGGCGTCCGGCCCTTCGCCGAATGGGCGGCCCGGTCGTGGGGCCCCAGGTAGGCCTCCACCTCGACGATGCGGCCGACGCGTTCCACGCCGTCGACCCGGTGGACGACGTGCCTGCCGAGCAGCTCCCGGGCGACGGTGACGGTGTCGCGGGCGTAGAAGCTGCGCGGCAGGCGCTTCAAGTCAGGCCGCCTGCTTCTCCAACCGGGGACCGGCCTGCCCCTCCGCCACGGCTTCGCCGCCCAGGATGGCGGTCAGCTCCTCGAGCAGCTGCCGGAGTTCGCCCGTCATCAGCGCGAAGTCGATGTCGAACTGCTCATGGGGATTCTCCCCTTTGGCGTTGTCGTCCTTGTAGACGTCGAGGAACTGCACGCGCTTCACGTGCAGGTTCCGGTGCAGGAGGAAGCCGATCCGGCCGTTCCAGGTGAGACCGAGACGGGTGGGCGCCTTGCCCGAGGCCAGGTGGTTGCGGATCTCGGCAGTCTCGAGCGGGTGCCGCGCGTAGCGGATCGTCGCGCCGTTGCCGTCGATGGCCTGCAGCTCCAGGTCCTCCGCGAGCACGAACCGGCCGGGCGCGTCGCCGTGGGTGAGCCAGGCCGCCATGCTGCCGGCGGGGGCGTGCTGCGTGTCGAAGGGCACGACCGGCAGAGTGCCGAGCACGTCGCGCAGGGTCTCCACCAGTTCCTCGGCGCGGCCGTTGCTCGCGCCGTTCACCACCAGCCAGCCACCCGCGAGGTCGAGCCAGGCAAAGGTCGTCCGGCGCCGGGTGAGCGCCCGGGCCCGCAGCTCGTCCCCCACCCGCGCCTTCAGCTCGCGCATCTGGCGCCGGCCCACGGGATGCCCCTGCTGCTGCTCGAGGTCGAGGGCCCGCTCCTTCGCCACCTGGTTGACGATCGACGCGGGCAGCAGCTTCTGCTCCACGCCGAGGCAGAGGAGATGCTGCTGCCCCTGCGTGTAGAGGGTGCGCTGCTCGTAGCCGCAGGCGACGAAGCCGCGGGTCTGCATGTCGAAGCTGCCGCAGGCCTGGAGGGGCCGCCGGTCCAGGGCTGCTTCCAGCTCCGCGGCAGTGAGGGCAAAGGTCCGGGGCAGACGGTAGAGGATCAGGTTCTTGAACAACACAGTTACGGTTCGCGTGAGTGCGGGGGATCGGAGCGGGCCGGCAGTATAGCGGCCCGCTGCCGCGGACTCACGAGCCCCAGACGCGGCGGGCGAGACGGACGTCGGCATTGACCGGACAGCGGAATTCGGCCAGTTCGTCGCGCTGGGGTTCCCAGTCCCAGGCCGAGAAGGCCACCGGGCTGGACCGCCCCCACGCCAGCGCCACCGTGCGCGACTCCTCGTCCAGCAGGTAGAGGCGAACGTCCCGGCGCCGGATGTCCCAGTCGGCCCGGACGGTGTCGAGCACCGTCGGCGCGGCCAGCGCCAGCAGGCGCCACTCGCCCGGCGCCACCGGGTCCAGCAGCCAGCATTCCCGGAGCCCGGGATGGCGCTCCTGCAGGCGCGCCAGGAACCGGTGCAGGTCGGGCGTCACCGGCAGGTCCTGCCCGCCCGGCCACCAGGGCTGGCCGGCGCTGCGCCACCAGTGGGCGGGTGGCAGCCCGGTGGCGGCCGTGTACCCGAACAGCACGACGAGGCCCAGGAAGAGCAGCGCCCGGGCGGCGAGGGCCAGGAAGCTGGCGCCGTCGACGACCGACCCGGCAGCATCGCGGATGAGCAGTGCGATCGCCGCGACGGCGGCAAGCGCCACCAGGCCCGCCAGGATGCGGAGCCAGGCCGGGATCACCCGCACGCGCCCGCCCCTCCGCTGCCGGGACCCGCGATCAGTGGCGGCATGGCGACCGGCACACGTCAGTAGTGCGGCGGAATCTCGGCGCGCGGTCCGGCGGGCGCCTCGGCGGCCGCCTCCAGCGCCTCGATCTGGCTGGCCAGGTCCTGGCTCCGCTCCAGCACCCGGTCCAGTTGCTGCTGCTGGCGGAAGAGCACGTCGCTCAGCTCCTGGACGGCCCGCTCCAGGTGGGCGCACTTGATTTCCAGGGCCTCGATCCGGGCGTTGTCGCTCATGGGCTATATTCTATGCGGCCCGCCACCGGAGAGTGACCGATGAACCGCCTGCGCAAGCTGGCCAAGTACGGCCAGAGCTACTGGATGGACGACCTCTCCCGGGACCTGCTCCGGAGCGGCAGCCTGCCGGTCCAGGTCCGGGACGCCGGCCTCCGCGGCATCACCTCGAACCCCGCCATCTTCGGCCAGGCGATCGGGGGCAGCACGGCCTACGACGAGCAGATCGCCCGGGCCGCCCGGAGCGGCCGGTCGGCGGCGCAGATCTACGAGGAGCTCACCTGCCAGGACATCCGCGACGCCTGCGACGCGCTGCTGCCGGTGTTCCGGGAGACCGGCGGCGTGGACGGCTTCGTCAGCCTCGAGGTGTCGCCGCTGCTGGCGCGGGACACGGCCGGCTCGATCGCCGAAGGCGCGCACCTGGCCGGGCTCGTGGCCCGGCCGAACCTGATGATCAAGATCCCCGGCACCGCGGAGGGCGTGCCGGCCGTGGAGGAGCTGCTCTTCCGGGGCATCAACGTCAACGTCACCCTGCTTTTCAGCGTGGAGGCCTACCAGGCTGTGGCCGAGGGCTGGCTCCGCGCGCTCGAGCGCCGCCGCGCCGCCGGCCAGCCGGTCGACAATGTGGCGTCGGTCGCCAGCTTCTTCGTGAGCCGGATCGACACGCTGGTCGACCAGCTGCTCGCCCACCGGATCCGTCCGGACGGCAGCTCGGCACTCACGCCCCACCCGAAGACGCTGCAGGGCCAGGTCGCTGTCGCCAACGCCAAGGTGGCCTACGCGGCATTCCGGCGCATGGCGGCTGGCGAGCGCTGGACGGCGCTGGCGGCGGCCGGCGCCCGGCCCCAGCGCCTGCTCTGGGCCAGCACCGGCACCAAGAACCCGGCCTACAGCGACGTCATGTACGTGGAGCCCCTGATCGGCGCCCACACGGTGAATACCATGCCGGCCGCCACGGCGGCGGCCTTCGACGATCACGGCAAGCCGGGCAAGACCCTGACCCGGGGCGTCCCCCAGGCGCGCAAGGCGCTGAAGGAACTCAAGGCGCTCGGAATCGACCTGAAGCGCGTGACCTGGCAGCTCGAGAACGAGGGTATCCAGAAATTCATCGAGCCCTTCGAGAAGCTGCTCGCCAACATCGAGGCCAAGCGCAAATCCCTGGCCAGCTAGGCCTCTTGCAGGGCAGTAAGGCCGCCGGCAACGCCCGGCGGCGCGACCCCGTCGGTTGACCTCGGCCGGGATATGGCATACCGTCAGTCCCGCAATTGGCGTATTTGGCCTGCCTTGGACTGAAGAAGATTCCCGTTCGGGATATTCCGCGACTGATGCTTCCCAGACATTCCACGTTGTACGGATCTGACTCCCGCTGTCTTCAGCAGGATGCGCAGAGCCGGGCTTGATTGTTTCATTGGATTTATTTCATTTATTTTCTTTAAGGAAGACTTAACTAATGGCTACAGGTACTGTGAAGTGGTTCAACGCCCAGAAGGGCTATGGGTTCATCCAGCCGTCCGACGGCTCGAAGGACGTTTTCGTGCATGTGACTGCCGTCCAGGCGGCAGGGCTCGCGACCCTCAATGAGGGCCAGAGCGTGACCTTCGAAGTCACCAACGAGCGCGGCAAGCCGGCAGCTGCAAACCTGCGGGCGTCCTGAGGTCCGTTCCTCACGCGAGTGAGGAGCTGGTCCATCGGATCAGAGGCCCCGGCAAGTCCGGGGCCTTTTTTTTCATCAGGTGATTCGGAGGCACCGGATCAATCGACGGTCGCCACCTCTGCCGCCGGCGCGGGATCCGGCGGCACGCCGGGCTTCACCACGCCCATGAGGGCCGCGACGAGCAGCGCCACCCAGATCGCCACCGAGTAGGGCCGGCTGCTGGCCAGGCTGGTGCCCATGCGCGCATCGAGCGCCGGGGACGATTGCCCGGCGGCCAGGTCGGCCAGTCCCGTCCGCAGCGGCGCCAGCCGGAACCGCAGCAGCTGGCCGAACAGCAGGATGGCCGCGAACAGCAGCAGCTTCGCGCCCACGTAGGGCGCGATGGCGAGACGCCCCGTGATGGTGGAGTACGCGACCGACAGGGGCACGACCACGATCAGCGCGGACCGCAGCCAGAATTCCAGCTGCCGGGCGGTGGCCCCGAAGGGGGTGCCATCCCGCAGGATGGCGAACAGCACCAGGGCCAGCCAGACGGGCCCGAGCAGGACGATGCCCGCCATCTGCCACCAGGGGTGGGTGAGGCCCACGAACTCGGAAAGGAGCCCGCCGACGGTGAGCATGAGGCTGATGGCCACACGCGGGATGAAGTCCACCAGGGTCATCATCTGGCCGGCCACCACCCGCTGCTCCGCGGTAGCCCCCGCCTCCACCGCCTTGCGGCCCCAGACATACACCGCCACGTCCGGGCCCAGCCAGAAGACGAACAGGAACACGTGCAGGAACTGCAGCAGTTCGTAGCTCGTCAAGCCGTCGTGCATGGGGCCTCCGGGTCTGATCAACGCCTCGCGAAAGAGGTTAACATGCGGCCCTTCCGCACGAGCATCCGAGGGAATCCGGCCAGTGGCTGAGCATGAAGTGATGTGGATCGGCCGCCGGCCGGCGGCCCTGGCGCCGGTGGAGCATGCCTCCGCCACGGAGGGCTTCGCCGATGCCGTCACCGGCGCCTGCGCCGGGTGCGGCTGCGACGTGGAGGACTACATCGCGGCCGCGGGCGCCTACGGCAGCTGGCTCATCCGCTTCGACCGGGACGGCCAGCGCCAGCGCCTGATCTGGAACGGCAAGGACGGCCGGCTGGTGCTCGAGCAGGCCACGACCGGGCCGGAGTGGCAGGAACTCGCGCGCAGCCCGGTCAGCGGGACCCCGTCCGCAGACTCGTTCGTCGCGACCATCCGCGGCCTGCTCGGAGGCAGGGACGATGCCACGCAAGCCTGAACCAGCCGCACCGCTCCCGATGCCCGAACACGTCCACGGGCCGGACTGCAATCACGACCACGACCACCAGCACGGGCCCGCGGCGGAAACCTACCGACGCGACACCCCGAAGCTCGGGCGCAACGACCCCTGCTTCTGCGGCAGCGGCAGGAAGTACAAGAAGTGCCACGGCGCCAGCGCGTAGCGGCGCCGTAGGAGCGCCTTCAGGCGCGATCCCTGCCTCGGGCGAAGCATCGCGTCCGCGCGTCGGCAAGCCCGGGGTAGGGATCGCGCCTGAAGGCGCTCCTACGCCGCCACCCGACCAGCGGCGCCAGCAACAGCAGCGACAAGGCGTCCATGGAGCTGCTTCCCGGCAGCGGCTCGGCATCCGGCGTGGTGGTGCTGGCGAACGTGGCGCTCACCCCGCCGACCGTCAGCACCGTCTCGGTCCGGCTCGACAGGCTGCCGGCGGAGACGTGGCGCACGCAGATCGTGTCGCCGTCCTCCACGAGGCCGTCCTGGCCGGTGTAGGCGCCGGTGCAGTTCAGCTGGTACTGGCCGTTCGGGCCGATCTCGACCAGGCTCGGGCCGCTGATGCCCGTGATCGTCACCGGATCCGAATAGATCGTGGTCAGCACGGGCACGTCAGCCTTCTCGGCGAAGCTGAAAGCGTCAGGCACGGTTTCCGCAGTAGTAACGGTAAAGGTCTCCGTCTTGCGGTTTCCCACGCCGTTGCCGCCGATCGTGACGGTCACCACGGAGCTGGTGAGGTCGCTGTCGGCCGAGATCACCGAGATGCAGATGATCTCGCCCGGATCCAGCAGCTGGTCGTCGTCCGCGCCCACGTCCGTGCCGGTGCAGCCCCTGGAGAACCCGTAGAGCGGGATGCCGAAGTTGCCAGTCGGGCCGCTCAGCAAGATGCCCGCCTTCGAGTCGATGCCGGTGACCGTGATGGGATTGGAGACGATGCGGGTGCGCCGCGCGACGTTGTTCTGGCTGGTGAAGCTGAAGTCGTCGGGCAGCTGGTCGCCGACCCTGGTGGTGCTCGTGAAAGTGCCGCTCACCGTCCCGATGGTCAGCACCGTCTCGACATCCTCGCTGCTGTTGAACGAGGACTCGTGCCGCACGCAGACGGACTGGCCGTTGGTGATGTTGGACCGGGCGCTCGTGAAGGTGTTCGTGCACCCGATGGAGTACTCGCCGCCGCTCACGGTCACCGGACTCGCGATGTCGATGCCGGTGATCGTCACCGGGGCCGACGTGATCGTGGCCAGCAGGTCGACTCCCGTCTGATCCGTGAAGCTGAAGGGAGCAGGCGCCGCATCGCCGGGCAGCGTCGTGCTGGTGAAGGTGCCGCTCACTCCGCCCACGGTGAAGACCGTGTTCGTGGCGGTGCCGCCGGACGATGCCGACGTGTGCCGCAGGCAGACCGAGGCGCCGGGCTGGAGCAGCACCGGCTGGTTGAACGGAGGGGGGTCGATCACTGTGGTCCTGAAAGTGCCGGTGCAGCCAATGGAGTAGCTGCCACCGGAAATGCTGTTGATCGTGGCTGCCGTGTCGAAGCCCGCGATGACGACGGCACCGGAGGTGACGACCGTCAAAAGCGGCACGCCCGACTGGGCCGGGAAGCTGAAGTTGTCGGGCGTCGTGTCCGGCGACCCCTCGGTGGTGCTCGTGAAGGTGTCGCTCAGCCCGCCGACGGTGAGCACCGTGTTGGTGGCCGTGCCACCGGCCGCCGATGACGTGTGCCGGACACAGACCGAGCCGCCCGGCGCGATCGTGCCAGCTGCCGTCGTGAAGGTCCCGGTGCAACCGAGCGAGTACTGGCCGCCGGACACAGTGACCGGCGCGTTCGACGTGAAACCCGTCAGCGTCACGGCCGCGGACGTGATCAGTGTCGACTTCGCCACGCCGGTCTGGTCCACGAACGTGAAGGCGTCAGGCGTCACGTCGCCGGTCGTCGTGCTGGTGAACGTGTCGGTGATGGTGACGCCCTTGCCGACCGTGAGCGTGGTGCTGGTCGTGGCGCCCGGACCCGACGCCGAGGTGTGCCGGACGCAGATCTGGGCGCCGGGGTCGACGGTGGTCTTGGTGTCCGTGTACGTGGCGGTACAGCCCACGGAGAACTGGCTGCCGGAGGAGACGCTGACGTCGGTCCGGATCGTGAGCCCTGCCAGCGTGACGGGCGCCGACACGACCTGCGTGCTGGTCGCGACGCCGGTCTGGTCCTCGAAGGTGAACTGGTCCGGCGTGGCGTCGCCGGTGATGACGGCGAACTGGCCGAGGGCTCCGCCCACGGTCAGGAAGGCGCGACTGTCGGATGAGCCATTCACGGGCGTGGTGGTCCGCACGCAGACCGACTGGCCGTCGTTGATGGTGCCAGGCGCCGACGTGAAGGTGGAACAGCCGATGGAGTATTCGTCGCCGCCGCTGACGCTGATCGTTGCCGGGGCATCGATGCCTTGGATGGTCACCGAATTGGACGTGACGGGGATGTCCGTCTCGAGGCCGGTCTGGGTGACGAAGGTGAATGGGTCCGGCGCGGTGTCCGGTCCGTCGGGGAGGTCGGTGGCGGCAAAGCGGGCGGCTGCGAACGCGGTGTCGTTGTCGGAGATGTTACGCAGGCCGGTGACGGCTACGTCACCGCCCGCGAGGATCACGAGGTCGTTGACGCCGACGGCGAAGGTCCCGGCCACCTGGCTCTGGGCGATGCCGTTGGGACTGACCTGGACCGGCTTGAACCCGGAGCCGGAGAGCACGATGTCCCCCGACGGGCGGATGCCGAGCCCGGTCGGCACGCCGTTCGACGCCTCGGGGGCGAGCGGGGCATAGCCGCCCGAGCCGAAGGTGGCGTCGATCTCGCCGGCTCCGGTGGCCCGGCCCAGGATGCCGCGGGTGCCCCCGGCGATCGCCCGGCCGGCGAACAGGATACGGCCGTCGTCCTGGAGCGCCAGCTCGGTGATGGCGTCGTCCGACTCGGTCGTCCCGGTGGCGGTGTCGAAGGTGAAGTAGTTGAAGGAGGCGATGCCGCCGGTCCCGAACGTCGCGTCGAGGACGCCCGCGCTGGTGAACCGGGCGAGCGTGAGGTCGCCGCCGCCACCGGCCGCCAGGATGACGTCGCCGGCCAGGATCGCCAGCGCATTGAAACTGAAACCGTCGCCGTCGGGCGCCAGGGGGTTCGGGACCACCGTGTCGGTGAAGCCCGGGATGGGATCGCCGGCCTCGTCGAGTCCGGCGATGAAGCCGACGGCGGCCGCGTCCTCGTCCTCGCCCACCGTGGCCGAGCCCGCGACGACGATGCTGCCGTCACTGCGCAGCGCGACCGCATTGGCGACCGGGTCGGTCACGCCCGCCGGCGTGAGCAGGACCACGCCGTCCGTGCCGAAACCGTCATCGAGCGTGCCGTCGGGATCGAGCCGCGCGACGAAGACCTGGGATGCCTGCTGCGGGCCGCTTTGCCACGTACCGGCCACCACGATCTTCTGGTCGCCAGGCTGGATGGCCACGGCGCGCCCGACCCCGCCGCCGCCGTTCGTCGCGGTCAGGCCCGGCAGGAAGTAGACCCGTCCGCCGGAACCGAACGCGGCATCGAGGGCGCCCGTGGCCCCGTCCAGCCGGGTCAGGGCCACGTAGTCGAGGGTGTCGGCGCCGGTCACCTGGCGGCTCGTGCCAGCGAGCACGAGGTCGCCATCGGCCTGTTCGGCGAGGTCGGTGCCGGTATCGGGTCCCGTGGCGAAGTCCACCTGGGCGATGCCGTCGGTGTCGAAGGCGGCATCCAGCAGCAGCTCGCCGTGGGCCAGGCCGGAGCGCAGCACGATACCGAGGGTTACGGGCACGACCCATGCCGCGAGGGACAGACGCTTGTTCTTCATGCTGGACACCGGGGAATTGGACGAGCTCAGCGCTCGCGGCCATTCTATAGAGGGGTGGGACTCCGGCACAATTTCACAGATGTCAAATCAGCGCCAACGCAGCACGGTTCCGCCCGGGGAGGTGGAGCTGACGGCCGTCCGGGCCCAGGGGGCTGGCGGGCAGAACGTCAACAAGGTGGCGAGCGCGATCCACCTGCGCTTCGACATCCGGGCCTCGTCGCTGCCGGAGCCCGTCAAGGCCCGGCTGCTGGCGCTCGATGACCGGCGCCTGAGCCGGGACGGCGTCCTGGTGCTCAAGGCCCAGCGCTTCCGCAACCAGGAGCAGAACCGGGACGACGCCCTCGCCCGCCTGGATGAGCTCGTCGCGGCCGCCAGCCGCGTGCCCCGCCACCGCGTCGCGACGAAGCCCACGAAGGGCTCGCGCCAGCGCCGTCTCGAGCAGAAGAAGCAGCGGGGCGCCACCAAGTCGCTCCGCCAGCGACCAGTGGAGTAGCAGCGGCCGTAGGAGCGGCGACCGCCGCGATCCCCATGTCCCGCAGCGAGCGTCTCAGCGAGCGAAGGGATTTGGGGATCGCGGCTGAAGCCGCTCCTACGGCCGCTACGCCAGCGCCGGGACGATCCGCTCGCCGATCAGCCGGATCGACGCCGCGGGGTCCGCGTACAGGCGCAGCGCCACGCCGGCGAGTCCCGCGTCCTTAAGGTGCCGCAGCTTCGCGAGCACCGGGCCGAGGTCGCCGGGCGTGCCCGCAATCGTCACGTTCTCCACGAGCGCGTCCAGCACCCGGTCCGGCACGCCCTCGACCTGGTGGCTGCCCGCGGCGAAGGCGCGGGCGAACGCCGCCTGGCTCGCCATCACCAGCGCCACGTCGTCGGGAGCGAGGAACCCGGCCAGGAGCCAGGGCCGGAAGATCCCGCGCAGGAGCAGCCAGCGGCGGCCCTCGTCGAGCGCGCGCCGCCGGTCGGGCTGGACGTGCCAGGCGGTGAACACCGTGGTGCCGAACTCCGGGCGGCCGCGCCCGCGTTCCGCCAGCGCGTCGTCCAGCGTCCGGATCGCCTCTGCCGCGGGACCCGGCGGCATGTCGCTCATCATGATGCCGTCGGCGGCGCCGGCGGCCATGCGCAGCATCTGCGGCTGGCTGGCCCCCACCAGGAGCCGCGGCGGGGCCGATTCCAGCCACCGCAGCTGCAGGTTGCCGACCCGGTACAGCTCGCCCGTGTAGTTCACCCGCTGCCCGCTGGCGGCGGCGCGAATGATCTCGACGCACTCGCGCACCGCGCGCACGCGGCGCGCCGGGCGGATGCCGAGCGCCTGGAGCGCCTCGCCCCCGCCGCCGATGACGACCTGGGCGCGGCCGGCGGCCATCTCGTTGAGGGTCAGCAGCGAGGACGCGATCTTCACCGGATGGGTGTCGAAGGGATTCACGGCGATGGGCCCCAGCCGGATCCGGCTCGTGGCGTCCGCGAGCGGCCCGAGGTTGGCGAACGGATCACGGGAATCGAGCAGGCTCGACACCCACACGGCTCCCAGGCCGAAGCGTTCGGCGAGCCGGCCGAGCTCCGCCAGCTCACGGGGTCTTGCGCGGGTGTCGAGGATGACGTCGATCTGCATGGCGGGTCGCGCCTGAAGGCGCTCCTACAGGCGCGAATCTTCTGCGCGCAGGATACCCTAAGGAATCAGGCGAAGGGCCGGCTGGCCTGGCGTCGCGGCTGCAGCTGCTCCACCAGCGCGGCGAGCTCGTCGCGCTCGCGCTGGAGCTGGGACACCTGGGAGCTCGTCACGGTCGACCCGGATTCGTGGACGTCCAGCTCGAGCCGCGCGTCCTTCAGCTGCAGGCTGACCTTCGCCAGCTGCTCGGAGCGGTCGGACAGCTCCGCCAGGGTGCTGTCGACGCGCAGGGTGGCCTCGCGCAGCGACCCCTCCAGAGCCTGGATCCGCACGTCCCGGTCGGCGAGCTGGTTGCGCAGCACGGTCATTTCGTCGGCCGCGGCCTTCGCCGCCTTGTCGCGCTCTTCCCGCTCGACCCGGCCCTGGTCGAGCAGCTTCTGCAGGATACGGAGTTCCTCCTGCAGCGCCTTCTGGCGCGCATCCGCCTCGGGCGCGGCTTCCGGCGCCGCGGGCGCGCCCTTGAAGGCGGGCTTGCGCGAGTCGTCGCCGAACAGGCTTTCCTTCAGCGGCCCGCCCGAACGCACGACGATGAAGGCGACCACGCTGCCGCCAAGGATGATGCCGAAGAGGAGACCGATAAAGATGAGTCCGGCGTATGCCATGGTCAGCAGTCCACGAGCAGGTCGTCGCCCTGGTCGAGTCCGGGGGAGGCGCCGAGCTTGAGGCTGGCCTTGGGCCGGCCCGCCATTTCCTTGCGCAGCGTCTCGACCATCGTATTGAGGTCATCGCGTTCGCGCTCGAGCCGCGTGATCTGGTCCATGACCACGTCCGAACCGACCTGGCTCACGCCGAGCTCGTTCTCGACGTCACGAAGGTGCACGTGGGTGCGGACCATCTCCTCGGCCCGGTCGGCGAGTTCCTGGCGGAGGCTGGCGGTCTTCCGGCACTCGTGCTGGACCTCCGCCTTGAGCTTGCGGACCTGTTCCTCGTGACCGGACGCGCTCTCGCGCAGGACGGTCAGTTCTTCGGTTGCCTTGCCCATGGCCGCGGTGAGGGTATCCCGCTCGGAGCGGGCCTGGTCCGCAGTCCGCTGCGCGACCCGGAGGTCGGCCTCGAGGCCCCGGATCCGGTGGTGGAGGTCATCGGCCCGCTTGCCCATCGGGCGGTTGGCGAAGCTGCCCAGGAAGCGGGACAGCATGGCGCCCGCGGCGAAACCGGCCACGGCGGCGGCTGCAATGTAGATGTTCGAGAGCAGGGTCCCGCCAAACATAACGCGGAGGTTAGCCGCGGCCCGGCCGCGGCCACCATGCGCCAGTTCTCAGTCGGGCCCGGGACCCCCCGGAACCGCGGCCTGCTTCACGGAATCAGGCAGCGCGAAGGCCAGCACGTAGTCATCGATGCCCTTGGCGTCGTACCAGGAGTGGCCGCCGGCGGCGAAGACCACGAACTGCCGGCCGCCGGCCTCGTAGGTCATGGGCGTGGACATGGCGGACGTCGGCGCCAGGTGCTCCCACAGCAGCTCGCCGGTGTCCACGTCGTAGGCGTGCAGGCGGTTGTCCGGGGTGGCGCCGATGAAGGCCAGGCCGCCGGCCGTGATGATCGGGCCGCCGGCGGTAGGCGCGCCAAGGTCGAGGGGGATCGGCACCGGCATCAGCTTGTCGAGCTTGCCGAACGGGATCTTCCACTTGATCTCGCCGGCCGCCATGTCCACCGCCACCAGCATGTTCCAGGGCGGCTTGGTGCAGGGCGTGAACGACGGCGACATCAGCGGCCCCTGCTGCACGCCGAAGGGCGTGTCGCCGAGGTAGCCGGGCTTCTGCATCGGGCCGCCGGCCTCCGGCAGCTTGGCGTATTCCGGGTCCACCTGCTCCCGCGGGAGGAACTTCACGTAGTAGGGAATCTGCGACACCGGCGTGATCAGCAGGTTGCGGGCGGGGTCGAAGGCCCCGCCGCCCCAGTTGGCGCCGCCACCGATCTGCGGGTACATGACCGTGCCCTTCGTCGTGATGGGCTCGTAGTGCCCGCCGTGGCGCATCGATGCGATCTTCTTCCTGCAGGCGTTCCTGTCGAGGAACGTGAACCCCCAGGCATCGTCCGGCGAGATGGTATTGCGCACGAGCACGGGCGGCTTCGTCGGGAACGGCTGCGTGGGTGACAGCTTCTCGCCGGGAACGTCGGTGTCGGTCGGGACCGGCCGCTCCTCGATCGGGAACAGCGGCTCGCCCGTCTCCCGATCGAAGGCGAACACCATGCCCGTCTTCACGAGCTGGATCACCGCGGGGATCGTGCGGCCGTCCTTGCGGATGTCGACGAGGATCGGCGGCGAGCCCACGTCCCGGTCCCAGACGTCGTGGTGGAGGGTCTGGAAGTGCCAGACCACCTCGCCCGTAGCGCCCCGCAGGGCGACGATCGAGTTGGCGTAACGGTTGTCGCCCGGGCGGTGCGCGCCCCAGTAGTTGGGCGCCGGCGCGGCAGTCGGGATGAACAGCAGGTCGCGCTGGCTGTCCGCCGCCATGGGCACCCAGTTGTTGCCGCCGCCCACCCCGATGGGCGTCGGCTCGAAGCCGGTGGCGGCGTCCCGCACCAGCGGGTCGAAGACCCAGCGCAGGGCGCCCGTGCGCGCATCGAAGCCGCGGATGGCACCGTTGATGGAACTCGAGCTGCGGAACTTGTTGGCGAACGCGGAGACGGCGACGACGCCGTTGATGGCGGTCGGGGGCGAGGCCAGCTGGGTGAGCTCGACGCCATCGGCCGGGAACGACGCCTTGATCAGCGGGTCGACGTTCACGGTGCCGCCGGCGCCGAAGTCGGCACAGAGGTTGCCGTTGCGCGCGTCCATGGCGATGAGGCGCTTGTCGGCGGTGGCAAGGAACAGCCGATGCGCGCAGGCGGCGTCGGGCGCGGCGGCCGGGTCCGCCCAGTACTCGACGCCCCGGCACTTGAACCGGCCGGCGTAGGGCGTCTTGTCGATCTTCGGGTCCATGGTCCAGCGGGTCGTGCCGGAGGCCGGGTCCAGGGCGATCACCTTGCCGAAGGGATCGCAGACGACGAGATGGCCGCCCGCGGCGGCCGGCAGCAGCGTCGGCGTGTTCTGGAAGTCGAGGTACTTCTTCAGGTCGGGGTTGTCCCTGACCGCCCCCGTCCGGAACTTCCAGGCCAGCTCCAGCCTGCCCACGTTGTCGCGGTTGATCTGCGTGAGCGGCGAGAAGCGGCTCCCGCCCTCGTCGCCGCCGTAGTGGGCCCAGCTGCGGCCCTGGTCGTGGCCCTCTTCCCGGCCCGGGACCTGGCCGTGGGCGGCGGCCTGGACCACCGCGATGAGCACGGCTGCGGAGAGGCTTCGTGGCAACGCGCGCATGGGTGACTCGCTCGAGGTGGCCGGGTGGGGCGCCAAATCTACCGCAACCGGCGCCGGACCTAGTCCCGCAGCGCCCAGGGAAACCGCTCGGTGATCACCATCAGCGGCTCGGCCGCCGCGCTGACCCGGTAGGTCCGCGTCAGGAAGTCGGGCGCCGCCAGGGCGGCCACCGCCGGCGGCAAACCTGCAGGCCGCTCCCGGCCGTACCAGAGGCCCTCGCGCCGGCTGGCGAAACCGGGCATCAGCAGCAGCTGGCCGAGGCTGAGCCCGCCGGATTCCAGGCCGGCACGCAGCGCGGCGGGCAGGCGCCCGACGCAGATCAGGGACTCGGCATGGGCGAACAGGCGCTGGCTGTCGGCCCCGAGCAGCAGCACTTCCCGCTCGATGACCGGCGTGCCGGCCGGTGCCTCCAGCCAGTCGGCCGGCGTCGGCCGCCCGGCCCCGGCCCGCGCCAGCGGCACCGTGCGCTGTGCCAGCGGACGCACGGTGACGGGCTCCAGCGCCCAGGCCGACAGGAAGCTGGTCACCGTGCCGTCGATGGCCAGCAACGCGCGCTGCAACGGCGAAAGGCCGGCGGCCGCCACGGTGGCGAGGTGGTCAGGCCTGTGGTGCTCCGCGACGTAGAGTCGGGCGAGCGGATCGAAGGGCCCGGCCATGGTCTGCCGCTGCAGGGAGCTGTCGTTCGGCATGGCGGTCCGCCTGTCCGGAATGGGCCCCTGCTTACAACGCCGGGGATTGCGCGGGCATGATAGCGCCGACGGGGCACGACGGGAGGACGGCATGGCGAACCCAACGGATCCGGTTGCCCTGCATCGCGGATTCGTCGCGATCCACGGCGCCTACGGGCCGCGGGAAGTGCACTACCGGCGCGGCGGCCAGGGTCCGGCGGTGCTCCTCCTGCACCAGTCACCGCAGTCGTCCCGCGAGATGGAACCGCTCATCGAGGCGTGGGGCCATGCCTTCACGCTGGTGGCGCCCGACACGCCCGGCTACGGCCATTCCGAGCCACTGCAGCTCGCAGGTGGGCCGGCGGCCACCGCGACCATCCAGGACTTCGCGGCCGCGACGCTGGAGTTCGCAGACGTGCTGGGGCTGGGCCGCTTCGGGATCTACGGTTATCACACGGGCGCCAGCATCGGCACGGCGCTCGCGGCTGCCCACCCGGACCGCGTCACGGCCGTGGCGGCGAACGGCCTCGTCGTGCAGACCGGGGCCGAGCGCGCGGCGATCCTCCGGGACTACCTGCCGCCCCTCGTGCCGCGCTGGGACGGCGGTCACCTGGCCTGGCTGTGGGCGCGGCTGCGGGAGCAGGCGATCTTCTTCCCCTGGCACGACCGGCGGGCCGCCACTCGCATGGACTTCGACGTGCCGACCGCCGACCGCCTGCATCTCGGCGCCCTCGAGTTCCTCGCGGCCGCGGACCACTATCATGTCGCCTACCGGGCCGCGTTCGAGGACCGGGCCGAGCAGCGGCTGCCGGCGATGCGGGTCCCGGTGCTGGTCACCGCGGCGGCGCGCGACCCGCTGGCGGGACACCTGACCCGCATCGACGCGCGCTCCGACTCGGTCCGCGTCGAGCCATCCGCCGATACCGCGGCGGCGCTCGCGCGCTCGTTCGCACACCTCGGGAGCCATCCCGGCGACGCCGCGCCCGCGCCGGCGACTGGGGCGGCGGATGCCGGCTGCGCCAACGCCTACGTCGGCAGTCCCGGGCGCCAGGTCCGGGTGATCAGGCAGCCGGAGCGCCGTGCCGGAACCGCGCCGTCGGGCCGGCCGACGGCGGTCGTGCTCCACGCACCCGGCGGCTCGGCGGCGGCGCTCGGCGATCTCGCGGCGGAAATCGCGACGCACGCCGATGTGCTCCGCGTGGACCTGCCGGGACACGGCGCCAGCGATCCGCCGCCCTCGCGGGAACATGGCGCCGCGCTGGCGGGCACCGTCGCGCAGTTGAGCGAGGCCCTGTCGCCGGCAATGGCCGCGGACCGGACCACGGTCCTGGTGGCCATCGGCGCGAGCGCCCCGGTGGCCGTCGAACTCGCCGGCCGGCTCGGCGCCGCCATCGGCGTGGTGCTGGTGACACCCCCGGCCTGGTCGGCCGCCGACTCGGCTGACTGGCTGACGGCGGGCCTGCCCGCGCTGACGCCGGCCTGGCACGGCGGTCATCTGCTCGAGGCCTGGCACATGGTCCGGGACGGCCGACTGTTTACGCCCTGGTTCCGCCGGAACGGCGCCAGCATCCGGCCGGGAGAGCCCGACCTGGACGACCGGCGCATCCAGCGGGACGTGCTCGACCTGCTCCGCGCCAACGGGACCTGGCAGGCCCTGCTCGGGGATGCACTGCGCCACGCACCGCGCAACCCGTCGGCCGATCCCGCGATCGTCGCGTTGCCGGAAGCCCCCGCGAGCTGGGCGGAGACCTTGCGCCAGGCCGCTGCCGGGCGCGCTGCTGCAAGTTGACGCGATGGGCCTCCACCGTATACTGCCGAGGGCCATTGGGTCCAGGCGCGTGGCGGTTCGGTCCAGGGGGGCGAACCGTGGCTTCCCCACCAACAACGTTGTCCATTTGGGGGACAACCCGGCTACACCCGGGTTCGCCGGCCTGCCAACGGGTGCACACTCCTCCCTTAGAAGTTCCGATTCCCCGAAGTCTATTGTTGAGGAGCCTGCGCGATGAAACGGTGTTTGACGGCGATCGTCCTGGGACTGGCCGCCACCTCTGCCCTGGCGGCGGATGACGAGACCTTCTGGAACGCAGGCATTGCCGCCGTCTTCGGCGACTACGAGTTCGACGACAACAACCTGGGCGACACCTCGACGGGCTTCAAGCTCTTCACCGGCTACCGCTTCAACAGCCTGTTCGGCGTCGAGGGCGCGTACCACAACTTCGGTGACTTCGAGGAAGACCTCGACCCGCCGAACCCCGGCGGCGAAGCCAAGGCGGAGATCGACGGCTTCAGCGCCGCGGCGCTGCTGTTCGCCCCGCTCGCCAGCGAGGATCTCGAGGTCTATGGCAAGGCGGGCTACTACGCCTTCGACCAGGAAGTGGTCGTCAGGGACGCCTCGGCCGTCGAATCGGTCGTGGGCAGCAATTCGCCCTCCGGCCTGATGCTCGGCGCCGGTTCGCGTTTCGAGATCAGCGAGCAGTTCGCCATTCGCGCCGAGGGCGACTGGTACGACATCAACGACGGCGAACTGTGGTCGCTCAACCTGGGCTTCGAGTACCTGTTCGGCCGCCCGGCCAAGGCCGCCGCCCCGGTGGCGGCGCCGGCCGTCGCTGCCGCGCCGCCCCCGCCTCCCCCGCCCCCGCCCCCGCCGGCTGATTCCGACGGTGACGGCGTCGTCGACCCGATCGACCAGTGCCCCGACACGCCGAAGGGAGAACGGGTCGGTCCGCAGGGCTGCACCTGCGACGTCACCCGGCAGGTCCAGTTCAAGACGAGTTCGGCCGAGCTGACCGACGCGGACAAGCTCATCCTCGACGAGGTTGCCGAGACTCTCACGCGGCTGAAGTTCGTGTCCGGCACGGTCATCGGCCACACCGACAGCACCGGCCCGACGGAGTACAACCAGGCCCTGTCGGAGCGCCGGGCCCGGGCCGTCGCCGACTACCTGGAAACCAGGGGCATCGCGCCAGGCCGGCTGGCCGTCTCCGGCGCGGGCGAGAACGAGCCGATCGCCGACAACCGCACGGCAGAGGGCCGCGCCCTGAACCGCCGCGTGGTCCTCCGGCGCACCGACTGCGACCAGGCGAACTAGAGGGAGCGAAGTTCATGCAGCGTAGCCAAGCTGACTCCTTCAGCCCGTTGCGGGTTCCCGCGGTAGTTGCCGGCCTGCTGGCCGGTGTCGTCGCGCTCCCCGCCCAGGCGGGTCCCGCGGACCCGGGCTTCCGGATCGGCGCCTCCGCCATGTACGACACCTACGAGCTCGATGGCGGCGCGATCGACGACAGCTCGGTGGGCTTCAAGGGCTGGGGCCAGTACCGCTTCGGCCGGGTGCTGGCTTTCGAGATCTCCTGGCTCAACACCGGTGACTTCGAGGAAGACACGACGCCCGGCGAGGCCGGCGGTGAGGCGTCGCTGAGCGCCAACGGCTTCAGCTTCGACGTGGTGGGTTACCTGCCGTTCTCGCCGGAGAGCTTCCAGATGTTCGCCAAGGTCGGCTTCTACGACATCGACCAGGACCTGGAGGTCGACGGCACGCTGGGCACCTCGCGCAGCGCGGACGGCTTCACCTACGGCGCCGGTGCCGACATGGCCGTCGCCGAGCAGGTGGACGTGCGCCTCGAGGGCAACTGGTACGACCTGGACGGCGCCGACTTCTGGTCGGTGGGCCTCGGCGTCAGCTACCGCTTCGGCCAGTAGGCGCGCGTACAGGAGCGCCGGTCGGCGCTCCTGCGGGACCTGCGTCACACGACGCGGTCGCAGCCCTTGCAGAGTGTGATCACGCGCACGTCCGACGAGACATAAAAACCCGATCCTAGCCGGGCCTTAAGTTAACGGGCGCAGGGGCTATGGTCATGACAGGGAATGTCGCGCGTCGCCGCGCACTCTTGGTAGTCGCCGCCGGGTGCGGCGCCTTCGCCGCGGGCTGCGGCACCGTCCAGCAGTTCGATCCGGCGCCGGAGCACCTCAAGACCATCGAGGGCAACCGCGCGGTGCCGCCCGCCGTCACCCAGCTGCCGGCGCCGCCAGCGCCGGTCCCCCGGCCGCCCCAGGAAACCTATTCCGTCGTCGTCACCGACGTGCCGGTGAAGGACGTGCTGTTCGCGCTGGCCCGGGACGCCGGCGTGAACATCGACGTGTCCGGCGACCTGCAGGGCAACGTGACGCTGAATGCGATCGACCAGACGCTGCCCCAGATCCTCGACCGGATCAGCCGCCAGGCCAGCATCCGCTACTCGCTGGAGAACGGCACGCTGGCGGTGGTCCCCGACTCACCCTTCTGGCAGAGCTACCGCGTCGACTACGTGAATCTTTCCCGGGCGACCGAGGGCGAGGTGACCGTCGCCACGCAGATCGCCACGGCCGGCGGCAGCGTGGGCGAGGACGAGCAGTCCGGCGGCGGCGGCGAGTCCGAGGGCAACGGCTCCCGGACCGTCGTCAAGAACGTTTCCGACAACTCCTTCTGGACGGTGCTTGGCAACAACCTGCGCCAGCTGATCACGGGGCGTAGCCAGGCGGCCGAGGGCGAAGGCGCCGACCCGGTGGTGGTCAATCCCATGTCGGGGCTGGTGAGCGTCAACGGGACGGCCGTCCAGCACCGGCAGGTCCAATCCTACCTGGACCAGCTCTCGGCCGGCGCCAAGCGCCAGGTGCTGATCGAGATCACCGTGGTCGAGGTGGACCTCAACGACCAGTACCAGGCCGGCGTGGACTGGGCGCGGGTGTCCTCCGAGGGTGGGCTGGGCGACAACGGCGTGTCGTTCATCAGCGACCTCATCGGCGGCAACCTGGGCACGGCGCCGGTCTTCGGCATGACCTACAACAACTTCGACGCGGACGGCAGTGGCTTCTCGGCCTCCGTCAAGCTGCTCTCGCAGTTCGGCGATACCAAGGTGCTGTCCACGCCCCGGATCATGGCGCTGAACAACCAGACGGCCCTGCTCAAGGTGGTGGACGAGCTCGTCTACTTCACGCTCACGTCGGAGACGATCGAGGGCACGGTCAACAGCCTGCCGCGCACGATCATCACCAGCGAGATCAATACGGTGCCGGTGGGCTTCGTGATGAGCGTGACACCCCAGATCAGCGACAACGGCAACGTCAGCCTGAACGTGCGGCCCACCCTCACCCGGATCCTGGACTTCGTGGTGGATCCGGCCCCGCGCCTGGCGAACCCGCCCTCGGACTTCGACAACCTGGTGCCCCAGCTCCACGTGAGCGAGATCGAGTCCCTGCTGGAGGTGGCGGACGGCCAGACGGTGGTCATCGGCGGCCTCATGCAGGACCGGAGCAGCAAGCAGACCGACGGCGTGCCCTACCTGTCCCGCATCCCGCTGATCGGTGACCTGTTCAGCTTCCGCAACGACGAGGTGAAGAAGAGCGAGCTGGTGCTGTTCCTGCGGCCCACCGTCATCCGGGGTGCCGGCCTCGGCCAGGAGGCGCTGGCCAGCGCGGCCGTGCCCCTCCCGGCAGCCGCCCGCGCCGCCGTGACGGAAGCCGCCGCGCCGTGAGCTCGCTGCTGGACATCCTGCACCGGCGGGACGGCACGGCCCGGCACGACGAGTTGCCACCGCCGGCAGCGGAGGATGCCGCGCCGCCCGTGGAGCTGCGCCTCGCCATCGACAACGGGCCGGCGGAGCCGGTCGCTGATCTGGCGGTCGAGCCGCAACCGGAGCCGCGCACAGAACTGCCACCGGCCAGCGAAGCCACCCGGGTACTTGCCGCCCGCCAGGTCGAGGGACGTTCCCGGCGGTCCACCGCGTTCCTCGCGGCGGGCCTTGCGGTCATCGTCCTCGGCGCCGGCCTCGCGACCTGGCTGCTGAACGAGACGGGCGAATTCTCCCCGACCGACGACTCCCTCTTCACGACGCCGCCCCCCGCCGCCGCGGCCATCGAGCGCCCTGTGGCGGTCGCGCCGCCGGATGGTGCGGATGAAGCGCCGCGACCGGTCGCCGATGAACCCCGGGATGTCGTCCCGGACCCGGAGACGGCCTGGTTCGACACACCGGCCACGGAGGATCCGGCTGCCGGCTACGACGAGCCTGCGGCCGAACCGATCCGCATCACGCGCGGCACGACCACGAACCCCCTGTTCGCGACCCTCAGCGCGGCCTGGACCGCATTCCAGGCCGCGGATTACGCCCGCGCCGAAGCGCTCTACCGGGAAGTACGCGCTGCCGATCCGGGCAACGTCGATGCCCTGCTCGGCCTCGGCGCGCTCGCCATGCGCGGCAACCGGACCGACGAGGCCCGGGAGCACTACCAGGCGGTGCTGCTGGCCGAGCCCCGCAACGCCGCGGCCATCAGCGCGCTCAGCACCCTGCCCTCGGCCGGCACCCGCGTCGCCGACGAGAGTGCCCTGAAGGGCTACCTGCGCGAGCAGCCGGGCGCCGCCCACCTGCACTTCGCGCTCGGGCTGCAATACGTGGGTCAGGGCCGCTGGGCCGACGCGCAGACGGCCTTCTTCGAGGCGGTCCGCCACGAGCCCGCCAACGCCGACTACGCGTACAACCTGGCCGTGAGCCTCGACCAGCTGGGCCAGTCGGGCCCGGCCGCGGCCTACTACCAGCGCGCGCTCGAACTGGCCACGGCCAGCTCGCTCTTCGATCCCGGCGCCGCCGCCGAGCGCCTCGCCACCCTGCGACCCGCGACGCCCTGACGCCATGGCCACGCCGATCTCCCGCCAGCCGGCCGACAGGACGCCCGCCGCGGCCCCGCGTGGCGAACGCCGCGCGCCGCGCAAGCAGCTGGGCGAATTCCTCGTCGAGAAGGGCCTGATCAACCGCGACCAGCTGCGCGTCGCACTCACCGAGCAGAAGCAGAAGAACGAGCGGCTGGGCAAGATCCTGGTCCGGCTCGGGCTGGTCAGCGAGTCCGTGGTGCGGGACGTGCTGGCCGAGATGCTCCGCGTCGAGAGCGTCGACCTTTCCAAGGTCGTGCCCGACGCCGACGCCGTGGCCTTGCTGCCCGAGGACGTGGCCCGCCGCTTCCGCCTGCTGCCGATCGCCTACGACCCTGCCGCCAGGGCGCTCACCGTCGCCATGTCGGATACCTTCGACGTGGTCGCGCTCGACCAGGTGGCTGCCCTCCTCGGCGGCAACATCGAGGTCCGCACGCTGCTCGCCAGCGAGGCCGAGATCCAGGGCGCCATCGAGCACTTCTACGACAAGGAGTTCTCGCTGGCGGGGATCCTCCAGGAAATCGACTCGCCCGAGACGGCCACGCCGCTGCCGGCAAACGTCGGCGAGGACGTCACCCAGCCCATGGTGCGGCTGGTGGACGCCCTGCTCGCCGACGCCGTCAAGCGCCGCAGCTCGGACATACACCTGGAGCCGGAGGACGGTTTCATCCGCGTGCGCTACCGCATCGACGGCGTGCTGCGCCAGGTGTCCACCGTGCACAAGAAGTTCTGGGCCGCCATCGCGGTGCGCCTCAAGGTCATGTCCGGCATGGATATCACGGAGACCCGGGCGCCCCAGGACGGCCGCATCTCCCTGTCGGTGGGCGGGCGCACCGTCGACTTCCGGGTCGCTACCCAGCCCACGATCCACGGCGAGAACATCGTGCTCCGCATCCTCGACCGGCGCGCCGGCATCGTGCCGCTGGACAAGCTGGGGCTACCCGACGACCTGCTGACGCTGCTGAAGATGCTCATGGCACGACCCGAAGGCGTGATCCTGGTGACGGGACCGACCGGCAGCGGCAAGACGACCACGCTCTACTCGATCCTCAACTACCGGAACGACGAGGCCGTCAACATCATGACGCTCGAGGACCCGGTGGAGTACCCGTTCCCGATGATCCGGCAGACCTCGCTCGGCGAGGCCGTGAAGCTGGACTT
>Ga0268299_1002395_pt1 | contig 22700 bp, 32 predicted proteins | sample NOBtaG_FD_193484 | JGI IMG/M metagenome (GOLD analysis project Ga0268299, IMG submission 193484) | Activated sludge microbial communities from bioreactor in Nijmegen, Gelderland, Netherland - NOB reactor | ecosystem: Engineered > Bioreactor > Aerobic > Activated sludge | place: Netherlands... | reverse complement strand
TCAGCTCAGCCGGCCATCGCGTCCCCGGGCCATTGAACACTACGGCCACCTCGTCGCCCTGTTGCTTGGATTCGGCAGCCAAGGCGAGGGCATTGAACACTCGCCCCAAGGCTTCCTCTGCCCCGCCTTTCGGGTCGGATAGGATAACGATTGCAGTTTTCACGATCATTCCTCCTTGTCACAGATTATCGGTCATCGATGCATCGCACGGTCCACGTCCGAGGGATCACTTGAGTGAGGCCAGCGTCTTCACCGCCTGTGCCGTGCTCCACACGTCGCTCGCCATCATGCGAACATTCACGAAGGCCGCTTCATAGCCGTCGAATCCCGGCAGCTTGGCGGCCGCCGTCGCATCCGTCACCACCACCACCTCGAAGCCCTGTTCGAGTAACTCGCGCATATGCGACTCGGTGCAGAGATTGGCGGACATGCCGGCCAGGATCACCTGGCTGATGTCGACCTTGCGCAGCTGCAGGATGAGATCGTTCGACTCGGGCCCGAACACCTTGTGCGGGCTGGTCACGACTGTCCGGCCGTCTTCGATATAGGGTTTGTAGCGGTCGAGCCAATCGGCACCGGACCCCGCAAACCCCTCCTGGGTCAACGCTGCTTTCCGGTCGAACATGCCGATCTTGTGCATCAGCACTTCGAGTGCACCGCCGAATATCCACCGGTGGTCGTGCGGATAGTAATAGTGCGGGCTGACGAAGACCGGCACGTCTGCGGCCTTGGCGACCTTGAACAGGTCTTCGAGATGTTCCACCGTGTGGTTTTCCTGCACGCTCTGTCCGACCACACCCCAGGCCACGCCGGTTGGGCTCAGAAAGTCGTTCTGCGGATCCGTCACGACCACCGCCACCCGGCCCTTCTTGGGTCGTAACCCAGGCCGGGGAATCGGCGCATCCTCCCGCGGACCCGCATAATGCGACACCGTCGGTTTCTCCTCCTGCCCCCCTGCCGATGAGATGAGCGGAGACGTGAGAATCACGATGGCAAGCGACGCAACGATCGATCGACTGCTGATCTTCATGATGGCACCCTTTCTCCTAAATTGATGACGAGAGTCTCGTGAACCGACGCATTCCTTCCCCGCCTAGCGACAGCCGCAGGAAGACGTGCCGCACCCCTCTGCGATCGTGACCTCAGGAAAGTCGATGACCGTCCCGGCGATGTGATTGAGGTAATTGCTGAAGGTGTTCAGCGCGACCTGCGCCACCGTCTCGACGATATCCCCGTCGGTCAACCCCGCACGGCGCGCTTCATCGAGGCCCTCCGCCCCCAGCTCACCCCGCTGCGTCACCATGCGCTGCGCCAGCTTGAGGATGGCCTCCGTGCGCGGATCGGTCGCATGGGCCTGTCGAGCTTCGGCGAGATCCTGCTGCGTCAGTCCCAATTTGCCGCCGATGAACGAGTGTGCGCTGAGGCAGTAGGCGCATTCGTTGGCCTGGGCAACCGTAAGGGCGATCTGCTCGCGAACCTTCGGACCCAACTGCCCATCCGCCAGCGCAGCACTGAAATTGAGATACCCTTGAAGCGCAGCGGGCGCGTTGCCCAACACGCGAAACAGGTTCGGCACGACGCCGAGTTTTCGCTGCACGCCATCGAACAGGGTTTTCGTCTGGCCCGTTGCGGTCTGAGGATCGAGTTGTGCAATGCGATTCATACTGCCTCCTTGAGTTGATTGGGTGACCCGCGCCACATGCGCGATTGCACACCTGCCTGAGCAGATGCCGTGCCATGCGGATCAAGAGACTCAAGTCGCTGAAATATCTGTGTTATCATGCAATGAACTCTCACGCCCCACACTACGACTATTCGTGATCTACGATTTATCATTGCAACGATGAACGATATTTCGTAGATTCTCGCACATGAATCCGCATCAGCTCCCGCAGGTCATGGTGGTGACGGCTCGTCAAGCCACGCTGCAAGAAGTCCTGCGAACGATCACCGAAGGCATCGCGCAATGCCCCAACACCGTCCTGACTCGCATCTGGCTCGCGATCCCCAACCAATCGTGCCCCGTCTGCCGGGGAAAAGAAGACCCCGCGGACAGTGCGAAGGCTCTGCACCTCGTCGCCAGCGCCGGCGTGCCACAGAACAAACAGCTCGATTACAGCCGCATCGACGGCGGCTTTCATCGCTGCCGGATCGGCGAACGCAAGATCGGTCGTGTCGCGTTGAACGGAGAAGCCCTCTGGCTCGCCGGCGTCCGGGGCGATGAAGAATGGATTGCCGACTCTGCCTGGTTTGCGCGCGAGGGCATTCAGACGTTTGCGGCCCAGCCCTTGATCTTTCGAGGAGAGACGCTTGGAGTGTTGGCGCTGTTCGATCGCGGCCGGTTGGATGCGGAAGCGTTCGAATGGCTGCGGATGTTTGCCGACTATGCGGCGGTGAGCATCGCGAACGCCCGCGCGCGCGAAGAGATCGACCTCCTACGCGCGCGCCTGGAAGAAGAAAATCTCTATCTCCGCGAGGAAGTCACGGCAGCGCTCGGGATGGGAGAATTCGTCGGAGAGAGTCAGGCGCTCCAGCACGTGCTGCGGCAGGTGCACCTCGTGGCCCCGACCGACGCGGCGGTCCTGATCACCGGAGAGAGCGGCACGGGCAAGGAGTTGGTGGCCCGGGCCATCCATGACCGGAGTCCGCGAAAGAGCCGGGCCATGATCAAAGTGAATTGCAGCGCCGTCCCGGATGCGCTGTTCGAAAGCGAGTTCTTCGGCCACGCAAAAGGCGCCTTCACCGGCGCCCTGTCGGATCGTCCCGGCCGTTTCGAGCTGGCGGACCGCGGCACGCTGTTCCTCGACGAAATCGGGGAAGTGCCGCTGCCCATGCAAGCCAAATTATTGCGCGTGCTGCAAGAAGGCGAATTCGAGCGCGTCGGAGAAACCAAGACGCGCAAGGTGGATGTGCGAATCGTGGCCGCGACAAACCGGGACTTGAAGCGAGAGGTGGAGGCCGGCCGCTTCCGGGAAGATCTGTTCTACCGCCTCAGCGTGTTCCCCATCCATATTCCCCCGCTCAGGGAGCGTCGCGAGGACATCCCTGCGCTGGCGCGGCATTTCATCGCCAGGAGCGCCCAACGGCTGAATCGCCGCACCCCGCGTTTGACGCCGGCCGTCTCCAACCTTCTGGTCGGTCACGATTGGCCGGGCAATGTCCGAGAACTTCAGAACGTCGTGGAACGCGCGGTGATTCTCGCCCAAGGCGGGCCCTTGCACATCCAACTCCAACCATCTCAGCGATCGATGCCGATCACCGCCGCTCACTCGACGCCGGAATCGTCACGGCCGGCGACCAGGGACGACCTGAGACGCCAGGAACGGGAGAACATCGTCCATGCGCTCGGCTTGACCAAGGGGAAGATCTTCGGCCCGGATGGCGCGGCGGCATTGCTGGGCATGAAACCGACGACGCTCGCGTCACGCATCAAGGCATTGGGAATCAGGAAGATGAAGTCGGAGTCTTGATCGCGTCGAGGCAGACGAATCGGCAGGGCGTCCGTTACGCCTCTGTGGCGATCTCGCCTTGAAGCTCCTCCAGCGCATCCAGTATACGAATAAATTTTCTCCCAAACGGGGTGACGGCATATTCCACGCGCGGCGGGCTTTCATTGTAGGTGGTACGGGCGATGATCCCGAAGGCCATGTTTCGTCGCAGACACTCATTAAGCACTTTGGTCGTCAGTCCCTCGACGCTGCGTACCATCTCGCCGGGCCGATTGATCCCGCTCGCCAGCAGTCGATAGACGGTGAGCGACCATTTGCACCCGTAAATCGTTTCGACCATTCTGGCGCTCCGCTCCGGAGCCGATTGCCGAGAGATTTTTTTCGCGCGTGAGCTCTTCAAGATAGACCGATTCGTGCCTACCACACCGGATTGTGCCTGCTGTCGTCACGCCGCACATCTTTGTAGACTGCGCCCGTAGATTCTGCCTTTCTATCATACCCCACAAAGGAGGTCATCCAATGCAACCAGTCCATCAGCCCATTGCCCTGATAGTCGGGGGATCCAGCGGTATCGGTCGTGCCACGGCGAAGCTGTTGCTTGAACAACCTATTCCAACCGTGATTGTAGGCCACCGATCGTCCAAACTGGACCAGGCCCGAAGCGAACTGGCCTCGTTCGGTCCGGTGGATTCGTTTCAAGCCAACTTGTACGAGCCACAGGATGTGCAGCGCCTGATCGCATTCATTGGCCATCACGACCGCCACATCAAGTACTTGGTGAACGCCGCGGGCTATTTCAAACCGACGCCGTTTCTCGATCATACAGGCGACGATTACGATACCTATCTGGATCTGAACCGGGCCCTCTTCTTTATTTCGCAAGCCGTCGCCAAGAACATGGCAGCCAACGGCGGAGGGTCCATCGTGCAGATCGGGTCGATGTGGGCAAAGCAGGCCATCAAAGCGACCCCTTCGTCAGCCTATTCGATGGCAAAAGCCGGCTTGCACGCGCTCACGCAGCACATGGCAATGGAGCTGGCTGCCCACAAGATTCGAGTCAACGCGGTGTCGCCAGCGGTGGTCAAGACGCCGATTTATGGGGCCTTCATCGACCCACCCCACATGGACGCGACACTAGCTAGCTTCGATAGCTTTCACCCGATCGGCCGGATCGGCACGGCAGAGGATATCGCTCGAACCATCGCATTCCTATTGAGCGACGACGCGCAATGGGTGACCGGCGCGATCTGGGACGTAGACGGCGGCGTGATGGCTGGACGGAATTAGCGACACCCTGCAGGTCGGCCTAGGCATAGGGGGCCCGTGCCTGTGGAGGCACAGGCCCCTCTTTGGTTTGAACCGGATCCCCGCGCCGCACGGTGCCCCTCTCAGCCGACAGTCGCAGCCGGCGCCTTCCACGCCTGCGAGGCAAACTGGGGATCGAGCGGCGTGTGGGCGATGTGATTCACATAATTACTCAAAGTCTTAAGCGCGACGATCGTCAACACATCCAAGACATGACGCTGGGTATAGCCGGCCTCCGCTGCCTGCCCCAGAGCATCATCCGGGACCCAGCCGCGATGACGCAAGACGGACAGGACCAGTGCGCGGAGCGCATCGAGCTTTTTGTCGGACAGGGGCCGTTGATCTCGTAGCGCGGCGAGCACATCTTCCGGCATACGGACCATTTGCGCTACCGTGGAGTGGGCTCCCACGCAGTACGCACAGTCGTTCGCGGCGCTGACCGTCAATGTCACCACCTGCTGCTCCACCGGGGACAGCGCGCTCTGCTCAAGCGCTTTGTTGATGGCCGCGTAGGCCTGCACCGCCGTGGGAGACTCGGCGAGGACTCCGTATAAATTGGGAAGAAACCCGTACTTTTTTCCCGTAGTTGCGAGCGTTGCGCGAGATGCTTCGGGAGCGGTATCTTTCGTATGTACCTGAAACTTCATGTTCATCCTCCGGCTTGGAATGTTCGGCGATTTGTGATTACTTGCCTTGTGCGGCCATCTTCAGCTCTTCGGTCGTGACGGGTGTCCCGCCGACGCCCCACTGACCTGACGGGACGTCCTCAACAATCACCCAGGTCACGGGACGCAATCCTTCGCCTTCGACCGAGACGATCGCATCCGTCACCTTTCGAATCAGCTCCTGCTTTTGCTCCATGCTGAGATACCCGCTGAGTCCTCTGAGTTGTGCAAGTGGCATGATGTCACCTCCTTTTCTTGAGTGGATGTTTCTTGTCTCTCATGCCGCCACGACCTGTCGGATGCGTGGCCTAGTTCTGTTAAATGTTTCGACTCCACTGAGCGAGCGCTGTCTGTTCTCGAAAATCGTCGCATCGACCAGATCTCCACAGAGCAGGCAGCGATAGCCATCTATGCAGAGGCTGCTGCTCTGCCCCTGAAGATCGACAATCTGTTCCCGAACCATCAGTCCGTTGCATCGTTCACAGGTCACGGTTCACCTCCTTGTGGATGGGAGACATGCGGCTATCCTGCGCACGATCCTAACGGGGTTCTCGGCGCCGATCTGTAAGGAACCTCACGTCCACGGCAGTCTTTCTTCGTTCATGTGTAATCCAGCCCACAGAACTCCTGAGTGTTGTGCACTAGCATGCGAAACCATTGCGGCATGACGCCGCATCCGCCCGATACGTCAGGCGGACTTCTTGTTCATCATTCACCTGTCTGTTCTGAAAGGAGTGCAGCATGTCCAAAGTTGCGATCGTGGTCTTAGCCGACACCGACACCCATGAGGGATTGGGACGCGTGGTCAATGCGATGGAAGCCGTGAAGGAGTTCAAGGACGCACACGACGACGTTCAACTCATTTTCGATGGCGCCGGGCCCAAGTGGATTCCGGAACTGGAGAAACCCGATCACATGGCCCACGGGCTCTACGTGGCGGTGAAAGATCGGATCGGCGGGGCGTGCGACTTTTGCGCCGGGGCTTTCGGAGTGAAGGACAAAGTCGTGGCCTGCGGAGTGAAGCTGGCAGGCGAATACGACGGCCATCCAAGCTTCAAGAAACTCGTGTCTCAGGGGTATCAGATCATTACGTTCTAATGCGGTAGGCCAGCGGGCATCCGGCCGGCGCTATCGACTCGGCCGGGTGGCCGCTCCTTGTCAGTGATCACCAACACACTGCTCATCCCAGTCGTCAGAAGGAATTCAGCCATGAGACACCCATTACGATTTTTCATTGAATTAATGGAGCAGCCCGTATGGGTCGCCCTGTGAGTACTGTTTCTCATGCTCATCAACATGGCCAGCCTGGCCTTCTGGAAGGAGGCGGTCGCCCAGATCATCTTCATGAATTTTCTCGCGAGCGCGATGCTGATGATGGGGCTCTATGCGCGATATGGATTCACCAAACTCCTTGGGCTCGGCCACTTCCCATGGGTCCCGGTGTTGGCCTATGTCGTGATTAAGATTCCTACCGCTGAAGCGTCATTCAAACAGTATTTGCTCATCTTGTCGGTCTCCATGGCCGCCTCCCTGGTGTTCGATACGATCGATGTCTGGAGCTATTTCAGAACCCGGGCGCGTCATTAAGAACCATTAGGACGCCGTCTGGCTGGCTCATCGGTTGTCTATCGGCAATGCACGATCAAGGATTCTCAATAGACGAGTATCCGCTCCGCCGCCTCGAACAACCGCACCATCTTGGCTAGTGGAATCGGCGTGACCGAATCGGCGACCCGTGCCGGGTCGATGTTGTAGAGCAGCATCATGGTTTGATTCCCGTAGATCTCGACGCCGTGCTTGTGTCGAAGAAGGTCGAAATACTCGCCGTAATTACGCGGCACCTGTTCGAGCGGCACACCGATCTGTTCGGAAAGACTCTCCCGCTCCCGTTCCGGCAAACCAGCGCGATCCAGCGCGGTTGACTCGGAGCCAACGAGCTTCCTGAACCATCCAAAGCCTTTCGTGACCGCCGTCACGGCGCTCGCATCAACCAGAACCGTGACCCTGTGCCCCGCCTTGACCGCTGCCCAGGCAACATTCGGCACCGCGCAGATCTGCGCATCATCCAGCGCAAGCGACGTTTTCATGTGGATCAGAATGTTGGCTGCAGATGCCTGCTGAATCCCAAGGCCGGCGCTCCCTATCAGCCACACGCACATCGCCACAATCATATAACTGGTTCGTTGATTCATCGTGTCGCCTCCTCATCGGCCTGAGTCGCTGTCCAGTGATCGCAGCAGCCGGATGTCGTTGGGGACGAGCCCTGATCGAGACACTCTTTGTACAGGGCATAAGCGTTGAGTGCCCACTCCTCACCCGGACAGCCTTGCATGGTCATGGCGACTTCCAAGAACTCAATCAATTCGTCCTGCGAAATACCCTTGTCCATGGCCATCTCCACATAACCCCGAATACAAGGTTCACATCGGATGGCGATTGAAATCGCCATGGCCGTTGACAGTTTGAACTTTGCGGGAACAGCCCCATCGCGATACGCCTCCTGGCGCATGCGCAGGAGTCCTCCGGTGACTTTCGGACTGAGACGACGCAATTCGGCAAACAGGCTGTCTCGTTGAGATGACATCGCTTATTTCCTCTTCCTAGTTTGGACCGTGGGTCTGTGCTGTTTCTCCAACTGATTCACAATCTGGCAACGATTGAGTGGTTGCCCAGCCCGACAGGTGCGAATTAAGCTGCGCAAGGCTCGGACTAAGGCCTGTAAGTCTTTCAGCTTCGTTTCGAGGCACTGCAATTTGGCTTCAGCCTTTCGCTGCACGTCCTCGCAACGCGTCCCTGTCGTGGCCCGCAGACTGAGCAACTCGCCGATCTCCCGAAGCGTGAACCCCAGCCCCTGCGCGTTCCTGATGAACCGGAGCCGTGTCACGACCTCGTGGTCATAGATACGATATCCGGATGGTCGACGGCTGCTGGGCGAGAGGAGTTTCCGCTTTTCATAGTACCGAACTGTTTGAACATCAATGCCAGCCAACTTTGCGAGCTGGCCAATCGTGAATTGAATTACCATGGTTGTTCCTCGATGAGAGTCTAGACCCTCTACTATGGTGTCGAGTCAAGAGGTGCGGAACCTATTCAGGCCACGGTCAATTCTGGAAAACGTCTTTTGCGGGGGCGCCTGATACTCCCCAAGAGTGGATGCGATTCACTGTAAGCTGGCTTACAGAAGCTGTGGACGTGTCTCGGTATGCTCCCGCGGAAGTATCGACCTGTCTATATGTGTATTACATGAAAGGACTCCATGCCGATAGACGACATCGAACAGACCGTCAGTGATCGCTACGCCCGTGCGGCCAACACGGGCGAGCAAATGTGTTGCCCGACCAGCTATGACATGAGCCACCTCAAGACTTTCATCCCGGAGGAGGTCCTCAAGATCTCTTATGGCTGTGGGACGCCTGCCGGTCTGAAAACCGTGAGCGCCGGGGAAACTGTTCTGGACATTGGATCAGGTGGCGGCATCGACTGCTTCGAGGCCTCACGCCTTGTCGGCCAGACAGGCCATGTGATCGGGATCGACATGACGAATACGATGTTAGAAATCGCTCGCAGAAACGCCGTGATCGTGGCCGGCAATCTCGGCTATCCCTCCTCCAATGTTGAGTTCAGAAAAGGGCTGGCCGATGCCATGCCCGTGGAGGATGACACGGTAGATTTGATTATTTCCAATTGCGTGATCAACTTGGCTCCGGACAAGCGAAAGGTGTTTCGCGAGATGTTCCGCGTGGCGAAGCCGGGCGGGCGCTTCACGATTTCCGACATCGTCGCCGACCAACCTGTGCCGCAGTACCTCATCCACGACGCGGAGAAATGGGGCGACTGTCTGTCAGGCGCTCTGACGCTCACTGACTATATGGCGGGCATGACGCAGGCGGGGTTCGTCGGCATCCATCTGATCAAGTCGTCGCCCTGGCAACGTATCGACGGCATCCATTTCTTCTCGGTGACCTTAACGGGCTACAAACTCTCTGCACACGCCCCGGCAATGAGCCCGCGCTACGCCACGTTGCGAGGCCCCTTCAGCCGCGTGGTTGATGAACTCGGGACAACGTATCGCCGCGGGATTCCACAAGCACTCACCACAGAGTCAGCGTTGTTGCTGAGCCTGCCACCGTTTGCATCGCTGTTTGTCTTTTCACATGACCCGGTGACACTTGACCAGACGGATCCACGATGGGCGGCAGTGCTTCCCGAACAGAGTCCCTGTGTGTGGAAAGGCGATTATGCCTTGCTGGCCGGGCCGTTCCTGGAAGCACAGGACGATGACCACCACCTCTATCTGCGCGGCGAACCACTGGAAATTTGTTCTAAGAGCCTCAAGGTCCTTGAATCGGAAGGCTATGCCCCGCATTTTGCGATCCTCAATCGCGCCGGTCAACACGTGACCGGGGGGGCCGTGACCTGTTCACCTGATGGAGCCTGTTGTTGATGAAACGTGCGTCAACAGGTGACATTCTGACATCGGGCCAATGCGCCACGGTTCTGAAGGCATTGGCGGATGAGACCAGGCTGCGCCTTCTGGAGTCCCTGTTGGTCGAAGAGAAATGCGTCACTGAACTTGTGCGAGAACTGCGTTGCCCCCAGCCGCACATTTCCCATCATCTTCGCATTCTTCGCGATGCCGGATTAGTCGAAGGATTCAGGGACGGCAAGCAGGTCTGCTATCGCATCGCACCGACCATCCAGCGAGCGCTGTCGAATCGGCAGGGACAGGCCCTGAACTTTGGGTGCTGCGAGGTGCGCTTCCCTGAAACGGTGTTAGCCGCGGTAGGACATGTTCGCTGAGGCGGCTGGGTGCGCGAGAGGAAAGCTTATACTTCTAAGGACACCGATATGCCGCTGACTCTCTTGGGAGAACACCATCCGCTGGCCTCCGCAGCCGAACAGCTCACACTGCTGGACGATACACACGGCCATGCGTCGTTTAAGAATCGGCTCGAACAAGCCGGCCTCTTCCCGCTTCGAGCCACTGGGATCACGGTCTTCCAAATCAACCTGGGCAAACTCTGCAACCAGACCTGCAAGCACTGTCATGTCGATGCAGGCCCGGATCGGACCGAACGTATGTCGCGCGACACGGCAGAGCTGTGCGTGCAGGCGCTCGCCAAGACGGACATTCCCACGGTCGATCTGACAGGGGGTGCTCCGGAACTGAATCCCAACTTTCGCTGGCTGGTTGAACAGGCTCGTGGGTTGGGTCGGCACGTGATGGATCGGTGTAATTTGTCCGTGCTGTTGATTCCCTCACAGGCAGACTTGGCCGAGTTTTTGGCGACGCATCGGGTCGAAATCATCGCCTCACTGCCTTCCTATCGCGCGAGCCAGACAGACGCGCAGCGAGGCGACGGCATTTTCGAGAAGTCGATCGAGGCACTGCGGTTATTGAATAGACTGGGATACGGCCGCCCCGACAGCGGCCTGCGCTTGAATCTCGTGCACAATCCGGTCGGCGCTTTTCTCCCTCCCAGACAAGAGGCCATCGAAGCGCAGTTTCGAAAAGAACTCCGGGCTCGCTATGGCGTCGAGTTCACCCATCTCTATACGATCACCAACATGCCCGTGAGCCGGTATCTGGAGTTTCTCGTGGAAAGCGGCAACTACGAGCAGTATATGGAGCGGCTGGCTACGGCATTCAATCCCACAGCAGCTGCAGGTGTGATGTGCCGATCAATGATTTCCATCGGGTGGGAAGGCACGCTCTATGACTGCGACTTCAATCAGATGCTCGACCTGCCGCTAGATCATGGTTTGCTTCCCCATATTCGAAACTTTGATCCGGTTCAACTGAATCACCGCCAGATCGTCACGCGCAATCACTGCTATGGCTGCACAGCCGGCGCCGGCTCGTCCTGCGGCGGCGCGGTCACAACGGCAGCGCCGAGCGAATAGGCCGATGACGATGGACTTGTCGATTCTCGCGTTCGTCCTGGTGTTGTTACTGGCCTTTGCCAACGGTACGAATGACGTCTCGAAGGCGATTGCCACGTTGGTCGGCAGCGGTGTGACGAATTACCGGACGGCCATCGCCTGGGGAACGGCTTGGACCATCGTTGGAGCAAGTGTCTCTGCTTTCGTCGCAGGCGCCATCGTAAAGACTTTCAGTAACGGTCTCATCCACACTGGCACGGCCCTCGGGCCAATCGTCGCTTTGGCCGTCGTGTCTGGTGCGATGGTGTGGGTCCTGGTGGCGTCACGCACTGGCCTTCCTGTCTCGACGACCCACGCCCTCACCGGTTCGATCGTCGGTGCCGGCTTGGCGGCATTTGCGGGAGAAGGGGTCGTATGGCTGGCCATTGGAAAGAAGATCGCGTTTCCTCTCCTCCTGAGTCCCTTTCTCGCCCTCGGCGTATCTCTCTTCCTGCATCCCGCTGTGCGGATGCTTGCGGGTCGATGGGAAGGAGCTTGCCTCTGTGTGATGCCGGCCTCTCGCGCCTTGGTCGCTATCGATGCATCTGGAAGCACAAGAACGCTTTTCCAAGGCGGCAGCTTCGGGCAGCCGGTTGTTGCCGTCCCCTCGCAATGTGATCGTGCAGGCGTACAGAGATTCGTCATGGGCCTTGATACGATCCATTGGATGTCCAGCGGCCTCGCGTCATTTGCCCGCGGCACAAACGACGCACCGAAAATCGTGGCCATGCTCCTGCTCGGCAGTGCGCCGGCGGCGTGGCCAAACACCATGTTTCAGTACATCGCGTTCGGTGGTGTGGCCATCGCAATGGGGTTGGGGTGTTATTTCGGAGGGCTGCGCGTGACCGAGGTGTTGGCAGAGAAAGTCACGCGAATGGACCACGCCGAAGGGCTATCGGCGAATCTGACAACCTCCTCGCTTGTTCTTGTCTCGGGAACATTGGGGTTGCCTGTTTCAACGACGCATGTCAGCAGCTCCGCAATTATCGGGATTGGGCTCCTCAGAGGGAGAGACACCGTCCGTTGGAGTACGGTCCGTGACATGGTCTTGGCCTGGGTGGTGACCTTGCCTGCGAGCGCCTTGCTCGCCTGCGTTGCATACCTCATGCTTGCAAGAATTCTTTAGCCGCTCGCGCGCGATGAAAGAGATCGTGATCGCTACAGCCCATAGAAACCAAACATCAAGTGAAAGAGGGCTTCATCCGTCTCCCTTCATCAAGTCGGTAGCAGCGTACGCAGTGGACGGAGGAATCAAGGGTGGCGCCAATGAGTAGAGCCTGTGTTCTGGGACTGGCTCTGGCTCTGTACTCTGCCGTTCAACTGGTCTCTGCGATCACACAATCAGCTGCGGAACACAGTGGCCCACTTACTGCAACAACGGTTGATTCGACCTTGGCTCCCTATAATCCTCAAGCGCACGTGTCAGGCAGTTTCAAGATTCAAGGATCGGAAATCATGCATCTCCTTTTGACCCGTCTCAGCATGGAATTCCAGGGGCGACAACCAAGGGTGCTCATTGATGTACGAGGCGGGGGGTCCACGAAGGCCATTGCAGAATTGTTGCAGCCTCCGCTCAACAAAGTCGGTAAGGTGATGTGGCCAGAAGATCGGGCTGTGAGTTTCAAGATGATGGCCGCATCTCGGGAGCTATCGGACGCGGAAGTCAAAGAATTTGTTGCGCAACATGGATATGAACCGACGGTTGTGCCTGTGGCCGTGGACGCAGTGGCGTTGTATGTTCATAAGGATAATCCACTGCCAGGCCTTACCCTTGACCAAGTCGATGCCATGTTTTCAATGACTCGTAACCGGGGCTACACTAGCCCAGTCACCCAATGGGGACAATTGGGATTGGCTGACGAATGGGAAAAAACTCCAATCCAGCTCTACGGGCGTGACCACAAGTCGGGGACGCGCACCTTTTTTCAGGAACACGTTCTCGCTGGTGGTGAGCTCCGGGCTGGCATACGCGAAAATCCCGGCGCGGCCTCAGTTATTCTTGATCTAAGCCGTGATGCCTTCGGCATTGGCTATAGCGGTCTAGGCCTTCAAGCCTCTATGGTGAGAGTCGTACCTCTTGCCGAAGAGCTCGGCATGCCGTATGTGACGCCCTCATTTGCCACGGTGATGGACCGGACATATCCCCTACGACGGGTCTTATATCTCTACATTGATAAGTCACCGCATTCCCCGTTGCCTGTCGCCGCACAGGAATTTCTGACATTCCTCATGAGCTATGAAGGGCAGGAGGCTGTGGTGAAAGCCGGCCTTTTCCCCCTGCTCTCCTCTCGGCCCACAAAACCCGTCGTGGCGTTAGAACCTTCTTCAGCTCCAATAACGGTTCACTAGACATGCTTGAAGAGATCGTTGCCTTGAACCGGGTCCGCAAGTGATTCGGTTCGACAGTAGTCCGGAACTGATCGCCGATCGATTTAGAATCTGGTGTGAGCACCAGAGCATTGAGCAGAGGTATCCCAGCCGGGCAAGCCCGGCCGGAATGCGTTCATCGAGCGCTTCAATAGAACGTACAAAGCGAGGTAGTGCATGCCAATGTGTTCGAGTCGCTCGAGAAGGTTCTTGGGGTCCCTGCAGCGTGGGTAGAGAGTGTGAAGCAGTGACAGACCTGAGCCCGCCTGCATCGGACTCAATGACACTAGAGAACCAAACAACTGACGCTATGCAACGGTGGGAGCCAGTTCATTCCACTCCCACCGTTGCCTCCAGAAGAAAACTATTCTGAGGCCACTTTCCATTCGACTTTGATCGGTCGAATGGGAAATTCACCGTTTACCTCGACGGTGTCGCCTTCTTTGACCTCATTATCTTTCGTAATGACATGCGGTTCATCGAAGACTGGACAATGATCCTGCATAAATTCTTTAGTGTTATCTCCCTCATGCCATAGCACGAGTTTGTACTGTCCGGGGGGAACACCCGTGATCTCAAACCTCCCCTTGTGATCGGTAGCGGCAACATACGGAGGGTCGAATCCCGCCATATAGCCATTCATATGCACGTGCGTGTGACATTGAAAGCGAAGACCAACACCCTGAGTGCGGAGAAACGTCTTCTCGACAATTTTCATAGGATCTGATTCCACACTAGGAAACCCTTGTAAGACATCTCGAAGCATTGGGGAACTCGTAAAACCAGATACCTACTGACAAAATATTACGGGCATGACCCGTGTGAACACCCAGTGGGTCACTTCCGGAACGGGGCGCGGCCTTTTACAGTGCGTGAGCAGGTTATTGGTGGCTCCGAACGTACGAGCCAGTTGCCGTCATCCAGGACCAATTACTCGCGATTGAAGAGGGCAGATATCCTCAAGCGTACGAGTATTTGTCATCGGTGGCGAAGGCGACGCTGCCCCTCCAGGAAATTGTGGAATTGATTCAGAAAATAGCGTCGTGAGGGAAACTCGCAGCACATCATTGCCGTTACGGACGCGAGAGGGACCGACGGCGCTGATCAGTGGCATGCTCATCGGGTATGGAAAATTGGCCAGCCAGGCCAGCTATATGTTGGTGCGGGAGGACGGCCGATGGAAAATTCAACGCCTCCACTGGGCTCCACCAGGGCAAGGTGAAGGTGAATGATGACCATTGTTAAGCCTCAATGAAATTCACTGTCGTCGTATGTTTCGTGGCCGGCGCAGTGTTACCTGCCTGCGTTGGGTTTGATCCCCCGGTTCAATCCAAGGTCGAGGATGTGAGCGAACGCCCCTACGTGGCGCTCTTGCCATTCGGCTTCGATATAGAAATCACCAACCTTTCCATACTGAAAGCCGTGGACGACACGCTTTCCATTGAAGAGGAGTCGAAGCAGCTTAATGACACCCTGCAAGGGATTCGGCAGGAGGCCCGCTGGCTCCTGCTGAGTCGTCTGATCACAGGGCAGGGATTCCGTTTTATCACGCTTGATCCAACGGATGCTTTGGCCGAGGAATTAGAGCTGACACCTGGCGCCCCCCCGACCGTTGAACAGTGTGAGGAATTTCGTCGTCGCTTGGGGGCAGACCTCGTGTTTACCGGCAGCATTCTGGATTACGGAAAAATTCGTTGACAGTGGTTAGTCGCGGGCATGTTTGCGGATATCTCATGGGAGACGGTCGTTATTGGTCTGGCGACGGAATGGAATCCGGCGATCATTCTTGGAAATGTGGGCTTCGAGCTGTTGACGAGCACGCCCCTGTGGTTTGGCGGGGCCTATCTCTTTGGTGTGTCCATGCGGCCTGTGCGGATAGAAGCGCGTGCCTTTGAAACTCAGCAGGGCTACCCGGTCTGGCAGTCGATGGAGGCCTCCGTCTATGCGAAGGGACCACTCAACATGTTGCCTGATGACATGCATGGAAGGAAGGAATCGCAGTCAGAGCTCAACTTGGCAGAAATTATGGAATCGTTCGGAGATAGCGTGACAAAAGAAGGTCTTGCGGTTTCCAAATTGCGGGGCGTCCAGGAATCCCCCTGAAGAGTAACCATGGAGGGAAACGCTCAAGCCGTCGCTTCTGTGGCCATGCAAGACACTCGTTTTCATAGCGCTAGGCGCCACTGGCATAATCCCGCAATTTGTAAGTAGACCAATGCAACGCACCGAGCGAAAAGGCAATACTATCCAGATATATCGAAACAATGAGCTTGTCCACGAGATCACCCTCCCTGAGGAAGTTGAGGTGATTGAAAAGGACGGACATTTTATCGGATATAAATTTCCAGACCGGGTGTCTCATGTCAACTATTCGCTGCTGGAGGTCGCATGAGTAAGCGAGTGATCGTTGGAATTGATCCTAAACCCGCAATGGGACAGGCTCAAGCGCGAGCTCATCCTCATACAGTCAGGATCGTTCCTGTTGACGCTGTAGGGATTTCTGCCGCTGATTCCGTGTGCGCTGCCTGTACGGCTGTGCACACGTGCTTCGCTCCTCCAGTTATCTGCATCAACGCACCAGGTACCGTGGCGTAAGGCAGGACTTGCAGCATCTCCCACTCACAAACCGGGAATCCCAAGAATCACGAACGAACACAGCGCTCTGTCGCAAGCCGAGGGCCAGGGAGTAGACACCATGGGGCACGTCGGCTACCATTTGGCAATGACGATCCCCTCCGTCAGCAGCGCTCAATTACCGGAAGATCCAGCCGCCCGGGTGGCGAGACTTCGCGCGAGAGCCGAGGACGTGTTCGGAGGCCCTGAAAAGGCCTGGAAGTGGCTGAACCGGCCCAACCGCGCGTTGTCCCAGAAAACCCCGCTACAGTTGATTGATACGGATGCCGGCCTCCAGTCGGTAGTGACCATCCTGTGACGACTTGCACACGGGACCTATAGCTAGCTTCTATCCCTCGGCTGAACCCCTTCTCAGTTTCCTGTTTCTGACGCCGATCCGATTTTCCTGGCCAACGTACGGTCGATTCACTCCCACCTTGTAAGTTGGCTTCGTTTATCCCCTCGGATAGAACCGACCCGGCCCGCTTGCAGTTAAAGGCCGAGGTTCATTCGCTAGCACCGTGCTCACACGTCACCTTGTGGCCCGTTACCCATATCAAGTGTATAATCTGAGAGATCCGCTGGAGAGAGACCAGCGACTTCGAACGGTCCGATTCTGAGCGATTTTTCTGTATCGGTCTTCCTTGAATGACGCTCCCAGTGTTCCTCAGCTCATGCAATCGATGTTCCTGAGCAGGAGGGAAGCTATGAAGCTGGATTTATCGCTTGAAGAGGCCCGGGTGCTTGATATTGCCGTTGAATACATCAAACGACATAAAGAGGTAGCCGCCAAGATCTATGCCGGCTATGAAGATGATATGAAGACGATTAATGCGGTTGGAGGCGCAATCCGCGCCGCGTATCTGAATGGGAAACGAGAGTTGACGGAAAAGTGTATGCCTCGACCCTGAACGCGTGTCCCTTTCTTCTCTTCGCGCGAGTGGTTCCTGCAGGAAGCGGCCATTCCGCGCCCTGCGCAGCTCTAACAAATGATGACGGTTTCAACTGATATGCGTATAACGACCTACTGCCTGCGCAAACTCGAAGCCACAAAGCCTTCCTTGGTTAGGCTGTCGCCGAAGGACTACATAATTTCAGCCAAGTTCAGCCCCAATTGCGGCCACAGTAAGCGCGTTTGCAGAAATTAGTTGTCCATTTGGTTATCCAACCCGTCCTCGACAACAAATCTAAAGTAGTTTCAAATCGTTGCAAGCGAGGAATATGTCCTGAAAAGGCTGGTGTCGACAGTTCGATTCTGTCCCTCGGCACCACTTATAAATCAAATACTTGTGATGGATTTTGAAACCGCTAAATAAGGCCTGATTACTACGCAAACCCACTATCGACCCCACTTACGGCTGCATCGAATCTTTCCCTAACTGAGTCAACAAAGTAGATCCGATCTTAACTCAGCTCAGCACTACCCTCGTTTCGTTAGCAAATTAGCGTTCATTTTCAGGAGTTGAAAGCAACACCTCCTGGACAATCCCACTCGACACTGGCGTGTGATGAGGGAAATATGACATCCCCGACAACTTTACCGAACAAAAACCATGCGCAGGGACGTGCGTCAGATCTCCAACTGTTTCATGGCATGTGTGCAGCCTTCTATGGTAATTGAAGCCCGCATACAATACGGCCGAGCTCACAATAGTGAAAACAGCGATTTTTGGGGGAGCAGCAACTGGCAGAACCTGAAAGGTGAAACCACATCATGCATTGGTTAATTATCATATCAATCTGGTGTACTTTGGGCATGTACGGTTGCCAACCGTGGCATAGGACTGCCCCCTCATCTAAAGCGCAACCGCCCACGAACAAGCCCGTAAAGCAAGATCAGCCTCCATCGGCATCCAGCTCTCCTTCCAGTGAGCCGATAAATCAATCCCAAACTTATTCTCGGCGCCCAATTCCACAGCCGAGGAAACAGGGTCCAGCAACCGATTCCATTCGTGGCGCAGGAGAAAAGATTCTTAGCACCCACTCGTATGAGCTTTTTTGGCGCGCTTCTGATTCAGAGATTTGTAGCTGGACCGGTCAGGTAGCCGAGGTGGTGCAAGTCTTTAGCAGTGGACCAGAGTTATCCATTAAGGATGACATTGACTATGAAGAACGATTCGAGCGAGAAATTCTTCCCGCGTTGAGGACCCAATGCCCGTCCCTCCGCAGCGTTAAAGTTAATCATTATATAAAGGGAGTCAGGCTTAATGAATGGCTGAAGGAGCATCGAGAAGATGAGCCCATCTCAGGAGAAGAAAGACCTTTAAGCACCATAACCGTGGAAATGGATGCAAAGGGTACGCAGTGGTATTACAGAATGAACGGGTACAGTAGCCTATCGGACCTTCGTAGAAAGCGCGAGGTCCTATACCCAAATTCGGCAAAAAACGAGGCGATTCTAAATAAATGGAAACAGCGGGCGGAAGAGTCTGACGCGAAACAGCGCGCTGAGGAAGAGGCAGCCGAGAAAAAACTTGCAAATACAACTGCCACTGCCGACGATCAGTTATCACTTTCGGAAATCGACAATGAACACAAGAAACTCTTTCTCATGATCTATGACGGTGAGTTCGTTGCACTTTCTGAGAGAAAGGACATTCAGGATCTTCCGATCATACTGTACAGGAATGCCATGTCTCGATATGACGAATTATGCCACCAATTTTTCAATGATCGCGTCAAGGTGGAGGAGACTGTCCAATCTTTGCACCAAGAGTGGGACCCTATCACTCGCAGAATGAGGAACGTCAATAAGACGGTTACAGTAACGTCCCATGTGGAGCGTCGGTACGAGCAAGTATACCGGTCTACGTTCAACAAGGGTTTCGGGGCCGCTCTAAAGCATTCTCAAAAGGATGTTCAGGAGAGAACAACGCGTCGTCCTAACCTGTGGGATGATATCGCAGCTAAGGGAGCTGTCATGATGGAAGGCGCGATCAAAGAGAGAGAACGACTCGACAAGGCCAACGCGTCTCTTAAGTTATTACTTTCTCCCGAGGCTTGTGGAAAGCCGGGTATAGTCCGTTTCATGGATAATATAAATCGATATATAGCGCATGACTACCCGGATGATGCATACGCTAAACCAATCAATGGGACCTTTCCCTATAAGGAGAAAATGCATCCCGATAATGCCTATATTGAACGATTTTATGTAAATGTCCCCCCAACATTTTCTCCTGATTTCCCAGTGCCAGTAGACGGTGAAAAAATCACCGTTTATCTGAACAAGAATAGTGAGCGTCAAGGGTTAAAGTGGGTGCAGATTTCCTTGCTCTCTCTCAGAGATCTCAATCAAGACCGCACTTATACCAAGATCAAATTGCCTGCCGATGTTCAGCAAGCCATGGAAGAAAAGAAATATTCTGTCGTGCAGTGTACATATCACGACGGTCGAAGTAGCCTTTCGCTCTATTATTGGAACGGCAATGGTCCATTGCCCTCTGAATCTGTTCAAGACTATGCGAAAAACACCATTTCCAAAGCTCAAACGTCGTGTCCGATCAGTGCACAGTAGGAACAGTAAGCGTCGGTTTTTGCATCTAGAATGGAACGGAGGCGCTAAATCCTGTGGTGTCGATAAGTGGGAATCTGACCCTCCCTCGATTTTACAGACACCTCGCGAAGGAGGAAAATGATGAAATCGGAGGGTCGCATGGCAACAGGCACACGACGGCGGTATACCGAAGACTTTAAGCAGCAGGAGGCGGTGCGGTTAGTCCGGGCATTGAGGCCGAGGAACTCACGCGCCTCAAGCGGGAGTTGGCCCGAGTGACCCAGGAGCGGGATTTTTTACAACGTGCGGCGGCGTTCTTCGCGAGGGAATCGCAATGAGATACCGGGCGATTCAGGAACATGACCGTCGCTATCCGATCCGCCTGATGTGTCGGGCGTTGGCCGTGTCCCACGCCGGATATTATGTCTGACGGGATCGGCCGGAGAGTCGCCGGGCCATGCAGAACCAGACGCTACCCTCACTCATCCGTGTGCTCCACCGCGAGTCCCGTGAGACCTACTGGAGTCCCAGCATCTGGAGCGCTTAAGCAAGCAGGGAAATGCCGTCGGCAAACCGCGCGTGGCTCGGTTGATGCGCCAGGCGCGTCTCCGAGCCAAGACCGTGAAAAAATAGCATGCCACCACCCACTCTCAACATCGGTTCCGCGTGGCCGAGAATATCCTGCTCCCCTTGAAGTTGAGACCACCTCTACGACATGGTCTGGAGAGGACTGAGGAGGTGGCGATGGCATCCGAATCGACAGAGCCTATTGAACGATGGACGGCCAAACGGCGAGTGGCGCTGGTGGTCAGTATTCTGAAGGGCGAGACCTCCGTGGCAGAAGCAGCTCGGACGCACGGGCTGACGGTGGCGGAGGTCGAGGACTGGCGGGAGAAGTTTTTGCTGGGGGCCGAGAATGCGCTCCGCAGTCGCCCTCGGGATGAAGAGGCCGTGAAGGACGAGCAGATCAAGAAGTTGAAACAGAAGATCGGCGATCTCGTCCTCGACAACGACATCTTGCGGGAGGCCTTGAAACCGTACCCTTTAGACCGGAAGACATCCGACGCGTGAGGGCAGGCGTGTCGGGTGTCTCGGAACGGCGGAGTTGCCAGGTGCTCGGGGTGAGCCGAGCCCGCCTGCATCGGACGGCAGCCGCGATGGGAGGACGTAGGCGTACCGACCCGCCATGGACGGAACGGCTCCGCCAGCTGATCCAGCAACATCCCACCTTCGGATATCGACGGCTGTGGGTGTTGTTGCGATTCCGGGACGGGCTCATCGTGAATCGCAAGGCGGTGTACCGCATCGTGAAGCAGAAGCGGTGGTGCGTGCATCAACGGTCATCCACTCCGCGGCCTCGCGCCCGGGGCTGGGTGAGTCAGGCGAGCCGGAGCGACGAACGGTGGGCGATGGATGTGACGCATATTCCGTGTGGGCAAGATGGGTGGGCGCATCTCGCGGCCGTGATTGATTGCCATGACCGCGAACTCATCGGCTACGAGTTTGCCCTCCGGAGTCGGGCGAAGGAGGCAGAACGAGCGGTGGAATCTGCCTGTCTCCAGCGATTCGGGACACTCCGACCGATTGGGGCCCCCGTGCTGCGCAGCGACAACGGCCTCATCTTCCAGAGTCGGCGGTTCCGGCAGGCCTGTCGCGATTATCGCCTGCAGCAGGAGTTCATCACGCCCTACACGCCGGAGCAGAATGGGATGATCGAACGGTTTTTTCGGAGCCTGAAAGAAGAGTGTGTCTGGCAACACACGTTCCAGACGTTTGAGGAGGCGCGACGGATCATTCGGGACTGGGGCCAGTGGTACAACCACGGGCGGCCGCATCAGGCCCTCGGCTACCGAAGCCCGGTCCAATTTCGTGCGCAACAATCAACCCAGGTGGCTTGATTTCGGGGGAGCACTACAAGAACACCCTCGACCACCAGTTCACGGTCGCGTCACCGAATCGGGTGTGGGCCGGAGACATCACCTACGTCTGAACCACAGAGGGCTGGCTCTATCTGGCCGTGATCCTCGACCTCTACTCGTGCGCGGTGATTGGCTGGGCGATGGGGCAGCGCTTGACGGGGGACCTGGCTGAGCACGCCCTACTCATGGCGCTCACGACCCGACAGCCTCAAGCGAGTCTTCTGCACCACTCCGACCGCGGCAGCCAATATGCCGCGACACGATACCAATACCTGCTCACCAGCCATGGCATCACTCCGAGCATGAGCCGCAAAGGCAACTGCTGGGATAATGCCTGTGTCAAAAGCTTCTTCGGGACACTCAAGCGCGAGCTCGTATACCATCGGCGTTACGTAACTCGTGACGAAGCAATGCAGGATATCTTCGAATATATCGAGGTGTTCTATAACCGGAAGCGCCGTCACTCAACTCTCGGCTATGACTCCCCAGCCGAGTTTGAAACGAGGATGGCTGTGGTTTAATCGAGTGTCCACGGAATTGGGGGAAGGTCATTCTGTCGTTCGGCACCATAAAATCGATCATCTAGAAACTCACAGCAAGGGCGGCGGCGCGCGGCTCTCAACTCCTCGCGCACTTCCCGATTTCCCCCCCGACTTCAATATGAACACCCCCACTATGTTCCATGTGAACGGTGTAGTTCGGCCAACATGCTTCGAGATTCCTAAGAGTCCTCCTCAGCACGATGGAATTGAGGCCGAGGCTAGATCTTAGAGTGGAACTGTCGCGAGGAGTTTTCACACTCGCAAGGTTGAGGCGAACTTGAAGGAACGCAAATGGGGCCGGTCGTGGAAGAAAAGCGTTGGCATTTTGGTGCGGGAGGCGGGACTTGAACCCGCACACCTTTTACAGTACAGGATTTTAAGTCCTGGGCGTCTGCCGATTCCGCCACTCCCGCAGTAAAAGC
>Ga0268299_1002394_pt1 | contig 22707 bp, 17 predicted proteins | sample NOBtaG_FD_193484 | JGI IMG/M metagenome (GOLD analysis project Ga0268299, IMG submission 193484) | Activated sludge microbial communities from bioreactor in Nijmegen, Gelderland, Netherland - NOB reactor | ecosystem: Engineered > Bioreactor > Aerobic > Activated sludge | place: Netherlands... | reverse complement strand
TTTTTTAACTAGGAGATTTCCTTATGGCAAAAGAAAATAAACCAAAATCCCTTACAGAAAGGGAAAAGGGTGTAGTAAAATTATTAGCTGATGGTTATTCAAACGATGAAACAGCAGAAAAATTAGGTCTTTCACGTCGCACCGTCGAGGCACACAGAGCAAGAATAATGCTCAAACTTAATATTCACACGCTTCCTGGCATAGTCAAATATGCTATCAAAGAGGGTATTACTACTGTAGATGATTATAGGGATGATCCCTCTAACTAGAAAACTTATAAATTATTTCTTTTATCAATAGCTAAAATCTCTTAATCCTGCTATCCAACTAGTATTAAAACATAGAGGTTTTAGCTATTGTTATTTATTGGATTAGGACAAGGAAGTTAATAGTATTAGCAAGGGTATTATTTCTATGCTATATTAGCAATTTCTGTTTTGCTAAAAATCGTTCTCAATAAAACATCAAATATTAAAAGATTAAATATTTATTAGTTTTTAGTTAAAAAGCTAGTAATATATTACTAGTGGTTTACGACATATCAATAACAAAATAATAGGAATAGCTACTAAATAAGATTATGAGACTAAACGATAAAGAAGAACCATTTACGCCTATATGCACAACGGAAAATATTCCTTTATTTGTAATGTATCTTAAAAATGAGCTATCCACCGAACATAAAGCTAAACTGGACAGTCATTTAAGAGATTGTGATGATTGCAAAGTAAATTTTGCTTATGTTAAGGAAATATTAGACTCTAAACACACTATTTCTCTTGATGAAAAAACCTTACTATTAAAATACTTAACTGATCCACTATTCTACTATTTTGCTAATAACATCAGAAAAAAAGTCCTTATGGATGTTAAAGAATTACTTCAGGAAGCTAGTATTGAAGTTAAGAAAATGAATGGTAGTGGTATCGACACTAGCGAAAGTAAACCAAGTAGAGCTTTAACAAAACTTCATCAAGTGCCTTATCCTTATTTTGTTCTAACTCTTTCTATAATATTATTTTTGTCTTTAGGGTTTTCAGTTATCTTAGTTCTTAGTAGTAAATATCCTACATTACGAAGCTATTTACCTTTTTCTAATTCAGCTAGTCCTGTTGTTGAAGAAAGATTGCCAAATAATTTAGATTTTACTCTACCAACAATGAGCTTGCCCAACAGGGCTGAAAATAATCGCTACCAACAACTTGATGCCGCTATTGCTGAGTTTTTATCTACTCAAGACAGACAATACTTAATCAAAGCTGAATCTATTGCTAAAGATATACAATTATTTTATGAAGATAATTATGGTGTTGATTTAGTTGGCTATTATAAAATAGTACCTTCTTTAGCTATGGAAAATCTTTTGGTCTGCCATAAAAAACTATCAAATTTATTTGAGCAAACCAAAGTTGATAATTATCAAGAACGGTTATTAGAAAGTCAAAAATTAAAAAAGGAGTTTCTTGCTCTAGGAAACACCTTAGAAGCTTCTAAAGTTGACACTTTGATTAGCAAAATATCTATTCAATTACGCGACTTCAAAGCAGCTACCTTATTGATAGAACAGGGTACAAAGTTTGCTGAAAAAAATAATTATATTTTTTTACAAGTTCATTTTTTACTTTGGCAAGCAAAACAGCTTTGTCAAGCACCCAATTTTTTTGAAGCAAAAAAAGTTTTGCTTCAAGTTATTGATTTAGCTACAAAACTAAGTCTTAATAAAGTAGTAAATAGTGCTGGAACATCATTAGCCATGATTTACTATCGTGATAATAACGATGAAGAAGCTTTTTATTTAACTAAGAAATTACTTGCCAATCTTAGCAACTATGAAAATGAACAAGCTATTTCTTTCTTACAAATAGCTGGGTTAACTAGTTTTAATCTAGGTTACTATCAAATAGCGGATTATTATCTAAAAGAAGCTATTAAAAATTCTCAACAAATTAATAGTCCACCTTTAATAGCTCGTTCTTATGCTTTCTTAGGATTAACGTTTTCAGAGCAAAAAAAATTTGCTGAAGCAGAAAATAACTACTTTTTAGCTCAACAACAACTAAATTATATAAAAAACAATATAGTTCAAAAGGAAGTGTTATCAATAATTATCGGTTATAAAGCAAAAAATACTTTATTGAAACAGGATTATCAACAAGCACTAGTTCTTTATGAACAAAAACTTTCCTTAATTAAAGAAATAAATTTAGGTAGTAACTTAGAACTTACCCAAGTTAATGAAGCTATGGCGATAGCATACTTAGCTTTAGGAGAAAAAACTAAAGCCCAAGAACACAACACCATAGCTAAACATCACAAAACTCTAGCAACCTCCAAAAATGAGACAACTAATTGTCTATTGTCCCTAGTGCCAATCAATTGCAATTATAAAAATTACTAGTATTAACGAATAGTAGATTTACCAAAAATAAGAGATTCACAAGCTATTGGATAAGGTGTAAAGCTAGCTTTCTTTACCATAACAGGTATATATTTTGGTACATCTGTTTTAACTAAATCATAATAGAATGCAAAGTGATCCATATTCATCATATCCTTTGTAGGTAAATTGGTAATATCTATAGAATAAGTTGTACCTGGTTGATAGGCAAAAGTCATAGTTTTATCTAGTCCATTTATTACTAAATTTTGTCCTTTACTTAATTGCATCCTGCCATTAGGTCTTCCTATTTCTCGCTTAAAATTATGTACTTTAGTTCCAGCAACAAATTGGTATTTATCTGCTGTTAATTTCTCTGCATAGAATATCCCTGCATTGAAGTGAATTTTAGCAAAAAAATTATCCTTCAAATAAAGCTGCTTTTGAAATAAATCATTCTCGATATCCAAACACCATCTAAAGTCTTGACTGTCTTTACTCATATCAGGAGAATAGTATCTTGTTGGATGCTGCTGATTGTTAGGCACGTCAACATTTATAACTTTTCCCTTTAGTTCATCGGCTTTGATAGTACGAATAATTGTTGATTTACCAGCTTTAATTTCTTTAATCTCGATAAGCGGGTTATGATGATGAACATCCAAGATACCATCGCTAACACGTTTGCTATCTCCAAAAGCAATAGCTTGAAGTCCATCAAAATGAAAACTCACTTCACATTTAGCACTAGCATTTACACCATTATTACTTACATTACTCATTAGTACGCAAAAGCAAATTGCAAAAAACACCATTAAGAAATAAATCTTTTTCATAAAATCTCCTTATATTTTTCGTTAAGTTGGTTAATTTAAGTTAATTGGCTAGCCGGTTAATTAATTAACTAGACTAATTAATAATTACTATATATTAATTAGTTAGCTATATAATTAAGTAATAAACTAATCAGCTATTCAAGTAATCAATAAACTGATTAATATTAGGTTAAAGTTGTTAGCTAGAGACACTACTAGCAATATTAGTAGTGGTAAAGTAATTTATTACTACTATAGATAGTATATTACATTTATTAAAACACTTTTCAAGATAATACTTATTAACTTTTTATTTACAATAAATTAGCTATATATACTACTAGCGATCAATTATAAATTCAGTAACTTACTTTAATTACTTATAGTTATATAATCATTGAAAATAAATATTTGTTATTTATTGATGCTATTATTAATTAGTTTTATATAACTTTATTTACTAAGTATTTATTTACTTTTTTACTAGTAATAAGGCTAAACTACTTATTTTATATAGAGTTAAATCAGTTAATAGTTATTAGTTAATGGATGGTAAATCTTTAATAAATAAGTTTGACTGGTATTTAACGTTGCCCTACAATCCCAACATTAGCAACAAAAATCATAAATTCAGTCTTGTTAATCCTAGAAGTAAGTAAAAATAATAGGGTTATCTATAATAGCATAAAACAATGTCATAAGTAATATAGCATAATGATAAATAATAGTAATAAATATACAAAGTATCTAATGCAGCCTTTTTTATCTGAACCAATGTCTGAAGAAACTGATGATGATGATGAGCTAATTAAAGATTTAATTCCTTGGTACTTAGCTTCAGAGAAAGAAAACTTGATTCTTTTAGAAGCTGCTTTGGCTAAGAAGGATTTTGCTACCTTGATTGATATTGGTGATAAAATGTATGGTCATGGGAGAAGTTATGGCTTTCCTTTTATCAGTATTTTAGGCAAACGAATTGAAATCGCTGCTATTGACGAAAACACCTTGTTACTTCCTGAACTACTCGCTTCATTAAAAAACTACCTTCAAGAATGTTGCAGAAAATATAAATTGGATTAACTAGCCTAGTTATTTAGATTAAGTATGTTATAATTTTACTTCATTTATTTGTTAGGGACTTTTTACCAACTCTGCTCCATAAAGAGTAAAAGAGACCAATTTATTAATTGCTCCTTTTGGTCATTTGGATTAATTTCCTTTTTTACTTACTATTCTTAAAATACCAATCACGATCAATAAAATGAGGACATGCGCTCTAGCAATCCCTATAGAGCAAACATTAAAATATTCTGGCTCTTCAAAGAACCTGCCTTCGTTTTTCCACAAACTTCAGTTAGTTCTTGTTTCTATCTTGATTTTTAGAAGTTACTCAACGTGTTGTTTCTAAAGCTCTTTTCTCTGACACTTCTGATCCTAAGCAATGTTAACTTTCTCTAGCACTTTTCCCGTAAGCTTATCTTTAAGGGGTGTTCTTTCATAATGCGTCTATTATTAAAGATTATCGTATAACTCTTACGAGACGAAAACCAATAACAAAGCAGTTACTCTCAGACCGCCAACTATCACGACTTGCTGACCGGCAATCATTAGCGTCACTGATACAACTTCCTCCACGAACAACGCGAGACAGTCCTAAACTTGCTCCACTAGGATCTTTTACCGTTATTTCCGAATAGCTTCCATACTCGAACAAATTACAATAGTCTTCATAAAAGTCTGAACACCACTCCTCTACGTTACCATGCATATCATAAAGCCCCCATGCATTAGACTGTTTTTGTCCTACTGGATGTGTTTTTCTTCCTGAGTTATCGCTATACCAAGCCATGTCGTTTAAATTGCCTGCATACTTCCCAGTAGTACCAGCCCTACAAGCATATTCCCATTGCGCTTCTGTGGGCAAAGCATAAACATACATATTACTTTTAGCATTAAGTCTAGCTATAAACTTTTGCACATCTATCCAACTAACTCTTTCTACAGGTAAGGTTTCTCCTTTGAAATAGCTTGGGTTACTGACCATCAAAGTTTCCCATTGTTGTTGCGTAATTTGGTAACAACCTATCTCAAAACTTCTACTTATTATTACTCTATGAGCAGGTTTGTCCGTACGGTCACCATTCACGAAATTAGATCCTCTCGTAAACTTGCCTTTAGGAATATAAATAAATTCACCTACACTAGTTCCCCAAAAAGAATCATGCCTTGTCAGCCTGTTAGCCTTAACTCCCCTTATCACTCTTGCAAGAGAAGATTTGACAACATTTCTTATTTTGTTAACGGATTGATAACACTTCAAAATAGGTAGACTTATAACATCTCTCACGGAAACTCTTGGTAAAAGTAGTTTTTCTAAATCTATTTTTAGCTGATAGGACGTTCTATATCGCTTTTTCAGTATAGGATGTATCATTTTACTTAATACTTTTTGAAAGTTTTTAGAAATATTCACATAAGGTAAGAACTTTAGTTGACTATCTTCTTGCTCAATTTCCGTAGGGTGTTTATGAGAAAGCAAAAATATTAGACTCAGTCCTAACGAATAAATATCAGAAGCTGGTTCTGCACGCCCTTGAATTTGTTCTATAGACATGTACCCCCCTGTTCCAACAACTAAAGTAGATCCTATTCCATAAGCAGATACACTATCCTTTACTGCCCCAAAATCAATTAAATAAACTTCTTTATTAATAGTAAAAATAATATTACTAGGTTTGATATCACGATGTATTATGGGTGGCGATAAACTATGAAGATACTTTAGAATTTTTACTATTTCCAAAGCTGTAAGGATGACATCCTTCTCATAAAAACACTTACCTTCTTCAACTAACTGTTGTAAGGTTTTCCCTTCTAATTTCTCTTGTACTAAATAAAAACCTCCTAAATTTTGATTTGTTTCAATTGTAAAATAATCAATAAATTTAGGAATATTTGGATGATCTAAATTAGAAAGAATTTTAGCTTCCCTTTCAAAAAGTTGAATAGATTTTATATTGTCTACTTTTCTCGATAAAAGATGTTTAACAACACATTCCTTGTTGGTTCGCTGGTCTAAAGCTAAATAAACCTCCGAAAAGCCTCCTTCACCCAATTTTTCTATAACCTTGTAACGTTGATGTATTAGAATTTCTCTCAAATCTTTTCCTCTATAAGCCTAAATCAAACATTTTATACCTATTCTTCAATAAGTTATTTCTAGCAAATGGATGTAAATCAGTACAGCGTAAACTAAGTAATGTTATATTCTTAAATCTGAAGCCCCAACGGGGCGACATAACCGTAGCCTAGGGGTGTAAGCCCTAGGAAATAATAGTTAAGCTTTTTTAAGCTCTGTAAGGGCGAAAGAGTCTTTTCTTGGTATTAAAAACTTTTACGCCCCGTTGGAGTTTTTGGGAATATCCGATTATCATACTTAAGGTTAAAATCTTAGATTATATATCTTAAGCCACAACGAAACGTAAGATTAAAACGTTAGATTTTTTAGTTTACGCTGTAGTAAGCATAAGTTTTCTGAGATAATGAAAAAGAAGAAAATTTAATTATTATGTTTAACTTATTGTTATATATGGCTGTTAACTCCAATTTTTTCCATACTGTAAGCCAAAATATCTGTTTATTTATGCTCTTCCACTTAAATCAAACTACTTTCTAATTAAATGAATAAGTTAGCTAAACTATCCTATCCAGCTATTAAATACAGGTGGCAAATTAGAAAGTTCTGGTAAGTAGTGACCATCTATTTTATCAGGTCTTACATATTTAACTAGAAAATCTACTACTATTTGCCGTTCTCCACCTTTACCACGATTAATTAACTCATTGCGCTCAATTCTCCACACGGCCCCTTCTACTTCATCTATTGCTCCATGAAAACCTTTACCATTAAGCAATCCCATTACTGATTCTATACTGATTGATTTACCTCTATGAAGTAGTTTTGGTGTAACAAAATCTGATATTTTTACTCTATCAATAAATTCGTCATAGGGCGTTCTTGTATTACCAGTCATTAAATCAAACACTACTAATGGTTCATGTGGTAGATTATAACGTGTTCCATGTGCTTGTATTAGCCATTCTCCGCATAATCTCTCGCCATCTTTTAACACGTCAGCAAACCGTGATAAGTTATTATTTACCCAATTATCAAATTTATGATGTAGTGGATAAGGCGATGTATTAGCTAAATACCCTACACGAGTTAACGCATATATTTTTCCATCTAGTTTGGCTACTCCTACATTTGAACCATCTAGTTTTTCCTGAACTATTATTTCATCGTGTTTATCTCTAACTTTTTCTGTAGCAATTCTTTTTTGCCCTTCATGACATTTTCTATCACTTGGGCCAATTCTACTTCCTGGCAAATGTGCAATACTTCCATAGCTTTTTATTTTTAATGGTTTTCGTTCTATTTCTGTCATAAGTTTTTTATACTTGTTATATAAATTATAATATTTTTACTAAATATATTTAGCTTAATCTTTTGCTAAAGGATTTACTTAAAGAAAAAGGTCTGTGCTAACATGGAAAAATTCTGCTAGTGCTTTAGCCTGAGTTTTACTAGGCTTACGTTTGCCATTTACAACATCAGAAGTTAAACCCCTTGAACCGCTAAAAATATGGTAAATATCTTTAAGTTCTAAATCTCTTTGCTCCATCAAAAACCGTATCATTTTATCAGGACTACTTTCTCCAATAGGCATGTAATGTTCTTCTTCAAACTTTTCTACCAAAGTTACTAGCAAATTAAACAATACTTTTTCTTCTAGGCTTAACTCTTTACTCATCATAGAGTTAATAATTTCAAGAAAATGCTCATTTTCTTCTTCTGTTTCTATAACTAAAGGTAAAGTTTGTGTTAGAAGTTGTGCATATTTTGTTGAATCTATTCTTTTAGCACTCATTTTTCCAGTTTCCTTTATCATACTCAGGATGTGTTAGTACATAACGAACAAATACTACTTGGCTTTCATAGTTAATTTTTGTAATAAGCCGATACTTGTTTCCACCTATGTTAAATACTGTACAATTTCCTACTGCATCTGCATGAGGAAAAACCATTCTCACGTCTGCAATGCTTTGCCAAGAAGCTTTCTTAGTCACTCTATACCAATCATCTAATGGTTGATATGCACTTGGATATATCTTGGCAAATTCTAATAAGGCTTTTCTACTAATTATGTGCATTCCTTTTAATCCTATTTACTTATGTTCGCATTTTGAGAGCAATCTGTCAAATTATTAAACTTGTAAGCTTACTGTAGGTAATGTAGATAGTGATTGAGCAAGTTTTAACCTTTCAACCTTGCTAGGCATTGTGTTAAAGATGGTTTTAGGCATCTCATCATAAGTCCTACCATTAAGTTGACGACCAGTAGCTTTTTTATTAAAACCGCCCCATTGCTTAAAGAAAAATGGAATATTTGCTGATTGGCATTGCTCTAAGATTGACTCTACCCACTCAGCCTGCATTGGCCTTGCACCTCTACCACTTTCGCCGCCCACTATTACCCAATCAATTCCACTTAAATCAATTTGTCCTAAATCTTCCAGCAACGGTTCAATGGAAAGAAACTTAACTTTAGCTTTTGACTGTCTAAGATAATCTATTCTAGGTAGCCCATAACGCTTATCTTCTACACTAACACCAAACCAAATATGTTCACAATTAGCAGCAAAAGCTAGCTTATCATCAAGTAACTTCTTCATTCGCTCGGCACGTTTGGTTAGAACTTGGTAGATATGCCAATTAGCTGTCACCATTACTTTGCATATTTTGTTGATGTAGTCCACGTTTATATCTTCTAAGAATAGATCAGACATGGAGTTAACAAAGACTATTTCATTTCTATTCCATTTGAAAGGATCTAGCAGCTTCTCAGGTACTAGCCTTAAATCAAACCCTTGCTCATAAGGGTGTCCTGCTACACCACGGAACCTCTCTGAAAACGTGCAAGCATAACAATTTTTGCAACCTGGACTAATTTTCTTACAGCCGCGCACCACATTCCAAGTTATTCCGGCCCATTCTATTTTCGTTCTAACTACCATAATGTTACCTACTATTGCTATTAAAGCCACAAAGCCATAGCTACCACGATTGATTGATGATTAATCCTTACCCAAAGAAACATCCAAATAGACAATGGTTATTATCGTTTTTGCTACTATTGCTATTACCTTGTTGAGAATAAGTTAATAACAAATAAAATCGCCATAACCACACCAGCCCACATAATAAACTGAAAGAAAACATTGGGTTGAAGTTTTGGTTTAGGCTTAGGAAATGGTCTATATTTCTTTACTTTTGTTTGAGCTTTCCTATCAGACAAATTAGGAAACTGTATGAGGTTATTAAGTATTAAACTTTTTTCTGGGTTGTTTAATACTGTCCTAAATGGGTTGTTAGCATTATCATGATTAGCCAAATTTGTAAGGCTTTGGTATTGATAATTAGGTGTTTGGGCTTCTTGATGGTATTGATAATGTTGGTAGCTAGTTCTTATATGCTCATCAGATTTATCAAGCTCATTAACATCAATATTATCACAACGAAAACAGCTATTTAGATGTGCAATAAACACATCCGCTTTGTGACAGATTTCACAGCGTGTTGGTGTTTTTTGGCCTTTTATTATTATTTCTGACATTTTTTAACCCCTTAATTACTTCATTAATATGGTTGTTATTAATTTAAGCTAACTTAAAGCAACTTAAGCCCATTTAACCTAAGCTGATTTAATTTAAGCCGATAATTTATCTAATAGGTTTTCTTGAGCAAGCTTTTGCTCATAAACAAAATCAATAACAGGTTCTTTGTCCTTTAAGGCTAGACTAGCTAAATATTCAACACGTTCTTGGCTAGCATTTTCTGAGTGCTGTTTTAACCAAATAAATTCTACTTTATGAACTTGGCAAAGCTTTATAAGTTCTTGCCATAAGTCCAAGTTTTTAACATCTCGCCAATCATCATTTTCCCATCTAGCCAACCATCCTAAGTTAAAAGGGTTTGTTATGTATTGGGCATCGGTATAAAGCTTTACTTGGCAAGGTTCTTTTAACACGCTTAATGCTGTAATGGCTGCTATTAGTTGTGTTCTGCTGTTAGTGCTTTTACGCAACGAGCCTTGGATTTCTCTTTTGTGTTCTTTTCCATTAAGTTGATGAAGCAATAATACTGCAAAAGCCGTTTGTCCAGGATTTCTCTTAGTTATTCCACTAGTAAATATTTCTACTGTTTTCAGTTTTGTATTATCCATAAGTAACATCCTTTCTATTACTTAGTTGTTACTTTTAACTAAAGAACTTATTTTTAATATCTTTAGTTTTTAATTATTTACTGCCTATTAACTATTACTAATAGAATAGTTAATGCTTATGATTATTATATATTCATAATCGTAAAGTTTAGTAGAAATATAAGTAGCTGTCAACAGTTAATCCTTTGATTCTAAAACGATCTAACTTAAATCTTAAAAAGCAAAGTAATAATTACATAATTATGGGATTCTGGAATTATGTAATAACAGTATATCAGTATAATGAAATTATGTCTTTTCATTATTAAATAAATACATTATTATGTTTATACGGATAGTTGTTTATATGTTATTTATTATTTATGGAAAACTGTTTATGAGTAAAAATGGAAAACCAGTTAAAAGAAATATTGTAAATAAGGAATGCAAAATATTAGCATTAGCACAACAAAAAGGTGGTGTTGGTAAAACAACAACTGTTATTAATTTAGGAGCAGCACTAGCAGAACTAAATTACAAGGTGTTACTTGTAGACTTTGACCCACAAGGAGCCTTATCTGCTGGTTTAGGAATAGATTCCTATTCATTAAAGCAAACTGTTTATGATGCAATGGTTGATGCTGACGTAGACTTATCAAAAGTAATTCTACCAAGCTCAATTGGATGTGATTTAGTTCCAGGAAATATTGACCTATCAGCCGCAGAAGTTCAGTTAGCTAATGAGCCAGGTCGTGACCAAATCTTAAAAGAAAAGCTTTCTTCTTTACTAAATACATATCAATACATTTTAATAGATTGCCCACCATCTTTAGGATTATTAACACTTAATGCTTTAGCCGCCGCTACTGATGTAATTATTCCTGTTCAAACGCAGTATTTTGCTCTTAGAGGTATGGCTTTACTTCTAAAAACTATTAAAAAAGTCCAAAGTCGTATTAATCAAAACTTGAAAATCTTTGGTATTCTCCCTACCATCTACGATAGCAGAACTACACACGCTAAAGAAATATTAGAAGATTTAGCTAATAGCTATCCTGACCTATTATTAAAAACTGTAATTCCACAAACAGTTAAGTTTCCTGATAGTGCTATTGCGGCTAAATCTGTTTTGACATTTGCAGCTAATTCTAATGCGGCTGAAAGCTATAAAAATCTTGCTCAAGAGGTGATTAATCGTGGTTAAGCGTACTTCTCTAAAAGATAGAAAAGGTGTCGATATTCTTTTTGATTCTACTGATGCTTTAGAAACAAAAGCTCAAAAATCTTCTGATTCATTACAATCATCAAAAGAAGATAGTAAAGACTATAATGTATCTAAGGATCCTAACCTTGTAAAAATAACAGTTTTTATTAGAAATGATCAAATGGCTGATATTGAGCAAATCCAAGTAGATGAACGTAGACGCACAGGAATTAAACCTGATAAATATAAACTTGCTCAAGAAGCCTATGATCTGTTAATACAGAAATACAAAAATACATAACATTGTTAATACATTATTACATTATTCCAGAATATTGTAATAATGTTAAAACATAATAACATTATTCTGTACTAACGAAAAAATGAAAGTATGAATTTATGTTAAAACGGATTGTATCAGGTGGACAAACAGGAGTAGATAGAGCCGCTTTAGATGTAGCAATGGCTTTATCTAATGAGCTAGGAATAAGTGTAGGTGGCTATTGTCCTAAAAATAGAATAGCTGAAGATGGGGCGATTGATGATAAATATCCATTAACAGAAACTAGTACTAGTGCCTATGCTCAAAGAACTGATTGGAATGTTAAGCATTCTGATGGGACATTACTTCTGTCTCGTGGCAAGCTAACAAAAGGGACGGCTTTAACTCTCAACTTTGCTAAACAACGCCAAAAGCCTTTCTTTGTTGTTGATTTAAGCCAAGATACTACCAATATTCACTTAGACATTATTTCTTGGTTAACTCAAAACAACATTAGTGTACTAAATATTGCCGGTTCAAGAGAAAGCACTAGTCAAGGCATTTACACACAAGCTTATGAGTTATTGGAAAAGTTTTTGCTAGAAATAAAGCTTTATTTTTCAAAAGCCGCATAGATAATATTAGTAAGATATTTTAGTGACGGTAACTTAATTTAAGGTTGGAGCATATGGATGAAACATTGATTAATTCATCCCAAAACCATCAAAGTCACTCAGCATTAAATAATTTAAGCTGTGGGTCTAATAATATTGCTGATGCTCCTACTTATAGCAATCCCAACACAATCAACAATACAAACGCTCTAAACGCTCTATCCAACAACTCCAACAACTCCAATAACTCCAATAACTCCAACTCTACTCATAGCAAGATTAGTCTTAGGCCATATCAACAAGAAGCCTTATTAGCCTTAGATAAATCTCACAAAGAAGGTAAAAGTCGGCTACTTATCTCACTTCCAACCGGGGCCGGTAAAACTATCATTTTTGCAAATCTGATAGCAAACCGCAGTCTTAATAATAATTCTCGTAGTTTAGTTATTGCTCATAGAGATGAACTTATTGAACAGGCTGTTGATAAAATTCAACTTGTTATTGACGGTGCTGATATTGGTATTGTTAAGGCTAATAATAATCAAATTAATTCTAGGGTTGTTGTTGCTTCCATCCAAACACTTGCTAGAGAGTCTCGTTTAGCTCAATTAGAGAAGAACTTTTCTACTATTATTGTTGATGAAGCACATCATGCTTCTGCTAGTAGTTATTTAAGGGTTTTAGAGTCACTTGGTTCTTTTAATCAAAATAATGCTCCATTAACTGTTGGAGTTACTGCCACTCCTGAACGTGGTGATAAGATTGGCTTAGATAAAGTATTTCAAGAGATTGTTTATCATCGCAGTCTAATTGAAATGATAAATCAACAATATTTATCTGACCTAACTTGGCAAGAAATCTCTTTAGATATTGATTTAGACAAAGTAGAAACTCGTGGTGGTGATTTTGTAGAAAGTAAGTTAATTGAAGCACTTGCTAAAACTGATGCTCCTAGACAAGTTTTAACTGCTTTTAAGCAATATGCTTATAATAGAAAAACACTTATCTTTGTCCCTGGAGTAACACTAGCCCGTACTATTGCTACCATATTTCAAGAACATAATATTGCTTGTGAATCTATTGATGGCACTCTACCAACTGATGAAAGAAAAGCCATCCTTAGCCGATTAAAAAGCGGTCAAACACAAGTAGTAGTTAATTGTATGGTTCTAACAGAAGGTTTTGATGAATCTAGCATTGATTGTATTCTGTTTGCCCGTCCAACTAAAAGTAAAAGCTTTTATCTACAAATGCTAGGGAGGGGAACTAGACTCCATCCTGGTAAGAAAGACTGCCTTGTAATTGATTTAGTAGGATTAAGCTATCAGTATAACCTAATCAGTTTACCAAATCTCTTTGGTTTATCAACAGATAAGCTTAAAAATAAATCTCTCTTGGTTGCAAACCAAGAAGTAGAAGATGAACTTAAAGCACATCAAGAAAAAGAAGCATTAAATCTAATAGCAGAACTAGAGAAGGCCAAAGCTAATGCTCAAAATAGAGATGCTCAAGATGCTGATGATGAAGTTGTTAAACCAACAATTGCTGGCAATGAAAGATTACCAATTGATTATGTTAAATCGGATAAAAAGAAGGCGATTAACTTTAATTGGCTTAAGTTATCAAGCGACTGCTATGCCTTATCAATAAGCAATGGAATTATATTTTTAATCAAATCAGAAGATAATTTATGGTCAGCAATTTATAGAGAAACTAATAAAAACGTTACCCTAATAGGCCAAAATCTACCATTAGAATATGCACAAGGAATAGCACAAGACTTTATTCGTAGCTTGTCTAGTCTGCCATTAGTAGACCTAAATGCTAGTTGGCGTAACCAAGAAGCAAGTGCTAGCCAAGTAGCATTATTATATGAACTTGGGATTGTTAACTTTGATGGCCCAATTAGTAAAGGCCAAGCTAGCGATTTAATAGCTACTCATTATGCTAAACAATCTTTAATTGATTACCAAAATGAATTAGCTCAACAACGTTTGGTTAACACAAATAACGCCACTATTAACAACACCAATTCTAATATTATAAGTGCTAATACTAACAACTTCAATACTTTAACTAACAATAGAACTAATCAAGCTAACCAAGCTAATCAAATTAATCAAATTAAAAATAACCAAGTTGAGCAAGTTGAGCAACTAGAAACAAAGACTTATATACCTAGTTTTACTAAATATTGTTTCCCTCAGCTAACAAACAAGTTTGCTAATTATGAATATTTTAGTTTGGATAGTTATGTAGTAAATAGTGTAAATATTGCAAATAATGATAGTTATAACTCTCAAGAAGCAGCATTAGAGACAGTTAAAGAATACTTAGCAAATTACTTGTATGAACAAACAGGGATAGTTTTATCAGGACAAACTTGCACAGGAAAAACTCATTTAGCTGTAGCACTACTTAAAGAACTAACTAATTACTATGGAGCATATACTTTATTTTGTGATTTTCCGCTACTTAAAGAAATGCTACTGGCAAATGACCATCAATTAGTAATACTTCAGCTTATTAGTGCAGTAGATAAAGCTGATATAATTGTGCTAGATGATTTTGCAGTAAAGAAAATAACAAAATCAGTTCGTAGCTTAATGTCTCAGCTAATAAGTTGTTGTTATAGGAAAGAAAAGAAGCTTATTCTTACTACTAGGCATCTTACTTATCCAATTACTAGTAGCCAAGATCCTTTCCTACAATTAAGCTTAGGTGATATTTTAGGTGTTGATATTGTTAGCAAGCTCTATGAATTATGTAGATTTATTGAAATTAAACCTGCTAATAACGCTAATAATATCAACAGCACTAGTTTAGCCAATCGTTATTGCCCTGATTTTGTTCATATTAGCTATATTGCTAACGAACTTGCTCAAGATATAATTAACGGTTTAGAGAAATTAGAAAAAAAAGCCGTTTGAAAGGACTTTATTAACTATGAAAGAAAAGTCAGATAATTGGTCAAGCCCTGCTGATATATTACCGAATTGCTCCAGAAATGAGTCCGGGTAAGTCGGGGACGTTGCCGTCCCTTTCTCCCCTAAGAACGACGCATAAGACTTTCGCCTTACGTCGCTCAAGCATCTTGTAACGCCCTTTTTACGGAACGCGGCTTTATAACTTTTGAGTCTTGGTTATGCACTTGCATATGGCAGTTTGGATGTATTAGCATCAGATTGTTGATTAGATCTTTGCCCGCATTGGATTTCCACTTTATGTGATGTATATGCCATCCAGTTTCTTTGGTTATCTTTTGGGAACATACTGGGCATTTTCCATCTTGTCCATACCATAGTTTAAGCAACTTCCTTTTTTCTTTTAGGTTTTCTACCATTTTGAATCCTAATCGTTCCTCAAAATAGATTTCCCATTCTGAGGCATATGGATTTGCTTCTCCTATGATTTTAATGTGTCTTTTTATTGGCACATCTATGGCCTTGAAGAGACGTGTTGTTCTCATCTTGCCATCTTTGTCCTTGATGGTTACTTGGAAGTTCCAATTTCTACTTCCTGTGGATATGAAATATTTCTTTTTTATCCACTTGGCTGCTTTTGTTGGATGTCTTCTTTTTGCCCAAGACCACAAACTGCAAAATACTTCATGATCTATTCTATTAAAAGTTGCTTTGCTTACTCCGTGCCGATGGTAATAAGCCCATCCTTTTATTATTGGGTTAAGCTTGTTAATTAACATCTGCATTGAAATAGTTGGGTTTCTTTTGATAGTTTGTCTTATTTTCAAGAGAATGGATTTAACGTTTTTCTTGGAAGGTTTTATTAGTAACTTTCCTTTGTATTTACGTATGTTTTTCCCTAGAAAATCAAATCCTTCTGTGATATTTCTTATGTAAGTTTTCTCGTGAGAGATTTCTAATCCTCTCTGTTTGAGAAATTCTTCTATAAGTGGTTTAACTTCTTGTTGTAAGAGTTCTTTCTTTCTTCCTGTTACAACAATATCGTCTGCATATCTTATAAAATTGACCTGGTTTCGCTTTTTTATTGCTCTATTAGGAGCAAATTTCTCGTTCAGTTTTTGTTGAATGCCGTTTAGAACTGCATTCATTATTACTGGAGAAGCTATTCCTCCTTGTGGAGTTCCAGCATCAGTTTTCTTCCAGATTTGTTTGTCAATATACCCAGCTTTCAACCATTTCCTTAAGATTGCTTTATCCATTGGTATATTGGATAATATCCAATCATGAGAAATTTTATCAAAGCAGGATTTTATATCTATTTTGAGTATGTATTGCGCTGCTGTTTTCTGGCTTAATACGTGAAAACAGTAGGCTATCGCATCTGCTGTGGATCGTTCCTTGCGAAATCCATATGAGTGTTGGTCTGATATGGTTTCCACAATTGGGTCTAGTGCTAGTAAATGCAATGCTTGCATAGCTCGATCTTTCATGACAGGGATTGATAATGGCCTCAAACCTCCATCATTTTTGGCGATGTAAATCCTCTTTAATGGTTTTGCTTGGTAATTGTATTTTTGCAGGTCTTCTACGGCCTTGATCTTCTTGTCTGGGCTATTCCAAACTACTTTATCTACGCCGGGAGTGTTTTTACCTTGATTCTCCGTTACTCGTCTGACTGATACTGCTTTTGCACTAAACGAGCGAGTTAGGATATTTTGCAAAGCTCTCACTTTGCGCTTCTTACCTTCTTGTAAAGCCTTTACGATACGTTTTTGCAGACGACGCACATTCCCATACACCTTCTTCCATTCGATGGAATGCCATTTGTTTGGGTTATGTAGGCTCGCGCCAGTAGTTTCCACTACTTCCAATCTACGAACTCCTATTTATTGTGTCATCCTCAAATTTCTCGTAATTAGACACTTCATCGGAAGTCTGCCCACTTTCGTGTAGAATGATGTTGCTTTCGCTCAATTCCTATCTACTTCATTACAAAGTAGCTTTCGCTTTTTCCTTGATCATTTACCCGCAGTTTAATCGGCTTTCCTTACGGATCACCTTCCTTCACAGGTAAACTACGGGCTTACCACGTTCCACATATATACCTATTGATGGGTTAGGTTTGGTTTCTCCACCGGTGGGTTTGTTGCCTGCGCAAGAACAGTAGAAATTTTCTTGACCTTGCCACTCGCCTTTTGGCTCTAGCTTATCAGCACTTTTAGCTAGTTAACACTGACGATGTTTATCAACCATTCATTTTTATTAACCTTACCATCTATCCTAGCTCCCAACCACTTCAGTGCTAGTAGTTATCATCTTTTCTCACGATTTGATGACCGCCTTTCGGTGAGGCTACATTGTCACAAGAGCTTCATACCAAAGGATTACTCCCTTCGCATGTCTTGTTAGGATACAGATAGCAGAATATCCGGTTACGTTGCAGTAACAAATATATATGTGTTCTCGTGTCGCAATTCTACCAGTATTCTAGTAGACATAAAACGGCAAAGAGCAATTCGCTAAGGACACACGAGCAATTTAGTTCTACCAGTATTCTAGTAGACATAAAACACAGAGATTTTACGGTTAAATGTTTCATTAGGATTGTTCTACCAGTATTCTAGTAGACATAAAACACCGGGTAACGGTTGCTGCTTTGCGTTGGCTATACCAGGTTCTACCAGTATTCTAGTAGACATAAAACTTGCTAAGGCTCTGATTGACTCAGTTTTACCCGTGTTCTACCAGTATTCCAGTAGACATAAAACCTTTGAGTTTTAACCCATAACTACAGTAGCTCTTAGGGTTCTACCAGTATTCTAGTAGACATAAAACTTGGATAAGTTGCTTTATCCCTAATTCAAGAAAAGGTTCTACCAGTATTCTAGTAGACATAAAACATTCTAAGTTTAGGTTTAATCCTTCATCTTCAGGATTGTTCTACCAGCATTCTAGTAGACATAAAACAATACCCTTTCTAATATTCTTTAATCCTATAGTCAGTTCTACCAGCATTCTAGTAGACATAAAACTTATCAGTTGAGATACCAAGATTGTTGCAATGGCCGTTCTACCAGCATTCTAGTAGACATAAAACTTTTGCTATTAGATTTAAAGAGATGGCAACAGTCGGGTTCTACCAGCATTCTAGTAGACATAAAACGGTTTTCATTTTGCTCCGCCACAAGAGTAAATGTTGTTCTACCAGCATTCTAGTAGACATAAAACATTTTGTTCACTATTAGCAGGTAAGCATTTATCTCTATGTTCTACCAGCATTCTAGTAGACATAAAACTTCTAAAGATTCTAAAGGTCACACTATTAATAATGAGTTCTACCAGCATTCTAGTAGACATAAAACCCTACTAATAATAATCATTAAGCCCAATATTTGCAACATTTTTTCCAATTTCTATTGCTAAAATTTGCCTAATTTATCGTCGCCTACCAATAACGCTAAAAGAATGGTCACTCGATAACTTCCATAAATACATAAATATCAATTAATTAGCAAATACCTTTCAAATAAGCTAGGATAAATACTAGTATTGTTTAACTAATACTTATCCTAGCCTTACGACATCAATCAACTAGCGACCAGTCAACAACCAACAAACTGTTAACTACTTCCTAATCAACACTTGCAACCACACAAAACCTTTTTAGTTCTTCTCTTATATTATCTAATTTTGGCAAATCACCTCGATAAACATCTTTTAATTTATCGCTTGTCTTAAAATTTGGTTCTATTTGTGAAAGGAGCATAATTGCAGCATTAATATCATTGTCCATCTTATGTCCTTTTTCACATTTGCAGATGCGGCTTACTCCAACATCTATAGCACTTCCACACATAACACAAACACTAGATGTATCTACTACTTCACAATCTACTAAGTTAGAGCCTGTTTTTTTACAAGCTTTTTCTAGCCTACTTCTAAACTCACTTAATGCAACACAATGCCTATACACCATTGAGTTTTTTAACGCATATTTTTGCTCTATTGTTAATTTTTCCTTGTCTTCTTTACTCATTTGTTTCAGTTCTGCCATTTCTTTTAGCCCTAAATCCCCTTCCCAAGCTATCTCTGAGTAGTTTTCAGCTAAATATAATGCTAGATTCTCATATAACCAATTTCTGCGATTTATAAAGCGTTCTCTTGCACTACTTATTCGCCTTAATAAAAAGTCGTTTTCTTCTTTCCAACTAGAAATTAACTCTTGGCACTCAGGTAATATTTTAGCTTCTTTTAGTTGATACATTAGCTTAATCAGCCCACCTTGCCTCATTTTAGTTAAGTATGCAATTTTATTAGCTATTTCTTGTGGCAGTTGCTCAGGAAGCAACTTTCTAAGTTTAGCTTTGGTTTCTTCTAGCATTAAATCCACTTTGGTTTGCATTTCATCAATTTCTCGCCAATCTTCAAGTATCCGATTGCCTGGATATTTCTTGTTATAACGTGATGTTTTTGATGTAGAAGCATTAAATGGTAGTCTAAATTCCATTGCTTTCCCTGTATTATCTACTATTACAGCCACTCTTAAATATTCCTCAAATTTTCTCCATCCTAAATCAATCCCACAAACCTTGTCCGGTAAAACAGTTTCTATTGTTGATGGTGCTTGTTCAACCGTGATTGCTACTGACCATTCCCATCCCAATACACCTCTATTTCTACCAAGAAAACTTACTTTTTTAATGAAACTTTCTTCAGGCAGTGGCCTATGTAAATTAATTAGAAAATCTATTCTACTTTCATCTAGTCCAAAATAACCTCGACTAGCACGAAGTCTACGACTTTCTCCTTTGTCATCCAAATAAGCTTCCTTTTTAACGCTTCTTAAACTAAAAGCTTTACTAGACTCACTAAATAACTTTCTTACTTCTCTGCCACCGGCTGTAAATCTATGAGGAATAGAGATTTTTTCTAACCTATGATGATGTTTAGGATGTTTTTTGGCCGTACAAGCCGTCCTAAATCTATCAAGTATTTCTCCCTGACACTCCCAATTAAGTCCAGAATTTTTTACCAACAATTTTGACTTTTCTTCAAACTCTTGCCAATTAGCTTTCTTTTCTTGGCTACTGATATTTTCTATTGCTGCTATGTTTGACCTAGTTTGTTCTCTAAGATCTACTAAATCATTCCAAGTTTTCTGCATTAATTTTGCTATTTGCCATAATTCTTGTGGTAGTTCTCCTATTGGTTCAACCCAATATTTATACACTAACACAGGCCAATCAGGTCTTTTTCTTGCTCTCATATCAAGTTATTTCCTTCCTTTTTGTTTCTAATTATAATTATTAATTATAATTATTACTTATGTTTTATTAAACATAAATTAGTTAATGTTTATGATTAGCATTATTTATTACCAGTAAATTTTATTATATTTGCTGGCAAAAGAACAATCCTAATTTGATCACTGTTTATTTTGTTTTGTTGTTTTCCTGCTTAATCGTAACACCTAGTCCGTTATGATTTATCTATTCGTAACGCTCTAAGTGTTATGAATAGCTTTGTCATTTTGTAAAACAGTTTCTAGTAAAATACGCTACTAAAGTTACTACTCTCATTTTTCCTACTCCTAACTTTTAATTAATTTAGCTATAGCCAATATAGTTCCAATGTCTTGTTGTATTGCACCAAGAACGTCTTTTTGTCGGTCGGCATCACAGTTGTAATAATCAATACCTGTCCTTTTAGCAAAAACAGGAATAGTTTCTTCTATCATTTCTGCGCGTTCATCATCACTTAGACCGTTTATTAGTTCAGTACCTAGATTTGTTAATGCAGTTCTTGGTTCTTGCTTGGTTGAATAGGCGAGTTTAGCTACTCTACGCGACAACCTATCTTGAACATGCTGAATAACCCTATCAGGAGCTAATAAGCTTAAATCATTGGGATAACTAGCTTTATATTCTGCTAGTGCTATTTTGGTAATCTCTGATGTTTGTTGCCCATCAAGTGACTGCCAAAACTGTTGTTCTAGTTTGGTGATAGCTAGGTCTTTTTCTAAAGATTGCTTTGTTTCTGAGAGAGAAAAATCTATTCCATTACCTTGTTGGTCTTTACCTCTGTTAGTGTCATATTTGCTAACAATACCAACAATATTGTTACTGCTACTATTGCTGTTATTGTTGTTATCATTAGGGTTAAGCGATTTATTTTCAACTAGTCCAGCTAAATCACCTGGTCTTGCTCCTACTGCTAAGTTTCGCATTTTTTCAATGAAACTTTTTACCTTTAGGTCGTCTTTGCCTGTTGTGTATAGGTGTTTAGCTAGCCCTTCTGCTGAAAACAATGTTTTTCCTTTTGCTTCCATCCGCTTGCTTTCTTCACGTAGAATATAGTCTAAGTATGTTTCAAATGAATATTTTCCATTGACTTCTTTTGGATCTAGTGTGTCTATGTGAAGTTCTTTGAATGAAGGCTTTCTAGTAAATTCCTTAGTATTATTATCAGATTTAACACTTAATCTATCTGCTATGTTGATCACATTATTGCTTTTGTTTTCAATAGTTTGTGGTTGTTCTTCAACCTTATCAGCTAAACAATTTGTTGTTTCATTAGACTTTTGAACAACTTCAACAACTTCATTGATTTCAATATTTTGACCATCTACCATAACATCAATTACATCAGCAATACCACTAACATTAATAATATCAACTACTTGGCTGTTAACATCATGATTAGCTAAACAATTTGTAGTAGCACTTATACTTGCATTTACGCTTGTACTTGCATTTGCAGGTGTACTAGTAACACAACCAACGCTTTTATTATCAGTCTTAGAGTTAGTTAATTTATTGTTATTATTAGGTTTGCTAGCAATTTTAGGCTTATCAGGAGAGCTAAATCCTTCATAGTCCTCTAAGGTATAATCGCTAATTTTTCCAGTTCTAAAGAAATCATCAATCCAGATATCTTTTTCTCCACTACGATAACAGCCTAGCGCAAACGCATTGATGCTTTTAACCGGGTCACTAGTATTCAGCTTGAATTTAGCGTACTCGATTGTATAGGTCTTACATTCATCTAATGTGTATCTTGATTTACCCTTTTCACCATTAAAGGTTTTCTCTACTTCTTCATTACTTTGATAATTACTACTACTAGTATTTAATGTAGTTAATTTATCAAGAATATTAGTATTAGGTAATTGACTAGATAATGATTCTATTAGTGTTTTTACCACTTCTGTTAATTTATCAACATTATTAGTTAAACTACTCTTAGA
>Ga0268299_1002393_pt1 | contig 22708 bp, 20 predicted proteins | sample NOBtaG_FD_193484 | JGI IMG/M metagenome (GOLD analysis project Ga0268299, IMG submission 193484) | Activated sludge microbial communities from bioreactor in Nijmegen, Gelderland, Netherland - NOB reactor | ecosystem: Engineered > Bioreactor > Aerobic > Activated sludge | place: Netherlands... | reverse complement strand
GAAGTCTTCCGCAGCGGCCAGGCCAGCTACCAGCGGCCCAAGCTCGTGCTGTTCCGCGGCGCCACGCCGACCGCCTGCGGCACCGGCCAGAGCGCCATGGGCCCGTTCTACTGCCCCGGCGACCAGCAGGTCTACATCGACCTCGAGTTCTTCGACACGCTGAAGGCGCGGCTCGGCGCGCCCGGCGACTTCGCGCAGGCCTACGTGGTCGCCCACGAGGTCGGCCACCACGTGCAGCAGTTGCTGGGCATCAGCGAGAAGGTCGAGCAGGCGCGCCGTCGCGCCAGCGAGGTCGAGGCCAATGCCTTGAGCGTGCGCCTGGAGCTGCAGGCCGACTGCTTCGCGGGCATCTGGGCGAATCGCTCGCAGCAGGCCCGGCAGTGGCTGGAGCAGGGCGATATCGAGGAAGGGCTGAACGCCGCCTCGAAGATCGGCGACGACAACCTGCAGCGACAGAGCCAGGGGCGCATCGTGCCCGAGAGCTTCACGCACGGCAGCAGTGCGCAGCGCGTGCAGTGGTTCAAGCGCGGCCTGCAGAGCGGCCGCATGGCCGACTGCAACACCTTCGAGGCCCGCGCGCTCTAGCGCCGGCGCGGGCGCTCAGAGCGCGCGTCGCACGCGCGGATTGAAGTTCAGCTGGCCGCTCAGTGCGGCCGGCGCCGTGCCCAGCTGGGCGCGCAACGGTGCCTGGTCGAGGAACTGCTCCGGGTGCCACAGCTGCACGTCGACCAGCCCCGCCGGCAGGTCGTCCAGGGTCAGCTTGCCGTTGGCGTCCGTCTTGCCGAACCAGGGCGTGTCGGTGACGTAGATGTAGCCGCGCATGCGCGAGTGCAGGTGGCACGACAGCGCGTGGCGACCCAGGTCGGTGAGCTTCACGCCGAAGGGCTTGGTCGGGTCGGGCGGCAGCCGCGTCTCGAAGCTCTTGGCCGGGGCCGTCCCGACCTGCGGTGCGGTGGCGACCACGTGGTGGTCGAAGGCGTCGCGGTTGGTGAAGAGGATGGTCGTGCCGGGCGCGACGATGCTCAGGTAGGGGTTGAAGCGCATCTTCTCCTGGTCGACCACCACCACCGGCGGCGGCACCGGGCGGTTCAGCGGCGGCGCCGGATAGCGCAGCATCACCGCGGTGTCGGGCACCGGCGTCCCGTCCTTGTCGGTGACCGTGACCGACAGGCTCGCGGCCTGGGCCGCGCCGGCGAGGCAGGCCAGCGCCGCCAGCAGAGTGCGCACCGCGTTCATGCCGGCCTCAGCGCGTGTTGACGACGTCGCGGTGCATCGGCGCGAGCTGCGCCAGCATGCGGTTCTGCACCGTGAACGGGATGCCCTGCGCGTCCATCGACTGCTGCAGCAGCTCGACCAGCGCGTTGAAGTCGGCCTTGCGGACCTCCATGTCCGCGTGCGCGTCCTTCATGTTCGCGCCCTCGTACTTGCAGGGACCGCCGGAGACGACGCACAGCTGGGACGTCAGCTGCGCCTGCAGCTCCTTGAGGTTGGTCTCCTTGAAGAACGCGCCGATGCGCGGGTCGGCCTTCAGGCGCGGCACGAAGTCGGCCATCAGCTTTTCGAGGCCGGGCTTGCCGCCGAAGGCCTGGTACAGCGAGTCGTCCGCGAGCGGGCGCACCGAGCTGCCGGTGACGGCGGTCTGGGCCGGCGCGCCGATGGCGGCGAGGCACAACGCGAGCAGGGAAAGCAGCTTCTTCATCTTCGGTTCTCCTTGGGCGTGGTGTCGCTCAGAACGCGACCTGGGCCGACAGGTAGGCGCCCTTCTGGCGCTTGGAGACGACGGCTGGGACGATCTTGCCGAGGTCGACGTAGGCGAGCGTCAGCGACAGGTGCTTGCTCGGCGCCCAGGCGACGAACACATCCTTCCAGTCGTCTTCCTTCAGGCCGTCGCCCAGGATGGAAGGGTTGAGGTTGTCGGGCTTGGCGCGGTACTCGGCGCCGATCGCGAGGTTCTTGCTCAGCAGGTAGGCCAGCGAGATCTCCGGCTGGATCCTGTAGCTGTCACTGGCCGTGCCGCCGAAGCCGAGCAGGCCGTTCTGGTTGGCCTTGGTCGCGCGCAACGTCAGGTTGACCAGCACACCTTGGGCGAGGAAGAGCTTGGTCGCGCTGACGTAGACGTCGGTGCCGCTGTCCTTGGCGCCCAGCGCCGTGAGGGTCGGCGCCAGGCCGGCCGCGTCGAGGTCCTTGTAGAGCGCGCCGATGGCGATCTGCGGCATCAGCGTGTCGCTGTCCAGCACGGCGTCGCCGGCCACGCGCAGCTTGGCGCCGAAGATGTTCTGCTTGAGGTGCAGGCCGGGCAGGCCGAGCGCCGGGCCGGTCGGGCCGGTGTCGAAGTCCTGGCGCGCGATCGTCAGCTCGATGCGATCGCCGTAGCTCGCCGCGACGCCGTAGCCGGTGAGCGCGTAGTCCGAGGTCCTGACGCGGGTCGCGTAGGCGCTGGCGCCGAACTGCCCGTCGGTCGCATAGCCGCCGGTCACGGCCCAGGGCGTGAGACCGCCGCCGGCCGCACCGTCGATGCTGCTGACGCCGCTGGTCAGCAGCAGCTTGCCGGAGCGGTTGGCGCCTTGGGCGAGGGCGCACTGGGCACCGGTGGCCAGGACCAGTGCGGCCACGGCCGCGGCCGTTGGCGGAATGCGCGATGAGCGGCGGGGCATGCAGTTTCCTCGTGAGAAGTTGGTGCGTCAGGGATTCTGTCGCGCGGTGTGTCTACTCGTTACGGCTGCCGAGCCGCAAGCGATGCACGGATGCGTCGTATCGGCGTGAGCGAGTTCACGCCGCCGGCCTGCGAAACATTGGACGGCTCGTGGACCGGGCCTTCAGTGCTCGAACAGGTTGGCGGTGTACGGAGCCTCCGGCTCCCGGACGCGTGGCTGCGCATCCCCCGGGCGCTCCAGCTTGCCGACGCGCACGCCGAGCAGCCGCAGCCGTCGGTCCAGCGGCGTGCGCTTCAGGCACAGGCCCGCCGCGCGGCGGATCTCGGCGGCGTCGGCCGTGGCCTGCGGCAAGGTCAGGTCGCGGGTGACGGTGCGGAAGTCCTCGTAGCGCAGCTTCAGGCCGATGGTGCGGCCGACATAGCCCTTGCGCTGCAGGTCGTCGGCCAGCTGTTCGCACAGCCGCGTGAAGATGCCGGACAGCACGGCACGGTCGGCGCGCGGATGCAGGTCGCGGTCGAAGGTGGTCTCGCGGCTGATGCTGACCGGCTCGCTGTGCGTGACCACCGCGCGATCGTCGCGGCCGTGCGCCGCCTCGTGCAGCCAGCGGCCGTAGTGCGCTCCGAACTGTGCGACGAGCCAGGCCGGGTCGGCCGCCGCCAGCTCGCCGATGTTGCGGATGCCCAGCGCCTCGAGCTTCGCGGCCGACTTGGGCCCGATGCCGTTGATGCGCCGCGCCGGCAGCGGCCAGATGCGCGCGGGGATGTCGTCGTGATCCAGCAGCGTCAGTCCATCGGGCTTGTCCAGCTCGGAGGCCAGCTTGCTGAGCAGCTTGTTCGGCGTCACGCCGATCGAGCAGCTGAGGCCGGTGCGCTCCAGTACCTGTGCCTTGATGGCGCGCGCGACCGCCACGCCGCGATCGACCTCGACACCGGGCTGGGTGGAGAGGTCGATGTAGATCTCGTCGATGCCGCGGTCCTCGATGACCGGCGGGTCGGTGCCCACGACCTCGGCCACCGCGGCCTTGAACAGGCGCGAGTAGCGCCGGTACTCGTCGAAATCGATCGGCAGCAGCACCGCGTCGGGCGCCAGCGCGGCCGCCTTCATCAGGCCCATGCCCGAGTGGACGCCGAAGGCGCGCGCCGCATAGGTCGCCGTCGTGATGACGCCGCGGCCGGCGTAGTGGCGCAGGATCGCGTAGCGGCGCGTGCCGTCGGGCAGCAGCTCCGGCTGGTGGCGGCGACCGCCGCCGATCACGACCGGCTGGCCTTTCAGGTCCGGGTAGCGGAGCAGCTCGACCGACGCGTAGAACGCGTCCATGTCGAGGTGGGCGATGGTGCGCCGCTCGATGACGGCCCCCGGGCCGATCTGCCCTCAGCCGCGCAGTTGCAAGGCCATCTGGTAGAGCCGGCCGCTGCGCGCGCCGCTGCGGCAGAAGGCCAGCACCGGCTTGGGCAGGCGCTCCATCAGCTCGGCCATGGCCTGCGCCTGCTCGGGCGTCTGGAAGGCGCCGGACACCGGCAGGTGCACGTACTCGAGCCCGGCCGCGCGGGCGGCGGCCTCCATCACGGCGCTGGTCGGCTGCTCGACGCCGCCTTCGAAGTCGGGCCGGTTGTTGATGACGCTGCGGAAACCGGCCGCGGCGGCGGCGGCCATGGCTTGCGGGCCGAGCTGCGGGGCGGTGGCGATCTCGGCGTTCAGGCGGGTGGCGGGCAGGTCCATGAGGGTCCTCGACAGCAGGGCAGGCCGGTGCAGGGTGACAAGCTTACTTCGCCAGCGCCTGCTTGACGGCGGCCGACACCAGGCCCATGTCGGCATTGCCGGCCAGCCGGGCCTTGGCCGCGCCCATCACCTTGCCCATGTCGCCGGGGCCGCTGGCACCGATCTCGGCGATCAGCTTCGCGACCTCGGCCGCCACCTGCTCAGGGCTCAGGCGGGCCGGCAGGTAGCCCTCGAGCACCTTCAGCTCGGCGGTCTCCTTGTCGACCAGGTCGCTGCGGCCGCCGGCCGCGAACTGCGTGATCGAGTCCTTGCGCTGCTTGACGAGCTTGTCGACGATCGCGATCACCATCGCGTCGTCGACCGTGACGCGCTCGTCGACCTCCTTCTGCTTGATCGCGGCCAGCAGCCCGCGGATCGTCAGCAGGCGGTCGGCCTCCTTCGCGCGCATCGCGCTCTTCATGTCCTCGGTGATGCGGTCCTTGAGCGTCATCGCGATCTCCAGAAATCAGGCTCCAGAAACGACAGAGCCCGCGCGGGCGTCCCCAGGCGGGCTCGGCAGGATGCGGACAGAAACTCAGTAGAGCTTCTTGGGCAGCTGCATGCTGCGCACGCGCTTGAAGTGGCGCTTGACGGCGGCAGCCTTCTTGCGCTTGCGCTCGGCGGTGGGCTTTTCGTAGAACTCGCGGGCGCGCAGGTCCGTCAGCAGGCCGATCTTCTCGATCGTGCGCTTGAAGCGACGCAGCGCGACGTCGAAAGGCTCGTTCTCTTTGACGCGGATGGTGGTCATGTAGCAGTGGATCCCAGGGTGTTGCGCTCGATGTCCCCGCCGGCTTTCCGGATGCCTGACACGGGAATCGCTGCGCGGTTGCCAGCAAAGGAGCGGGATTATAGCCATGCCCGCCTGCCCGGGCAAACGGGCCTCAGGCGGCGGCTGGGCGGGCCTCGGCACAGGCCAGCGCGCAGGCGTGGGCGCTGGCCCAGGCCCACTGGAAGTTGTAGCCGCCCAGCCAGCCGGTCACGTCGACCACCTCGCCGATGAAGTGCAGGCCGGGGACGCGGCGGCTCTCCAGGGTCCGGGAGTCCAGTTCCCGGGTGTCGACGCCGCCGGCGGTGACCTCGGCCTTGCGCCAGCCCTCGGTGCCGGTCGGCGTGAGGCGCCAGGCCTGCAGCGAGGCCGCGAGGGACGCCAGATCCCTGTCCCTGACCTCGGGCAGCGGACGGCTGGCCAGTTCGCCCAGCGGCGCGCACCAGGCCTCGGCCAGCCGGGCGGGCAACAGCGCGGCCAGCTCGTTGGCCAGCTGACGCTTCGACCGGAGCTTGGCATCGCGCAAGGTCTCCGCCAGGTCCTGCCCGGGCGCCAGGTCCACCTCGACCGGCGTGCCGCCCTGCCAGTAGCTGGAGATCTGCAGGATCGCCGGGCCGCTGAGACCGCGATGCGTGAACAGCAGGTCCTCGACGAAGCGGCCGCGCGTCTTGCCGCTGCCGGTGGCCACGCCGACCTCGAGCGACAGGCCCGACAGCGCCGAGAACGGCGCCCAGGCCGCGGCATCGAAGGTCAGCGGCACCAGCGCCGGCCGCGGCTCGACGATCTTGTGCCCGAACTGCCGGGCCAGCCGGTAGCCGAAGTCGCTGGCGCCGATCTTCGGGATCGAGAGGCCGCCCGTCGCAACGACGACCCGGGCGGCGCCCACGACACCGCGCGCCGTGTCCAGCTCGAAGCCCGCCGCCGCCTGCCGGACCGCGGTGACGCCGCAGGGCTGCCAGCGCGTCACGCCGCCGGCGTCGCACTCGCGCAGCAGCAGGCCGATGATGTCCTCGCTGCTCTCGTCGCAGAACAGCTGGCCCTTGTGCTTCTCGTGCCAGGCGATGCGGTGGCGCTGCACCAGCGCGATGAAGTCCTGCGGCGTGTAGCGCGCCAGCGCCGAGCGGCAGAAGTCCGGATTCGCCGACAGGAAGTTCGCCGGCCCGGCCTCGCGGTTGGTGAAGTTGCAGCGCCCGCCGCCGGAGATGCGGATCTTCTCGGCCAGTTTCTCGGCGTGGTCGACCAGCAGCACCTTCAGGCCGCGCTGCCCGGCGATGCCGGCGCAGAACAGGCCGGCCGCGCCGGCACCGAGGACGACGAGGTCGAAGCGCGCGGAGGGGTGCATGGGGCCGGGATTATCCCGGCCGGTGCTTCGGCTCAGGCCTTCGGCTTGCCGACGAAGGGAAACAGCAGCTGCTTCCAGAACCCGTCGGGCACGTCGTCGCCCTGCACGCCGTAGCGCTCGGGCCAGGGGCGGTCGGACTGCACGGCGGTGCCGAACAGGTGGTCGATGAAGGCGAAGTGCGCCGCGTAGTTGCGGTCGATCGCCTCGTCGTCCTGCGCGTGGTGCCAGTGGTGGAAGTTGGGCGTGACGATGACGTAGCGCAAGGGGCCGAAGATCGGTCCTGTGGTCGGCACGCTGACGTTCGCATGGTTGAACACCGCCTGGAAGCCGACGATCACGATGTAGGCATCGATCACTTCCTTGCCGAAGCCCAGCACGACGATCGGCGCCAGCACCAGCGTGCGCGTGATGATCACCTCGACGAGGTGCTGGCGCGAGCCGGCCATCCAGTCCATGGTCTTCACGCTGTGGTGCACCGCGTGGAACCGCCACAGGAACGGGACCTCGTGGTAGGCGCGATGGGCCGCGTACTGCACCAGGTCGGCCACCAGCACGATCAGCAAGAGCGCCGCCCAGAAGTCCAGCCCCTGCACCCAGCCGCGGATGCCGTCGTGTGCGGCCCATCCGAAGAGCTGGTGCACCAGCAGGTTGGTCGCCAGCAGCACGAAGCCGACCAGCATGTGGTTGACGATGAAGTGGTGGAAGTCGGTCTGCCACTCGGGCCGGAACACCGGCTGGTCCTTGCGCAGCGCGAACAGCTTCTCGATGAAGACGAAGATCAGCGCCGAGCCCAGCAGGTCGAGGATGAACCAGTCGAGGCCGATGTAGGGCGTGCCGTCGGCGAAGTCCCTGACCGGCACCTTGTGGCCGCCGAGCGCGAGCGACAGGCCGACCAGCACGAAGGCAGCGGCCGACAGCCAGCGCACGCGGCCGAAGGCCATGTTGAACAGCGCGATGCCGCCGGAGACCACCAGCGACCCGTACATCAGTTGCCGGATCACGTCGACGTCGTAGGACCGACGCAGCTGCGGCGTCGTCAGGTATTCGGGGAAGTGGAAGGCCAGCACGCCCAGGAAGCACAGGATCGCGAGCGCCAGCGCGATCACGCCCGAGACCAGGCCGCGACCGCGTCGCAGGGCGCCGTGCGACGCGGCGAGCCGCTGGAGCTTGTCGAGCATGGGCACGGGCATGGCGCGGCGACCCCGGGGGACGATGCCGCGATTCTGCGGGGGCACCCGGGTCGGCCGGGTGTGCGCAGAGACCGACGCGAGGCGCTCGCCGTGCAGCCGTTCACGCCGCGCGCTGCGCGGCCTCCGGCAGGCTGGCCAGGCCGCGCAACACGTCGCCGACGATGATCACCGACGGACTGCCGAGCGACTCGGATTCCAGCGTCGCGACCAGCCCGCCGAGCGTCGTGACGGCGCTGCGCTGCGTCGGCCGGCTGGCCCGCTGGACGATCGCGACCGGCGTGGCGGCCGGCAGCGCCGATTGCAGCTCGCGCTGCAGGCGCGGTGCCTCGGCCACGCCCATGTAGATCACCAGGGTCAGGCCCTGGGCCGCGGCAGCGCCCAGCGTGCGCCAGTGCAGTGCCGCATCCGCGTCGCGCGGGTGGCCGGTGACGAGGATCACGCCGTGGGCGTGGTCGCGGTGCGTCAGCGGTACGCCCAGCGCGGTGGCCGCCGCCAGGCCGGCGGTGATGCCGCTGGCCACCTCGACCCGCACGCCGTGCGCGCGCAGGAACTCGGCCTCCTCGCCGCCGCGCCCGAAGACGAAGGGGTCGCCGCCCTTCAGCCGCACGACGCGCTCGCCGGCCAGCGCCTCGCGCAGCATCAGCTGCTCGATGAAGGCCTGGGGCGTGCTCTTGCAGCCGCCGCGCTTGCCGACGTGGACGATGCGTGCCGAGCGGCGTGCGCGCCGCAGCACCGCGTCGTCGACCAGGTCGTCGACCAGCAGCACCGTGGCCTGGCGGATCGCCCGCAGCGCCTTCAGCGTCAGCAGCTCCGGGTCGCCGGGGCCGGCACCGACCAGCCACACTGTCGCTGTGAACGGCTTGCCGGTTGTGCTGACGCTGCACCCGTCGACTGCCCCGGCCCAAGCCAGCGGACGCCGTGGATCCGGCTTGGCCGGTCCACTGGCGTCGCCCCCTCGACGGGGAGCGGCGAAGCCGCAACGGGGGTGTTCGTGATCATGCCGAGCGTTCATGAACGGTTCCTTCGTGGATCTGCATCGCTCGGTGCGCACGCACCAGCACCTCGACCTGTTCCTGCAGCGGTGTCGGCAGCGGCGTCTCGCCGCTCACCACCGACTGGACGTAGATCGCGGTCGACGCCGCGTCGTTGACGCGCGGCAGCAGCGGCAGCTGGGTCAGCGCGCCCTCGGTGCCGGCGCAACCCAGCTCGGGCCGCAGGCTGCCGCCGATGTAGACCTCGATGCGCGGCAGGCGGCGTGCGTCGGCGACCGGCTCGCCCTCGGTGCCGCGCATCAGCAGCGCATGCGCGCCGCTGTGCTGCAGGAAGCGCGCATGCGACAGCGCGTACTCCGGGTGCGTGTAGTTGACGACGCGCAGGCTCGCCGCGCCGCGCGGCGCCAGCAGCTTGGCGACCGTGTGGCCGGGGTTGCGCAGGCCCAGCTGCCAGCGCAGGTCCAGCAGCGGCGCGAGCGCCGCGCACAGCGTCGCCGTCGGCACGAACACCGGCTCGTGGCGCGCCCAGGCCGCCAGCACGTCGGCGGCCCCCTGCGCGATCGGCAGGCCGAGCGTCGAGAAGATCTCGTGGGTCGTGACGCGCGTCGGATCGGCGAGCGGCCCGTGCACCAGCACCGGCAGGCCTTCCTGTGCCAGCAGCAGCGCCAGCAGCGCGGTCAGGTTGGGCAGCTTGCGGGCGCCGTTGTAGGACGGCAGCACGATCGGCATCGCGTCGCCGGGGATCGCCAGGCTGCGCGCCATGGCCGATGCGGTGAAGCCGGCCAGTTCCTCCGTGCTCTCGCCCTTGATGCGCATCGCGATCGCGAAGGCGCCGCGCTCCGCCTCGCTGACCTGGCGGTCGAGCACCTGGTCCATCAGGTCGCGCGCCTGGGCCTCGGACAGCGAGCGGGCGCCTTCCTTGCCGCGGCCGATCTCCTTGAGGTACTGAGCGATGCCCATGGCTCAGGCGGCCTGCATCGAGGCGCGCACGAGGCTGCGCAGGGCGGGCAGGCAGGAGCCGCAGTTCGTGCCGCACTTCAGCGCGGCCTGCAGCTGCGCCAGCCGTGCGTCGGGCGGGCCTTCGCCGCGCGACAGGACCTCGAGGATCTGCGGCTCGGCGACGTCGAAGCACGAGCACACCTGCCTGCCGCGCGGCGCGACCGCGATCGGCGCCTTCGCGCCCGGCTGCAGCAGTGCGCGGCCATAGGCCTGGGCCGGCAGCTCGTCGGTCAGCAGCGCCTTGATCCAGGCTTCGGCGCGCACGTCGCCGCCCAGCACGAAGGCCTCGAGCCGCGCCTGGCCGTCGTCGCCCGGCAGTACCCGCATCGCGCGGTGCTGGCCATGCTTGCGGTCGAAGTAGCGCAGCGCCTGCGGGCCGGCGATGCCGAGCAGGGCCTCGATCTGCGCCAGCATCTCGGGCGCGGCGGCCTCCTGCGCCGCGGCGCGCAGCAGCACGCCGACCACGCCGCGCGCATGCGGCTCGCGGCCGAAGGGCACGCAGTGCGCGTAGTCGAAAGCCGGCATCAGTGCGCGCAGCGCCTGCAGCGCCTGCAGCGCTTCGTCCTCGGGCAGCCACGCGGCGGCCACCAGCTGCCAGGGCAGCTCCGCCTTGAGCAGCTTGACCGCGGCGTGCTTCAGTTCGGGCTGCTTCGACTGCGGGCAGTAGCTGCTGGGCATCAGCGCGTTGATGCCGGTCAGCGGCAGGCCGGTGGCGCTGCGGCCGGAGACGAACTCCTCGCCCCAATGCATGGCGACGAAGGCCTGGGCCGGCTGCACGGCCTCGCTGCCGCGCACCGGCAGCACGATGGAGCCGCGCCGCGAGGTCACGTGCAGCAGCTGGCCCTCGGCCCAGCCGCGGCGCGCCAGTTCCTGCGGATGGAGCTCGATGCCCGGCTCGGACACGTGGCCGAACAGGCGGCCCAGCGTGCCGGTGCGGCTCATGCCGTGCCAGTGGTCGCGCAGCCGCCCGGTCGTCAGCGACACCGGATAGCGCGCATCGCGCGGCTCGGCCAGCGCACGGTAGGGCGCGTCGGCAAAGCGGGCGCGGCCGTCGGCGGTGGGGAAGCAACCGTCCTCGTAGAGCCGGGCGCGGCCCGCGGCCTCGCCCTCGCGGCAGGGCCACTGCTGCGGGGCGCGGTCCAGCATCGGGTAGGACAGGCCGGTGATGTCGAGGTCGCGACCGCGCGTGCTTTCGCGGTGTTCGTTCCACACCGACTCGGGCGTGGCGTAGGGGAAGAGCGTGCTGCCGTCGCTGCGGCGGCGCGGCAGCTTCGCTTCGAGCCGGCGCGCGAAGTCGACGCCGGCCGACCAGTCGTGGCGCGCCTCGCCGGGCGCCTGCACGGCGGCGCGCACGCGGCTGATGCGGCGCTCGCTGTTGGTGACCGTGCCCTCCTTCTCGCCCCAGGTGGTGGCGGGCAGCAGCAGGTCGGCGTAGGGCGCGGTGGCGGTGGTCGCGTAGGCCTCCTGCAGGACGACGTATTCGCAGCGCTCCAGCGCGCGCCTCACCGTCGCCTGGTCGGGCATGGACTGCGCGGGGTTGGTGCAGCTGATCCACAGTGCCTTGATCTCGCCGTCGGCCGCGGCCTGGAACATCTCGACCGCGCTCTTGCCGGGCGAGGCAGGAACGTCGTTGATTCCCCACAGCGCGGCGACCTCGGCCCGATGCTGCGGGTTCGCCAGGTCGCGGTGCGCGCTCAGCAGGTTGGCCAGGCCGCCGACCTCGCGCCCGCCCATCGCATTGGGCTGGCCGGTCAGCGAGAACGGCCCCGCGCCGCGCTGGCCGATCTGCCCGGTGGCGAGGTGCAGGTTGATCAGCGCGGCGTTCTTGTCGGTGCCGCTGCTGCTCTGGTTGAGCCCCTGGCAGTACAGCGACAGCGTCGGCGTGTTCTGCCCGAACCAGCGCGCCGCCTGCACGAGGTCGGCCTCCTGCAGGCCGCAGACCTGGGCGACGTGCTTGGGCGTGTCGTCGCGCACGCGGTCGCGCAGTGCCGCGAAGCCGGTGGTGTGGGCGGCGATGTACGCGGCGTCGGTCAGGCCTTCCCACAGCAGCAGGTGCAGCAGCCCGTGGAACAGCGCGACGTCGGTGCCGGGCAGCAGCGGCAGGTACAGGTCGGCGACTTCGGCGGTCTCGGTGCGGCGCGGGTCGGCGACGATCAGCTTCATCTGCGGGTTGGCGGCGCGTGCGTCCTCGATCCGGCGGAACAGGATGGGATGGGCCCAGGCCGCGTTGCTGCCGGCGATGAAGATCGTGTTCGCGTGGGCCAGGTCGTCGTAGCAGGCCGGCGGCGCGTCGGCGCCGAGCGTGGCCTTGTAGCCGGCCACCGCGCTCGACATGCACAGCCGCGAGTTGGTGTCGACGTTGTTCGTGCCGATCAGGCCCTTGGCGAGCTTGTTGAAGACGTAGTAGTCCTCGGTCAGCAGCTGGCCCGAGAGGTAGAAGCCGACCGCATCGGGGCCGTGCGCGTCGATGACCTGCGCGAAGCGCCCGGCGGCCTCGTCGAGTGCCGCGTCCCAGCTCAGCGGCTGCGGCGTACCGCCGCGCGTCGCACGCCGCATCGGGCGCAGCAGCCGGGTCTGCAGCGTGATCGCCTTCGACGCCGTCAGGTGCAGCGTGCTGCCCTTGGTGCACAGGCGCCCGAAGTTGGCCGGATGCTCGGGGTCGCCGCGCACGCCGGTGATCTGCGTGCCCTGCGACTCGATGATCACGCCGCAGCCGACACCGCAGTAGGGGCAGGTGGAGCGCGTTTCGCGCATCGCGTTCTCAGGCCGCGGTCTTGAGCTTCGGCCCGGCGACGGGGGCAGGCAGGTCGAGCGCCTTGCCGGCCAGCTCGCCGGCATCGAGGAAGACCTCGCCGCCCTCGACCTTGCAGGCGAAGGCGGGCGTGCAGCCCTCGTCCGGCGCCTTGGCGCAACCGTCGGCGAGGCCGATGGTCCAGTTGTGCAGCGGGCAGGCGACGCTCTCGCCGAACACGATGCCCTGGGACAGCGGCCCGCCCTTGTGCGGGCAGCGGTCGAGCAGCGCGAACACCTTGTCGTCGGCGTTGCGGAACACCGCGACCGCCACCGCACCGTCGCGTGCGACGCGGCGTGCGCCCAGCACCGGGATCTCGTCGACCCGGCAGATCGGCTTCCAGTCGCTCATGCCGATGCTCCCAGCGGCGCGAACTGCCGCGTGTCGACGGCCGCCTTGTCGAACTCGAACCACGGGTCGGGCTCGCCGTCCAGACTGAACTGCAGCCGCTCCCACAGCGCCTTGCGGCCCGCGGCGTCGTCGAGGATCTTCTTCTTGACGTAGTCGAGTCCGACGCGGCCGACGTAGTGCACCGTGCGTTCGAGGTACCAGCCTTCCTCGCGGTAGAGCTGGCAGAAGGCCCCGGTGTACTCGAGCACCTCTTCCGCGGTCTTGAGCTTGACGAAGAAGTGCGCCACCTCGGTCTTGATGCCGCCGTTGCCGGCCACATACATCTCCCAGCCCGAGTCGACGCCGATGATGCCGACGTCCTTGATGCCGGCCTCGGCGCAGTTGCGCGGGCAGCCCGAGACCGCGAACTTGACCTTGTGCGGCGCGTACATGCGCCACATCGCGCGCTCCAGGTCCTTGCCCATCTGCGTGCTGTCCTGGGTGCCGAAGCGGCACCACTCGCTGCCAACGCAGGTCTTCACGGTGCGCAGCGCCTTCGCGTAGGCATGGCCGGAGGGCATGCCGATGTCCTTCCACACCGCCTGCAGGTCTTCCTTCTTCACGCCCAGCAGGTCGATGCGCTGCCCGCCGGTGACCTTGACCGTCGGGATCTTGTACTTGTCGACCGCGTCGGCGATGCGGCGCAGCTCGTCGGCCGTCGTCTCGCCGCCCCACATGCGCGGGATCACGCTGTAGCTGCCGTCCTTCTGGATGTTGGCGTGGCTGCGTTCGTTGATGAAGCGCGACTGCGGATCGTCCCTGGCCTCCTTCGGCCAGCTGCTGATGAGGTAGTAGTTGATGGCCGGCCGGCACGTCGAGCAGCCGTTCGGCGTGCGCCAGCCCAGGCGCTTGTAGACCGAGTCGATCGTCAGCAGGTGCTCGGCCTTGATGGCCTCGCGCGTCTCCTGGTGGCTGGCGTCGGTGCAGCCGCACATCGCCTTCTTGGTCGGGGCCTTGGAGTAGTCGCCGCCGGCGGTGAACATCAGGATCTGCTCGACCAGGCCGGTGCAGGAGCCGCACGACGCGCTGGCCTTGGTGTGCTTCTTCACCTCCTCCAGCGTGAACAGGCCCTTCTCCTTGATGGCCTTGCAGATCGTGCCCTTGTTGACGCCGTTGCAGCCGCAGACCTCGGCGTCGTCGGGCATGGCGGCGGCCCTGGTGTGGCCCTCGTGGCCGACGTCGCCGATGCCGGCGCCGGCCTCGCCGAACATCAGCTTGTCGCGCAGGTCGCCGATGGAGCGGCCCTCGCGCAGCAGCTTGAAGTACCAGCTGCCGTCGACGGTGTCGCCGTAGAGGCAGGCGCCGACCAGCTTGTCGTCCTTGATGACCAGCTTCTTGTAGACGCCGCCGTAGGGATCGCTCATGACGATCTCCTCGTGGTCCTTGCCGCCCATGAAGTTGCCGGCGCTGAAGAGGTCGATGCCGGTGACCTTGAGCTTGGTGCTGGTCTGGCTGCCGGTGTAGCGGCCGATGCCGAACTGCGCGAGGTGGGTCGCGCAGACCTTGCCCTGCTCGAACAGCGGCGCCACCAGGCCGTAGGCGATGCCGCGGTGCGCCGCGCATTCGCCGACCGAGTAGACGCGCGGATCGGTCACCGTCTGCATCGTGTCGGTGACGACGATGCCGCGGTTGCAGTGGATGCCGATCTTCTCGGCGAGTTCGGTGTTGGGGCGGATGCCGGCGGCCATCACCACCAGGTCGGCCGGTATCTCCTGGCCGTCCTTGAAGCGCACGGCCATCACCCTCCCGTCCTTGTCGCCGACCAGCTCTTGCGTCTGCGCGCCGATCAGGAACTTCAGGCCGCGGTCCTCGAGCGACTTCTGCAGCAGCTTGCCGGCCACGTCGTCGAGCTGGCGCTCCATCAGCCACGGCATGATGTGGACCACCGTCACCTGCATGCCGCGCAGCATCAGGCCGTTGGCCGCCTCCAGGCCCAGCAGCCCGCCGCCGATGACGACCGCGTGCTGATACCTGGCCGCCGCCTCGATCATCGTGTTGGTGTCGGCGATGTCGCGGTAGGCGATCACGCCATCGAGGTCCTTGCCGGGCACCGGCAGGATGAAGGGCTTGGAGCCGGTGGCGATCAGCAGTCGGTCGTACTCGGCTTCGGTGCCATCGTCGGCGCGGACGACGCGCTTGACGCGATCGATGTCCACGACCTTCTTGCCGGCATGCAGCGTGATGCCGTTCTCAGCGTACCAGGACAGCGGGTTGAGGATGATCTCGTCGATCGTCTGCTCGCCGGCCAGCACCGGGCTCAGCAGGATGCGGTTGTAGTTGGGGTGGGGTTCGGCGCCGAACACCGTGATCTCGTACAGGTCGGGCGCGATCTTCAGCAGCTCCTCGAGCGTGCGCACGCCGGCCATGCCGTTGCCCACCATCACCAGTTTCATCTTCTTCATGCGAGGCTCCTGATCGAGCGGTTCATAGCAAAGCGGGTGCCAGCACCTCGGCCGACGATGGCGACAGTGACAATGTCGCAATGAGTTTCGACGTCGACATCGGCCACGCCAGCCGGCGCGGGGCGCGCGAGCACAACGAGGACTTCGCCGGCGCGCTGCGCGAGCCGGGCCGCGGGCTGGTCGCGGCCATCGCCGACGGCGTCTCGGCCGGCGGCCGCGGTCGCGAGGCGGCCCAGACCACGGTGATGGGACTGCTGGCCGACTTCTTCGCCGCGCCCGCGACCTGGGAGACGACGGTGGTCTTCGACCGCCTGGTCGGCGCCCAGAACGCCTGGCTGGCGGCCCACAACGCCAAGGGCGGCGGCGCGACGGCGATGACGACGCTGACCGCGCTGGCGCTGGAAGGTCACGGCGTCACCATCGCCCACGTCGGCGACAGCCGCGCCTGGCGCCTGCGCGGCCACGAGCTGATGCAGCTGACCCACGACCACCGCTTCGACCACCCCGACCTGCAATCGCGGCTGACGCGCGCCATCGGCCTGGACGACGCGGTGCGCATCGACTACGCCCAGGGCGAGGTCCAGGTCGGCGACCGCTACCTGCTGACCAGCGACGGCGTGCATGGGTCCCTCGCGGCCGGCCGGCTGGCCGCGCTGGCCGGCGAGGGCGGGGCGCAGCAGGCCAGCGAGGCGCTGGTCGACGCGGCGCTGGCGGCCCGCGGCCCGGGCGGTGCCGACAACGCGACCGCACTCGTCATCGTGGTGCGCGAGCTCGACGCGGCGCGCCTCGAGGACGAGCTGCTGCGCGGCCGCCGCCTGCCGGTGCCGCCGCGCCTGAAGGTCGGCGACATGCTCGACGGCTACACCGTCACCGCGCTGGTCGCCGACACCGGCGTGCACCGGCTCTACCAGGCGCGGGCCTCCGGGTCGGCAGGGCGCGCGCTGGTCGCGCTCAAGACCCTGCACGAGTCGCGCGCCAGCGACCCCGAGGAGCGCGCGATGCTCGCCCACGAGGCCTGGCTGGGCCTGCGGCTGACCGAGCGCTACGTCGGCAGCGGCAAGCCGACCGCCGTCGACGACCCGGGCTTCGTGCGCGTGCACGAGATCGCCGAGCCGAGCGCGCTGTACACGGTGTTCGACTGGCACGGCGGCCGCACGCTCGAGCAGATGCTGGCGGCGCCCGGTCCGGTGCCCGTGACCGACGTGGTGGGCGCCGCGACCCAGGTGGCCAAGGCGCTGGGCCGGCTGCATCGCCACGGCGTGATCCACCGCGACATCAAGCCCGGCAACCTGCACCGCGGCGACGACGGCCGCTGGCGCATCCTCGACCTCGGCGTCGCGCTGTCGGGCCGCGAGCCGGCCGCGCAGCGCGAGCTGCATGCCGGCACGCCCAGCTACATCAATCCCGAGCAGTGGGACGGCGCGCCGGCCGACGCGGCCAGCGACCTGTTCGCGCTGGGCGTCACGCTGTACCGCTGGCTGACCGGCCGGCTGCCCTACGGCGAGATCGAGCCCTATCAGGCCGGCCGCTACCGGCACGATCCGCTGCCGGCGTCGCGCCTGCGGCCCGACGTGCCGATCTGGCTGGACCACCTGCTGGCCAAGGCCGTCGCGCGCGATCCCAGGCAGCGCTTCGAGACCGCCGAGGAGCTGCTGCTTGCGCTCGAACGCGGCGCCTCGCGCGTGCTGGCCGCGCCGCCCGCCACGCCGCTGATGCAGCGCGACCCGATGGCCTTGTGGAAGGCGGGCCTGGTCGTCTCGCTGCTGTTCAACGCGCTGCTGCTCGTCTGGCTCTTCTGGCTGCCGCGCTAGCGGCGAGTCGTCACTCATGCTGGAACCCCCGCGCGGAGGGGGCCCGGGGGAGCGATGAGTCACCGCCCCCTGGGCGGAGCGTGGCGGGCGCGCGCCCGCCACGCTCCGCCCACGTGCGCGTCCAGCGGATCTGCATCACGCGCAGCATCACCAGCATGCCCAGCGCCAGCACCGTGAAGGCCACGAAACCCCACAGGTAGCTGCCGCTGTACTGCTTGGACAGGCCCATCGCGTTGGGCAGGAAGCCGCCGCCCAGCGCGCCGATTTCGCCGATCATCGAGCCCGCCACCGCGGTCGTCAGCGGCCAGCGCAAGGGCACCAGTTGGAACAGTGCGCCGTTGCCGGCCCCCAGCGCGGCGAAGCACAGCATGAAGAGCAAGGTCGTCACGGCCAGCGAGCCGCCGGCGAGGCCGCACAGCGTCAGCGTCACCGCGACCGCCCCCAGCACGCCCGACAGCGTGGCGATGCCGCCGACGCGGTCGGAGATCCAGCCGCCCAGCACGCGCACCGCCGATCCCATCAGCGTCGCCAGCATCGTCAGCTGGCCGGCCTGCACCTTGGTGACGCCGAACTGGTCGTGGAAGTAGGTCGGCAGGAAGCTCGCCAGGCCGATGAAGCCGCCGAAGGTGACGATGTAGATCAGGCTGAAGGCCCAGCCGTCCTTCTCGAACAGGCAGGCCACGTGCTCGCGCAGCGTCTGGTGCTCGCGGTCCGGCGGCTCCTTGGCGCAGAACCACATCACCGCCATCGGCAGCAGCATCGTGAAGGCGGCCAGGCCGTAGACCGTCTGCCAGCCGTAGGCCTGCGCCAGCGGCGGCGCGAACAGCACCGCCAGCACGGTGCCCGAGTTGCCGGCGCCGGCGATGCCCATCGCCAGACCCTTGTACCGGGGCGGGTACCAGCCGCTGCCCAGGCTCAGCGCGACGCCGAAGCTCGCGCCGGCGATGCCGAGCAGCACGCCCATCGCCAGCACGCTGTCGTAGCTCTCGACGAAGAAGAAGCCGAAGCCGAGCGCCGCGATGATCAGCGCCATCTCGACCATCGCCGCGTTCTTGCGGCCGATGTACTGCGACAGCACGCCGAGCGGAAAGCGCATCAGCGCGCCGGCCAGGATCGGCACCGAGATCATGAAGCCCTTCTGCGCGGCGTCGAGGCCGTAGGTCTCGCTGATGAAGGGCGCCATCGCGCCGTTCAGCACCCAGATCGCGAAGCAGAAGTCGAAGTAGAGGAAGGCGCTGAACAAGGTCGGCCAGTGGCCGGCGCGCGCGAAGCTGCTGAACTTGGACATGGCATCCCGTGGAGGCAGGCCTCGGGCGCAGGCCCGGGGCGGGAGGCACATCCGGCGCACGTCGGCGTGCGCCTGGCCGGCGGTGCGGTTCGCCCGGCCCGGGTGCATCGTCACACCCGATGCGACCGCGGGTGCAACATGCGTGCCAGCGAGGGGACAATGGCTTGGTCCGTGCTAGTCCCTGCCCAAGCGCCCGCCATGTCCATCACCGTGCTTCCCGTCGTTTCGGACCCTTCGGCGCCGCCGCTGGCCGATGACCTGCAAGCCGCCGGCCTGCAGCCGCTGGCGCTGACGCAGTGCAGCATGATGGTGCGCGATGCACTGCGACTGAGCCCCGACGTGGTGGTCTGCTGGGAGCCGCGGCCCGGCCCGGCGCTGGTCGCCGCGCTGGAAGCCCTTGCCGCCACCCAGCCGCTGCCGGTGGTGGTGTTCACGCAGGACATGTCGGTCGAGGCCGCCGAGCGCGCCTTGCGCGCCGGCGTGCACGAGTGGGTGGTCCAGGGTTATGCGCGCGAGCGCCTGCGGGCGGTCGTGCAGCTGGCCCGGCTGCGCTTCGTGCGCGAGCGCGAGCGCCAGGCCGCGCTGGACGAGCTGGGGCGGCGTCTCGAGGAGCGCAAGCTCGTCGACCGCGCCAAGGGCATCCTGATGCGGGCCGGGCAGATCAGCGAGGACGAGGCCTTCCGCGCGCTGCGCACGGCGTCGATGCACGCCAACCAGCGCGTCGGCGAGGTCTCGCAGCAGGTCATCGACAGCGCGCTGTACGGCGAGGCGATCAATCGCGCCGGCCAGCTGCGCATGCTGTCGCAGCGGGTCGTGATGCTGCGCGCGCTGGTCATCGCCGACGTCGATGCGGCGGCGGCGCATTCGCTGCTGGCCGTCGCGGCCGCGCGCGCCGAAGCCAACCTCGGCGCGCTGGACCGGCTGCTGTCGCGTGCGACCTTCGGTGATCTGCTCGGCGCGCTGAAGGACGCCTGGCAGGCGCTGGCGGCCGCCGTCGCGGAGCCTTCGACGCGTGCCGACCTGCCGGCGCTGGACGCGCTGGCCGAGCGCAGCCTCGAACGCGCCGACCAGCTGGTGGCCGCGCTCGAGGGTGCCGGCCTGGCCGGCACGCTGCACGTCATCAACCTCTGCGGACGCCAGCGCATGCGCGGCCAGCGCCTGGCCAAGCAGGTGCTGCTGGGCGAGCTGCTCGACGGGGAGCCGGCCGCGCAGGCGCGCGCAGCGGCCGAGCAGACGGCGCTGGACTTCGAGCGCGCGCTCACCGGCCTGCGCGCCCTGCCGCTCAGCTCGCCGGAGATCGGGGCGGCGCTGGAGCGCGCCGCGCAGGACTGGGCCGCCTGGCTGGACGGCCGTCGCCGCCTGCAGAAACCCGAGGGACGGCGACTGCTGGCTGCCAGCAGCGAGGCGCTGCTCGAGCGCTTCGAGGACCTGACCGAGCGCTACGAGCGCAGCATGCAGCTGCTCATCGGCTGAGCCTGCCGGCCGCGCGCCGGGCCTTCAAGCTGGGGATGCACGTGTCGATAGCAGGGCTATGATTCTTCGACCCTGTGGGCGCAGTTCGGCCCTCGGGCTCCCATCATGTCCGACCCCCGCGTTTCGCATCCGCCGCCGCTGCCGGCCGGCCTGTCGCAGGGTCTGGCCGAGGCGCTCGACAGCCTGGGCGTCGCGTGGTGGGTCAAGGACGCCGAAGGCCGCTACCTCCACCTCAGCCCGGTCGGGCATGTGCTGCTCGGCGCGACGGCCGGCGGGGCCAGCGGCAAGACCGACGCCGAGCTGCTGCCGCACGCGGTAGCCAGCGCGCTGCGCGCCGCCGATCAGGGCGCGATGCAACAGCCTGCCGCCAGCCTGGCCGAGCACCAGGTCGACCTGGGCGGGCAGCGCCGCGAGCTGTCGGCGGTGCGCGTGCCGCTCGCCGCGCAGGCCGACGGCAGCCGTCCCTTGCTGGGCGTGTGGCTCGACACCAGCGTGCTGCGCCGGCGCGAGGCCGAACTGCGCGACGCGCTCCAGCAGCTCGAGACCCAGCAGCGCGCCGTCGAGTCCCTGCGCGGCGAGGTCGAGGGCCGCGCGCCGCGCGAGAGCGCCACGCGCCTGGTGCAGCGCGACCAGTTCTGGGACCAGCTCGGCCGCGAGATCGACCTGTCGATGCGCGAGCACCGCGAGTTCGCGATCGTCTACGTGACCGTCGATGCCGCGCCCGAGGGCAGCCCGCCCCACGACGCCGACGGTCGCGCGCGCGTGCTCGAGGCCCTGGGCGGCCTGCTGCGCGGCAACACCCGCGCGATGGACGCACCGAGCCGGCTCGAGGGAGAACGCTTCGCGCTGCTGCTGTCGGGCGTCGGGCTCGCCACGGCGCACGCCCGCATGGAAGGCCTGCGGCGCCAGTGCGCGACCCAGCTCGTCGCGCGCGGCGGCGATGCGCTGCGCTTCACCGTGTCGATGGGCGTCGCGAGCTTTCCGCACACCGCGCAGACCCAGGCCGGCCTGCTGCAGGCCGCCGAGGGCGCGCTGCAGCAGGCGCAGCAGCGCGGCGGCAACCACGTGGCGCTGGCGAGCATCTCCTTCGGCGCGGCGCAGCCGAAGGCCTGACTCGCTGCTCAGCGCAGCGCGCGCACCAGCATGAAGGCCGCGATGCCGTACAGCAGCACGGCGAAGGCCCGCTTGAGCTGCCGGGTGTCCAGGCGATGCGCCGCGCGGGCGCCCCAGGGCGCCGCAAGCACGCTGGCCACCGACAGCACGGCCAGTGCCGGCAGGTAGATGTAGCCCAGCGTGCCGGGCGGCAGTCCACTCGCCGACCAGCCGGCCTGCACATAGCCCAGCGTGCCGGCCAGGGCCACCGGCAGGCCGACCGCGGCCGAGGTGCCGACCGCGTGGTGCATGGGGACGCGGTGCGCGCTGAGGAAGGGCACGGTGAGGAAGGCACCACCGGCGCCGACCATCGAGGCCACGAAGCCGATGACGCCGCCGAAGGCGCCGACCGCCCAGCGGCCCGGCAGCTCGCGCGTGCCCTCGCGACCGCCGCCGCGCAGCATGTTGGTCGCCATCACCAGGATGAAGAGGCCGAACACCAGGCTCAGCACCGCGCCCGGCAACCGGCTCGCGACCTGGGCGCCGAGGATGGAGCCGACCACGATGCCCGGCGACAGCGCGACGACCAGCGGCCAGCGCACCGCGCCGCGCTGGTGGTGCGCCCGCAGCGACGAGATCGAGGTGAAGCAGATCATCGCCAGCGAGGTGGCGATCGCGACCTGCAGCACCTGCGAAGCGGGGAAGCCGCGTGCCTCGAGGAGCAGCGCGGTGAAGGGCACCAGGATCATGCCGCCGCCGACGCCCAGCAGGCCGGCCAGGAAGCCGCCGATGCCGCCGAGCAGCAGCAGCTCGGCGATCAGCGTCGCATCCAGCATCATGGAGCCCCCCGCGCACCGGGTACGGTGCACGACCCCCCGCGGGGGTACGGGCCGGCTTGGGAGCGGCCCTGCGCTCGGCCCGTAGGCCTCACGCCGCGCTCAGCATCGCCAGCACCGTCTTCCACTCGGCCGGCGTGACCGGCGTGATGGAGAGGCGGTTGCCGCGCTGCAGGATGCGCATCGTCGCGAGCTTGGGTTCGGCGCGCAGCGCGGCCAGCGGCAGCAGCTTCGTCTTGCGGACGAGCTTGACGTCGACGCCGAACCAGCGCGGCTCGGCGCGCGTCGCGGCGGCGTCGTGGTACTTGCTTTTCTTGTCGAACTGCGTCTCGTCGGGATGTGCCGTCGACACCACCTCGGCAAGGCCCGCGATGCCGGGCTCGGGGCAGGACGAGTGATAGAAGAGCACGCCGTCGCCGACCGCGAACTGGTCGCGCATGAAGTTGCGCGCCTGGTAGTTGCGCACGCCGGTCCAGGGCAGGGTCTGGCGGGGAGCGGCGGCGAGGTCGTCGATCGACTCCTCGGCGGGCTCGGACTTCATCAACCAGTAGGCCATCGGCAGGGGGTGTGGGTCGCGGGAGGCGTGCGCAGCGGGATAAGGTGTCCGCCGCGAGCCGAGAGCCGCATTCCTGAACCGGAGTTCAGGTGGGCGAGGTCAGCGAAGCTTCGGGTTCATCTGACGCGAGACGATCACGCCCGCATCGCGATGTTCCAAGCCCTTGCTCGTAAGAGCATCGGTTCAAGGAAATATAAGACTCCCGCGAACACGACGGACGACACGAGTGTACGCCCGGGTTCTCAACTATCGTTTGACAGCACGGTCATGACCTACTGGCGTTGTCAATGCCCGCTTGGCTTGTCGCGGACCCGGGATCCAGTTCTCCCAGCTGCTGCCTGCTTCTGAGCAAAGATCTCGCGGAAGAC
>Ga0268299_1002392_pt1 | contig 22725 bp, 19 predicted proteins | sample NOBtaG_FD_193484 | JGI IMG/M metagenome (GOLD analysis project Ga0268299, IMG submission 193484) | Activated sludge microbial communities from bioreactor in Nijmegen, Gelderland, Netherland - NOB reactor | ecosystem: Engineered > Bioreactor > Aerobic > Activated sludge | place: Netherlands... | reverse complement strand
TACCCAGACTCGTTGACGATCACCGATTGATAACACAAACATAGGGAGATTGCCTCCTCCTCTCGACAGAAATGGTCACTTTAGAATGACTATTTCGGCTTATTTACGGCAAGATAGCTTAAAAATTTCCAGTGACAGGCAAATAAATCGGGAATTACAGCAAAATAGAAAATCTTTGTGATTTTGCAAAGGTCTCCACATATACCTTAAATTCATAGAAAATATTTTGATTATGTCCCACTTTAATGCTCTATCTCGAGCTTGAATCCTCGAAAGCAATATTGCAAAAGTAATATGTAGTTATAATGAACACAATAATAATGGGAGTTCATTATTTTGAGCTGAATGAAAATAACGGTATCCTACCGATTAAACAAATAACCAATGTCTCTCTATCACTTTCAGATCAATAAATGGAATTGATTTTCAATAAGAAAATCACTCAACTTTCATTTGACAGTGGTACTGTTAAATTTTAGCAAAAAGGAATTAACATGCTTCGCGTACTTTTTATGCTGATAGTCTTTGTGAGTATGCTTCAGGGTTGTGCAACTTCCAGAGAAGTATTTCTTGCTGACGGAGCCAAAGGATATAACATCAACTGCAGCGGCTCTGGAAGAAACTATAGTCACTGCTTGGAAAAAGCCGGGGATATCTGCGGCGCACGAGGATATCACGTGCTCAATCAGCAAAGTGATATCGTTCCTTTTCCTCAGGCCATTCGTGAACTTAGAAATGCCCAATCAACTTCAATCGGATTTTTAACGCAATCGGGTTCGAGGGTAACTCGCAATCTATTTATCAAATGCAAATAAACGAAAGTACAATTGAAAAAATACTTTTCAAAAACATCCATCACCCCATTCGCATCAGTCAATCATACCTCCATCATGGATGAGCATATTTCAGCTTATTCACCCCGTACTTCGCGCTGTTACCAATCTTCAGCGTATTCATACTGTTTGATAAATTGATAACATCATTCCTATGCAAATAAGTAATTTTCGAGAACCTGCCCGTTCTAATCAATGAATAGACGCACTATCACAATACATTACAGTGTTTTTACGCTACGCCGAATTAAGTTAGAATATGTGCTTTTTAGAATTTATCTTAAGGGGAGTTCCTGAATGTCAATGGCTGACCGTGACGGTGTGATCTGGTATGACGGGAAGATGGTTCCCTGGCGGGATGCCAATACGCATGTATTAACCCATACGCTGCATTACGGCTTGGGCGTTTTTGAAGGGCTGCGCGCCTATGAAACCGCGCAAGGATCAGCGATATTCCGCTTGCAGGAACATACTGACCGCTTGTTTAACTCGGCACATATTTTCATGATGAAAATACCTTATAGCAAGGATGTCATCATGCAGGCGCAATGCGATGTCGTAAAACAAAACCAATTGACTTCCGGTTATATTCGCCCGATTGCCTTCTATGGGGCGGAAGCAATGGGGCTTTCCGCCAAAACATTATCCGTGCATGTCGCCATCGCCGCCTGGCCGTGGGGTACATATTTGGGTCCTGAAAGCCTGGAGAATGGCATTCGCGTCAAGACTTCGTCGTTCACCCGGCATCATGTCAACATCAATATGTGCCGCGCCAAATCAGTAACCACTTACGCCAATTCCATTCTCGCCAATCAGGAGGTCGGACTGAATGGATACGATGAAGCATTGTTGCTGGATGTTGAAGGGTATGTTGCAGAAGGATCGGGAGAAAATATTTTTATTATCAAACAAGGTAAAATTTACACGCCTGACCTGACTTCCTGCCTGGAAGGTATCACTCGCGCATCCATTATTGAACTGGCGGCAGAAGTGGGCATTCCCGTTATCGAGAAACGCATTACACGCGATGAAGTTTACTGCGCGGATGAGGCTTTTTTCACCGGCACTGCTGCCGAAGTAACACCCATTCGCGAATTGGATAACCGCATTATCGGAGCTGGCAAGCGCGGGCCGATTACCACGCAGTTACAAACGCTATTTTTTGATTGTGTCAAAGGCAAAGCCAAGAATCACGCCAACTGGCTTACCTTGATTTAATAATGCACCATTGGAGCTAATTTGTATGAATCAACAAACCAATAATAAAGCCCGAGAAATCGAAGTGACTGCCGACGATCTACCACTCCATTGCCCCATGCCATCGATGCTGTTATGGAATTCCCATCCACGCGTTTTCCTGCCGATCGAGGCCACCGGAGAAGCGCTTTGCCCGTACTGCGGCACCCAGTACACCCTGAAAGGCGGCGCTGCACCCGGTCATCACTGAGACTCACGGATTCACGATGAAACCTGCGTTTTGATGATCAACTGCAATGCGAACAATATCGGTTTACCGTGCTGTATTAACTATTTCTTTTTCGGATTTACTAAATAATGCCAACCATTCCTCACGAAATTTTTAAAGCTTATGATATCCGCGGTATTGTCGGCAAAACCATCACCGTAGAAAATGTCGAAAGAATCGGTCATGCCATAGGTTCCGAAGCGCGTGCCAGGAATCTGACCGCGATTGCAATCGGGCGCGATGGCAGATTATCAGGCACCGAACTTTCCCAAGCGCTCGCACGTGGTATCCGCAACAGTGGAATCGATGTGGTAGATGTCGGCATGGTCGCAACGCCCATGCTCTATTTCGCCGCACATCAACTTTGCCAATATTCCGGGGTAATGGTGACCGGCAGTCATAATCCGCCTGAATATAATGGCTTCAAGATTGTGCTGGGCGGTCAGACGCTCGCAGCTGAAACCATCCAGGCCTTGCGAATACGTATCGAAAATAATGACTTAACCCACGGAACCGGCAATTATTCCGAACAGACTATTGTCAACGCTTATCTCGAACGCATCACCCAGGATATCCAATTGAACCGTCCGCTCAAAATCGTTGTTGATTGCGGCAACGGCGTAGCGGGCGCATTCGCACCGTCGCTGTATCGCGGTCTGGGTTGTCAGGTCACTGAATTGTTCTGTGATGTGGATGGATCTTTCCCCAATCATCATCCTGATCCATCCGTACCCGAAAATCTCAGTGACGTTATTCATGCGTTAAGAACCACCGATGCCGAAATCGGCTTGGCTTTTGACGGCGATGGCGACCGGCTGGGCATCGTAACCAAGAATGGCAATATCATTAATGCCGATCGCCAGCTCATGTTGTTCGCAGCAGACGTATTATCGAGAAATCCCGGTGGAAAAATCATTTTTGACGTGAAATGCACCCGTAACCTGGCACCCTGGATTAGCAAACATGGTGGCACCCCTGTGATGTGGAAAACCGGACACTCATTTATCAAAGCCAAACTCATTGAAGAAAAAGCTCTGCTGGCTGGAGAAATGAGTGGGCATTTGTTCTTCAAGGAGCGCTGGTATGGCTTTGACGACGGGTTATATGCCGGTGCACGGTTGCTGGAATTGATGAGCCGCGTAACGGATATCAATGCAACGCTGAACAACCTCCCCGACAGCCTCAACACACCGGAAATACAGGTACGCACCGCTGAGGGTGAAAATCATGCTTTGATCGCACAATTACAACAGCAGGCAGTTTTCAACGATCCGCAACAAGTCATTACTATCGACGGATTACGCGTCGAATACAGCGATGGATTTGGCTTGGCCCGCGCCTCCAATACCACGCCCGTGATCGTGTTGCGCTTTGAAGCGGATAATGAAGCCGCGCTCAAACGCATTCAGGAAGATTTTCGCCACAATATTCTACAAGCAAAGCCGGATGCTCAACTACCCTTCTAGCTTGCACTAGTATCGCGGCAAATCATGTACATTGCCATTGCTCAGATTAATTGCACGGTAGGGGATATTGCCGGAAATGCAGCAAAAATACTGGCTGCGGTAAAACAAGCCCAGCAAGCAGGCGCCACGTTGATCATCACACCCGAATTGGCTTTATCCGGATACCCTCCTGCGGATTTGCTGCTGCGCGAAACATTTTGCCAATTGTGCCAGCAGACACTCACACAACTGGCACAATCGATTGACGACATCACACTGATCGTGGGTCACCCCAGTTTCGACGAAAACAAGCTTTTTAACGCTGCCTCGATCATTCATCAAGGTCAAATTCAACATACCTATCACAAAAGAATTCTCAATAAATCACCTTTTTTTAACGAAACCTATTACTTTGACGCCGGCACTCAACCCTATCTGCTTGAACTGGAAGGCATCAAATTCGGCATCGATATTTGCGCCGATTTCTGGCTCGGTCATTTGCCCGCGGAAACAGACCACCCTCAGCCGGACATCGTATTGGTGCTCAATGCATCAGCCTATCATATCAACAAGCAAGTATCCCGCTACCAAATCACGCACCAATTCATCAAGCATACCGGTATCCCAGTGATTCACACCAACCTGATTGGCGGGCAGGATGAACTGATTTTTGATGGCGCATCGTTTGCCATGAATGGACAAGGCGAACTTACCCATCAACTGAGTGAATTTGCCGAAGCTATCGAACTCATCGAAATTCAAAACAAGCAACCGGTAAAAGGCAAATTAATGCCGGCACAATCCCCTGTAGCCAGTATCTATCAGGGATTATGTTTAGGCGTTCGCGACTATGTGCGGAAAAACGCTTTCCCCGGTGTGTTACTGGGACTCTCCGGAGGAGTGGATTCGGCGCTTGCACTCGCGATTGCGGTCGATGCATTAGGTGCAGACCAGATCAGAACCGTCATGATGCCGACACGATACACCGCCAGCATGAGCCTGGAAGACGCCAATGAAATGGCGGAGTTATTGGGGGTTAAGCATATCGAATGCGATATAGAGTCGCTATTTGACTTGTATCTCAAGAAAATTGCCGAGGATTTTCATATTTCGCCGGATCTGGCAGATTTTAATACCATGCCGGAAAATATTCAGGCACGCATCCGCGGCACGTTACTGATGGCGCTATCCAATTATACCGGCTCAATGGTATTGACGACGGGCAACAAATCGGAAATGGCAGTGGGCTACTGCACCCTGTATGGTGATATGGCGGGCGGCTTTGCAGTATTAAAGGATATCAGCAAGACCCTGGTTTATCAGTTGTGTGAATATCGGAATCAAATTCAACGTGTTATCCCTGAACGCATTATCCGCCGCGCACCATCGGCGGAGTTGCGCTTGAATCAGACCGATCAGGACAACTTGCCAGCGTATGAAGTTTTGGATGGAATCATCGAGGCCTATGTCGAGAAGAATCTTACTCCGGCTGAAATCATTGCATTGCATTACGACGCAGCCGATGTTACCCAAGTTATCCAATTAATCCATAGTAACGAATACAAACGCCGCCAAGCGCCGCCGGGAATCCGCATCACGCACTGCGATTTCGGCACCGCATGGCGTTATCCCATCGTATCGCACTTCAAAAACTGGGCAACCCTCACTGCAGAGTAAGCATCCGCGGAACTCGTAAAACAAATCGATATCCTATTATCATGAAATTAGCTTGTTTGATAATTGCGTTATCGATCTTTTTTACGATCAATACGTTAGCACACGAGTTGCCCGAATTGGGAGACGTATCGCAAGCTTCCATTACGCCTCATCAGGAACGGCAGTTAGGCCTGCGAATCATGCGTCAGATCCGCACCGATCCCAGTTATATGGATGATCCCGAAATTGCCAACTATCTTGGCAATCTGGGTCATAAATTGATCGCCAATTCAAATGAAGCCAATGCCAATCAATTGTTTGAGTTTTTCGCGCTCGATAATCCGGCAATCAATGCATTTGCATTACCGGGGGGCTTCATGGGCTTCAACAGCGGTCTGATCATCGCCGCGCAAAGCGAATCCGAATTAGCGGCTGTAATGTCGCATGAAATTGCGCATGTCACGCAAAAACACCTGGCTCGTATGATCGCTGCGCAGAAATACGATCTGGTCAAATATATAGCGGCTCTGGCAGTCGCCATCGTCGCCTCGCGCGCTGACGCTCAGGCAAGCCAGGCGGTATTGGTTGCCTCACAGGCCAGCATGATCCAATCAAAACTGGATTTCACCCGCAACCATGAAAAAGAGGCGGATCGTATCGGTTTAAGTATTCTATTAGACGCAGGATTTGATCCGCAAGGCATGGCAGCTTTCTTTGAACGTTTGCAACGAGCGGGGCGTTTCCATGAAAATGGCGCGCCTTCTTATCTGCGCACACACCCGATCACCTACGAGCGCATCGCGGATATTCAGAATCGCACACGGGAAATGCCTTACCGGCAAGTTCCGGATAGCCTCGATTTTTTACTGGTACGCGCCAAGTTACGCGCCTTGCAAGGCAATGCACGTGATACCGTGCGGCAATTCAAAACGCGCCTGACCGAGAAACGCTATAGCAATGAGGCGGTTGAACGTTATGGCTATATTCATGCGTTATTGCGCGCTAAAAAATACAAACAAGCCGATGCTGAACTCACACTCCTGTATCAATTTTTGCATAGCGATCCAACCGGATTTACGCTGACTAATCATCAGTTGGGAAAAACCGTACGGATTGAATCCAAAAATGTTATCGCCGGTGCAATGATTGAAACACTCTCAGCCCGGGTTAAACTCACCAATGGAGAAACTGCCGAAGCTTTCAATGCCTACAAAACTGCATTAAAAATTTACCCCCAATATCGGGCACTCATTCATGGTTATGCACAAGCCTTAATAGAAAACCATCAAATTGAGACAGCGCTGGAATTTATTACCCAGAAATTACAACTGATCCAGAATGATGCGCAATTGTTTAGCCTGCAAGCCCAATGTTATGAGCTATTAGGTGATAAAATGCTCAAGCATCGTGCGCTCGCCGAGTCTTATCTGCTAAAAGGACACTACGCGGGCGCTGTTGATCAACTGAAAACCGCGCTACAAAACAGTAATGGTAATTTCTATCAGCTTTCCAGTGTGGAAGCACGTTTGAAGCAGGTAGAAATACTCCGGGAAGAAGCAGATAAAGCGGAAAAATAAAAGTGTCCGGAGAATTTTCAACGCTATATTCGCCGTGCATTCCCGAGCAGCCTATTGCTACTGATCGGACGGTCCCATTGAATTTAAACTAAATCTCGCAAATGGTTATTGCTGGCACAAGAAAAATCATCATTGTTCTAATACTGGCTATCATTGTCGCCCTCTATTGGTATACCCGTGACACCACTGAATCTTCAGCAAGCAAATATAAAACCCGGAGCATAGAACGTGGCGATATCATACAAACCATCTCCGCCAATGGTACGCTTACACCTGTCGTGCTGGTCAACGTAGGCACGCAGGTATCCGGAACGGTCGCTAAACTGCATGCAGATTTTAATGATCAGGTAGAAATCGGGCAGATTCTGGCTGAGCTCGATCCCGCCATATTACGTGCGCAATTGCAGCAATCCAAAGCCAATCTTCTTAATGCGCAAGTTGCGTTGAGAATTGCTGAAAGTAAATTAAGGCGTCATCGGTTATTAAAGGAAAAGGAATTCATTTCATCCGAAGCATTAGAAATCATTGAGCAGGAAACTGAAGCCGCACGCGCGCAACTGGCCATTAACAAAGCCCAGGTCGAACGGGATCAGGCCAATCTCAATTACAGTGTGATTCGTTCACCGATTTCAGGTGTCGTCATCGCACGGGATGTCGACATCGGCCAAACCGTAGCTGCGAATTTTCAGACCCCGATTTTATTTCAAATCGCCAAGGACCTGCAGCAAATGCAAATCAACATCAGTGTGGCCGAAGCGGATATCGGACAACTGCATATCGGCCAATTGATAAATTTCACTGTAGATGCCTTTCAGCAGCGGAAATTTTCCGGTACGGTCAAGCAAGTCCGGCTCAATCCGACCATTCAGGAAAACGTCGTGACTTATAACGTTGTGGCGATGGTTGATAATGATGATGGCACATTGTTACCCGGAATGACCGCCAACATCCATTTTGTCGTCAAGCAAAAAAACGACGTACTGCGTGTCCCCAATGCAGCCTTAAGATTTCAACCGAGAGACACGGAGCCAGGTGATAGTGGGAAAATGACCAAACCCTCGCAACAACCGACAGTCTATCTGCTGACGGGAAATCAACCTTCACCCATTATCGTTGCCACCGGAATCACCGATGGCAATTTCACCGAAATTATCAGCAACGAAATCAAAGCGGGGGATAAGGCGATCATCAGTGAAGTGACTGATAAAAAAGAATCTGAAAGCAAGTTCAAATTACGCGTGTTTTGATGCCTTTGATTCAGCCCATACATTCCACTCAGTCACTCATTCAATTAGAGCGGCTTTGCAAAAGCTACAGTTTGCAGGATGCTCATGGCAAAACTCTTACCACCCAGGTTCTGCATCATATCGACCTGACCATTCATCAGGGTGAGTTTGTCGCCATCATGGGGCATTCGGGATCGGGCAAATCCACCCTGATGAATATACTCGGCTGCCTGGATACGCCGACCAGCGGTTCATACTGGTTGTCCAGAAGGAACGTTGCGGCACTTTCCAGTAATGAATTGGCACAAATTCGTAATCGAAACATCGGCTTTGTATTTCAGGGATTCAATTTGCTCAAGCGTATGACAGCTCTCGATAATGTTGCAACACCCCTGCTCTACGCTGGCGTCAGCCGCTCCAAGAGTCGTCAGCAAGCATTGGAATTCCTGCGCCGCACCGGTCTGGGAGATTTTGCCATGCATCAACCCAACCAGCTTTCAGGAGGACAGCAACAGCGAGTCGCCATCAGCCGCGCCTTGATCAATCATCCCTCGTTGATTTTGGCTGACGAACCCACCGGCAATTTGGATACACAAACCAGCAATGACATTATGCAGTTATTCGAGCAACTCAACCGCGACCAAGGGATTACCATCATACTGGTTACACACGAGAACGATATTGCAGCCTACGCCAAACGTTTGATCCATTTGAAGGATGGACGCATTACAATTGACAGTTACCCTACCGCAGCAAGCACAGCTAATCGATGAATCTATCCGCGATCTTTGGTGAAGCATTACGCGCCTTACGTCAGAACCGTTTGCGTACAGGATTGACCATGCTGGGCATGATCATTGGCGTTGCCGCTGTCGTATTAATGCTGTCGATCGGTCAGGGTGCGCGCACCAAAATCAACGAAACCATCGCGGCGATGGGCAGCAACTTGTTGCTCGTAGTGCCAGGCGCTATGTCCTCCGGCGGTTTTAGTTTCGGCAGCGGCAGTGTCAGAACTTTGACCATCAATGATGCGCATGCCATTGCGGAACTTACATCGATCCGGGCAACCGCGCCCGTAACCAGCGGAACGGTACAACTCAACTATGCCGCCAAGAATTGGAGCACCCTTATTACCGGTACCACACCGGAATATTTTGAAGTCGGCAACTGGACAATGGAATCCGGAACGGCCTTTACCGAGGCCGAAGTACGCTCGGCTGCGCGCGTCGTGGTATTAGGATCGATCACGGCGAAAAATCTCTTTGGCGACGAAGAGCCTGTAGGCAAAACCATACGCATCACCAATCGCCCGTTTCTGGTAGTGGGGGTGTTAATGGCCAAAGGCCAAAGTCTCACCGGACGGGATCAGGACGATAATGTTTTTGTTCCGATCTCTACCAGCGAACGGCAAATCACCGGCAATCAGTTTCCCGGCTCTATCCGCTATATGCTGGTACAAGGCGCATCTGCGGATGAAATGGATATTGCCGAAATTGAAATTACGCAATTATTGCGTCAGCGTCACCGCATTCCCAGCGGCAAGGATAATGACTTCACTGTCCGCAATCTAACCGCCATCGCGGATGTTGCAACCGATGCTGCCAAGATTATGTCCATTGTACTCGGTGCAATCGCATCGGTTTCTTTGCTGGTTGGCGGCATCGGAATCATGAACATCATGCTGGTATCCGTGACGGAACGTACCCGTGAAATCGGCATTCGCATGGCGATTGGGGCCAATCAACGCGCCATTCTTACACAATTTTTATTGGAAGCGATGATGATTTGTATCATGGGCGGTTTAATTGGCTTGCTCATAGGCATTGGCGGGGCCTGGCTGGTCAGTCAGGTTGCTGATATGTTGATTGTCATTACTCTCGGAATGATTGGTTTGGCGTTTTTATTCTCTTCCGCAGTCGGCATTTTTTTTGGTTTTTACCCCGCTCAAAAAGCGGCTTCACTGAAACCTGTCGATGCGCTTCGATACGAATAAATGGCTGACATAACGACTCTAATCGACACGACAAGAATTTTTATACTCATGATTTCACTGATTTTAATTTAATAGCACTTGTGTTTGCCTTCATTTAATTCGATATATTAACCGTTTTCCAAAAGATAAACGCTTGCAATGTGCTATAGTCTTGGTGTGACAAATTCACAGATGTAGTACTTATCAATTTATTAAAGAGAACGTTAATTAAATGAAACTTTTAAAATTTTTTGCAGCAACAATTTTTGCATTGACATTAGTAGCTTGCGGTAAACCTACGGCTCCGGAAAGCGCTAAGGAAGAAGGTTACGGAACGACTCATGAAGGCAAACCGGCTGAAGGCCGTAATGAGCTTCCTGCTAATTAAATAGCCGCTCTGAAAAGCATTATTGGCATTGTTTATCGTTCAATGTCAGTGAATTGACTTAAGACCTCTGTAGGATCAGTTTATCGTTCCTACAGACCTTTAATCTTTAATACCAATAGAAATTTCATATCCCCGCGCGATCTCTGTTTAAACCGCCTCCGATTGTGTTAGAACTTTACTTGCTAGTTACGCTACCTTAAATTCCTACTCACGCCTATATACTCTCTGCGCTTCATCCGGATTCCGCCTTGGAATTCATATAAAACCGAAAAGGCTTTCTGCCACAAATACCAATGAATATTATATTTTGGTATCAATCGTTTTTTCATGTGAATTGTTATACTTCTTAAGGTCTTTACAAAATGCCGCAACCTTATCATTTCGATGCAATTGCGGGTTTATTTTTGACTGATCGGGTGATTCTTAGTCATTTCTCCACTAATGAGCCATAAGCAATCACTCTAAACCAGGCATTTCCGGTCAAACCCTCTATTTGCTGATCATTCGGCGATCAGCAAAGATTGTGGGTAGCCTTTTCAGGTTATACGCCATCGCCAATAGCATATGTCCGGCATGCACTAATGCTAAGTCACGGTAACACAGGATTTGGCATTGAACCAACGTGCCTGACTACCGAAGGTGCGCTCTACAACATTCCGGGCTTTGTGATCAGACTGTTGCATTGTAATTGCCGACGCGTGACTGAATGGTTCTTCGCGGCTTTATCCTGAATCCCGTTTTTAATGCCGTGTGATTTCAGAACATCGCGATGTTTCTGGCTGCTATATGCTTTGGCGGCATGGATGCGGGCTCCTGGCTGGATATGGGCTTTCTCCAACAAATTCAGAATGGCCGGACGCCCTGCTGTATCTCCCACATCGGTGCGTAATGTACAGCGATCGCTTTCTCGATAGTGTTCCAGTCTATCAATTGATTAACCTACTTCAGAAAATACCCTTTCCGAGTGCGGCGGGTTCGTCATATTCCGAAAAACTCATAGTCAACACTTCAATACATTTGGTTTAAAACATAATTGTAACGCCCGATCCTATAACCGAGGGAATGACCGTGCATAGGGCTCTCGATAATTTATAGGAGAGGTTATTGCTTGTTCTGTTTTTTTATTTGGGGCAACAGTTTCTCCATCAGTTGTGGAAACATCAAACGCTGGAAGTCTTGTCGGATTCCTGAAGACCCGAAAAATCACATCAGAATGGACCGGTTATTTCAAACGTTACACCATCCGCGCTATTTCCGGTTTTGCCTCGCTGAGAACTGAAATATAACCGTGATCCATCTGGGCTCAGAGCCGGGCCGGCTATTTCTGAACGATCATGACCAATTACTTGTAATAAGGGTAAAACATCATCTCCAGATAGCACTACAATTTGCATATTACCGCCATCCTCAGCCACGAGCAATTCACCTGCGGTATTGCCGGTAATATTATCAACACCGGTTAACACCGGTGAGAGGCATGATGCTGCATTATAGAGGATGCTGAGACGCTGTTTCTGTATGTCAAAAACCCATACGCAATCATCTCCCTTGGTAGCAAAGTAAATAAAATCCTGGTGATACCAGATGCCTTCACCGCCATCGAATGCAGTGCTATGGGGGATTTGTTTGCGTGTTGGCATATTGGCCGCCGATGGATCTGTCAGCGCATGCCAGCGGACTGTACCGATGCCGTCATCAATTACCTCGGCAACTTCAAGAACACCGTCATCCAGGTTGGGATTGCCGACAGTATCGAATGAATGAGCAGTGTAGCGATAAAATCGACCTTCCGGTTTGTCTTCAGTCAGATATAGCTGTTTGTTGCGCGTATCCACCGCAACAGCTTCATGCCGGAATAAGCCTAGGGATTTTCTGGCCTGTGCTGGTTTGTAACCAAACGGATCGCATTCCCATACCTGACCTTTATCGGTTTCTTCACATGATAGCCATGTTTGCCAGGGCGTATGCCCACCTGCACAGTTACGGTCGGTTTGGGTCAAAATCGAATACGCATCAACCAGTTCTCCCTGTGCATTAAAACGTAACGCACCTGCACCGCCTGCTTGATTCTCCAGCTCGCAGTTGGAAACATAAATCCAGCCACCATCTGGAGAAGCAAAGGTGGCGCCGCCATCCGGTGCGGCATGCCACGTATAGTCAAAAAGCTTTTCACCTGAATGTGCTACGATACGTGAAGTAAACCCTGCTGGTAAACGCACACCATTATGATCCGGCGGCAAAAGCTTGCCGTGAGTAGCTATCGATAATGACATAGTTGCGGCTTTTAGTGGAGAAGGCAGCAAGGTGTTGCCCAGAAATGCACCTAAGCTCATGAATCCATACTGCAATAATTTACGCCGTTTTAGATCTGATATTTTCATTTTACATGTAGCCTTATGTATTAAACCTCATGATAGACATAAGGTTTTATGCGGCGAGATAGTTTACAATGCTGCATCGTCTTATATCTATGGAATGAAAGTATTGAGCAATGATTCAAATATTAAAACCAATTGTATCGCTTCTAATGTTTTTAACCGTGCTGTTTTTTATCAACACAATACTTACAATCACGACCAGCTTTTCCAATGGGTTTAATACACTTTTTTCTCTGGCCTGCGCTGTGCTAGCTACTGGATTTACCTGGAAACTGATTGCGGGTAAAAAAATAAATACGCTCGTTGCTGTCATTGGAGGTGCGTTAATTCTTGGAGGATTATTTTTTACGTTAGGTTTCTTAGGACCGATGGTTATCGCCAAAGACACCAATCAAGGCCCCATGATCGGAATCTTTATTGCAGCACCGTTGGGGATTATTCTGGGTGGAATTGGGGGGTATGTTTATGTTTCGCAGCAAAAGGGGGATTGATGAACTTCTTACAGTAATGATGAAAATTGAATGGCTTATTTGAAAATTCTGGTTTAGTGAGAGAAATTTTTTCAAACTTATTAATTAGAGAGCTATATAACCATGCGCAAAAATTTTTTAGCAATAATTCTAGTATTGTCAGCTTTATTTCTTGCTATACCTATCTCGGCAGTAGCGAAGCCTAATTTCATATTCATACTGACAGATGACATAACACCTGATGACCTACGTTTTATGCCACGAACACAGGAGTATTTTACTGTCAATGGCGTTCGATTCACAAATGCCTTTGTATCATATGCCGCTTGCTGCCCATCACGAGCAACTTTTCTGACTGGAAAGTATTCTACAAATCATAGTGTAAGATCCAATGTGAGACCATCCGGTGGTTTTGATGCATTCTATAACTCCGGATTGGAGTCGGCGACAATCGCGACAAAATTGCAGGAAGGTGGCTATAACACGGCCTTCTTCGGCAAATATTTCAACGAATATGGAACATCAGCTTTAGTAGATCCGGAAAGCTATATTCCCCCAGGTTGGAATTATTGGTATGCATTTGTCAACACAAAGTACTTCAACTATAAGCTTAACGAGAATGGAATAACTAAAAGTTACGGGGATAGCGCTGAAGAATACGGTACAGACGTTATTGCCATGCACGCAAGAAATTATCTTGAAACAGCCCTACTAGGGGATTCTCCTTTTTTTATGATGATTGCCCCCTATGCTGCCCATGCATCAATTGAATCAACGGAAACCCCCCGTCAGCCCATACCCGCTCCGCGACATAAAAATCTATTTAATGGCATGACCGCACCTAGATTTGCCTCATTCAATCAAGAAGATGTTTCGAAGAAAAATTTTAATGTGCGAAACAACTCTTTATTGTTGCCAGAGGATATCGAGTGGATTGACAACAATTTTCGTGCGCGAATAAGATCGTTACAATCGGTAGATGAAATGATTGGAAAATTAATCGATCAACTGCAAAATTCTTCTAAAGAGCAGGAAACCTATCTCATCTTTACATCTGATAACGGATACTGGTTTGGAGAGCATCGCTTCAAAGTTGGGAAAGCTGATTTGTACGATCAATCTCATCACGTTCCGTTTGCAATGGCCGGACCAAATATTCAGCGTGGCTTGGTGCGTAACGATCTTGTTGTCAATACTGATTTTTTCCCGACAATATTAGAGTTAGCTTCTGTTTCGCTTTCTGGAAGCAACTACGATGGTCGATCATTTCGATCATTGATAGAGGCATCAACAAGAGAAACAACATTTAGCAGAAACTCATTCCTGATCGAAACAGGTGTAGATCAGAAAGCTGGGATTCGATTTAAAAGCTATGCATATTTTGAATCCGCATTCCAGGGAGTGCCTTTAAAAGAGCTGTACGATACCGAGTTGGATCCTGATCTTGTTTATAATATTGCAGAAAAATTAACCAGTGAATCTTCTGCTTCTTTACAGAGTGCTCTCGCTGAATTGCTCACTTGCAAAGGTGATACTTGTAGAGCGCTCGAAAATAAATTTTCAGATTTGCTTGTAAAGTTAACTGATTGAACTAAATTACCTTCGCTGGGGAGTCGAAGCAGTTTATATATTGTGTTGTATGCGAGTTAAACGCTGCGTGTGTTAATGAACTGGTGAATGCGATTGTCAGGATAAGAAAAGCAAAAAATGCTAACTGTACGATATATAACCGATGATTACTTTTTCGCATTTTATGTTCTCCTGATTAGCTGTTTGCTGGAGTGCTCAGATGAGAAATCAGAAAATTCTGACCCAATCTGAGTACTCAAGCAGCATTAGCCAACTGTGTGACTTGTTCGACAATGACCCGGATTTCTTCTGCAATTGCATCAGCTTCGCTGGGATCGATACCTAGATTGATCCAATCCTGCTCAGTAATTTCTTGTGCAGCGTGTTCAGAAATCCCTAAGTCAGGCAGTAATTTTTCTGCGATATTAACCAGTCTGACTAAGGATTGATCCACTTCCGAATCCATTTTGTCGGGTATATGGTGGTAGCGTATCACGGCGATAATTTCCGCCGGTAGTTCCCAATGAGTGCCAAGTTGTGCGCCGATCTCACCATGGTCTGTGTCCAGTAGTTCATGTTCTATCTCTAATAGTGATGCTTCGGGCGTTGTTCTCAATCTTTCGTGAAGTGTATCGCTGAGATCTTTAGCGATGAAGCTTAAAACGTTATAGCCAATATCATGCAAGAGACCTGCAAGGAAAATCTGATCCTCCATCGGGCGGATTCGTGGGAGCATGTGTTTGGCGATGGTGCGCATTGCAGAAGCGATAGTGAGACTGTGAGTCCATAAATCCCTCGCTTTCAGCTTTCCTTCGGGCGACCTGGTGAATGCTGAAATGGCTGCCATGCCGATAGCGACAGTTTTAATCTGTGTTAACCCTAGACGCATGGCAGCATCGCTGATTGAAGAAATCATGCCGGGTGAACCAAATAAGGAAGCATTTGACAAGCCGATAATACGTGCAGAAATTTGTGGATCTTGTGCGATAAGCTTGAGTAATTGAGTTTCGCCTTCATCGGTATTTAACGCTAATGCAAGCATTTTTCTTGCAATAGCCGGCATGGCGGGAAGTGTATGGATATGCTCGAGGGATTGCTTTAAATCAATAGGGTTAATCATAACAATATGCTCCCGCAATGGATTACCATTTCTAGATATACAATTTTATTCATCTTGATGGCTCTTAATCAATTAAAAATAAGACAAATAATAGGATCCTGGGTATTCTTATAGGATGGCCAGGGTAATTATTTATCTTGATGCTTGAAGTAAATTACATCTAGAATTACTGAGCAGTGTTGATATTTATCATTATAGAGAACAAAAGAAATAAGTAGAAAATGAATAGAAGTGTGAAAGGTTGTCTTTTCTGAGTTTTTTTATTTAAAACAAGATCGATGAATAAGTGAACTGATCAACTAGTAGTGTGGAGATTTTGGCTTTGCGGTATACAAGCTATAATTTCTAATCATAATTATCTGTCTGCGAAGATACGGGCATAATGAGAAGGGTAAGTGGTTCATGACCTGCAATCCAATACAACGCAAATTTAAATCTTCGATCGTTATGTGCTCATTCTCCATGGTATCGACAGTCTTTTAAGCTCCAGTTTATGAGTAACAATGTAGCTTGTCTTCAGACTTTTCTGCATAAAAGGCAATTGTTCTTTTTTCCGGCTGTTCTGGTTGGGATTTGTTTATTAGTGATAGGGTTTTATGCGGATCACCTACATTCACGTAATCTGGAACGTGAAATACGTGATGCGGCATTAATTCGCTTAAGTTTGTTACGTGCTGACCTGGAAGGAAAAATCACCAGTAATGCTCAACTAGTACAGGGGCTCGCTGCATCTATCTCTGTTGAGCCGGATTTGTCGCTGGAAAAATTTGCCCAATTAGCACAATATTTATTTAAAGGCCGATCACAGCTTCGTAATATTGGTGCTGCTCCTGACTTGATAATACGTTATATGTATCCGGTTGAAGGCAACGAGGCGGCAATAGGTCTAAATTTCCGGGAACATCCACAGCAGCTTGAGTCGGTATTGCGTGCGCGGGATAGCGAACATCTTATTATCGCGGGGCCGGTTGATTTGGTTCAGGGCGGATTGGGATTTATCGCGCGGATTCCGGTATTTCTTGATAATGCTGAATCCGAAAAGAAAGCTTTCTGGGGCATGATATCGGCCGTGATTGATGTGAATAAACTATATCAAGCAAGTGGCTTATTGGATTTTGTGAAAGAATTTGATATTTCGATCCGAGGCAAAGATGCGTTAGGTAAAGCAGGCGAAGTTTTTTTCGGCACTGATCAATTATTTGTGCAAAATCCTGTGTTGCTGGATATTTCCTTACCCTATGGTTCTTGGCAGATCGCTGCCATTCCTAAAGGAGGGTGGTCGGTCACTGGCAACGAGGGTATTGTCTTTCGCTTGGGTTTGGTATTCACAGGCATTTTAATTTTATTACCCGTTGTTTTAATTGCCAAGTTTCAACAAAAGGAACGGGATAACGAGGCCCGGCTTAAAGCTTTATTCGCAATATCCCCCATTGGTATCGCGTTGAATGATTATGAAACAGGAAAGTTTATTGAAGTCAATGATGCATTGTTGGTTCCAACCGGTTACACGCGAGAGGAATTGTTAAACCTTACTTATTGGGACATTACACCTAAAGATTATGCGATACAGGAGGCCCAACAGCTTGAAAGTATGCAAGTGACAGGTAGTTTTTGTTCCTATAAAAAAGAATATATTTGCAAGGATGGCAGTCATTACCCGGTTCAGCTTTATGGGATAGTGATCTACGATGTTTCTGGTCGAAAATTAATCTGGTCGATGGTTGAAGATATTACCGAGCGCAAAGCCGCAGAGCTGTCGCTTATTACGGCTCGATATGAAGCGGAACGGGCAAATAAGGCTAAATCCGAATTTCTTTCCAGCATGAGCCATGAATTACGTACGCCTATGAATGCGATTCTTGGTTTTAGTCAATTACTTGAGTTGGAGGGTTTGGATGACCGTCATTTGACATACGTTAAAGGAATCAAGTCGGCGGGTGTTCATTTGCTTGCATTAATCGATGAGGTACTGGATTTGGCAAAAATTGAATCGGGACGCATAGATTTGCAACCCGAGTGGATTGATATTTGTACCGTAGTTGAGGAATGCATCAATTTGGTGAAAATACAAGCAGATGGACAGGATATCAAACTGACACACAGTGGAATGGCGGATAAGGTTTTATATACTGACCGAATCCGATTCAAACAAATTATCCTCAATTTGATTCACAATGCGATTAAATACAACCGTAAAGGCGGATGGGTGCATATCGAACTCAAGAATTCGGATAACCCGGAATATTTAAAAATTATTGTTATCGATTCCGGGATTGGTATTGCTGCTAATAGATTAACAGAGTTGTTTCAACCTTTTAATCGTCTTGATGCTGCAGGTAGCGCCATTGAAGGTACAGGGATAGGATTATCGCTTACGCGCCGAATCATTGAAATGATGGGTGGTTGCATTGGTGTGAAAAGTGAATTGGGTGTCGGAAGTACTTTTTGGTTCGAATTGCCGGCGAGAGGAATTAATGACAGGGATACCATAATCAATACAGAGCAGGCCACATGAATCAGCTCAGCCAGATCGCTTATCTTTCTGTTTAATGACAAGTAACCCTTCTCCTGTTATAGCGAGGGAAGGGTTACTAATTGGGAATTGCTGGAATCAGCGTATTACCATTCAACCTTACCCGCTAATGCCCAAGTCAGGCCACTATCGGTTGAAATATAAGTACTATCTCGTGCAACGCCTAAAATAGTGGCATCAAACGCAAAGCCGGGAGAAAGACGGAATTCAGTAAATTGAATATTTTCTTGCAACAATGAAGTGCCTATATTTTTAGATACTGTTATATTTCCTTGATTATTAAGTGAAATCTTATACAAACCTTTCCCATGGACATTGACGAAGATAAGTCGATCATTGGAAAAATTGGGAGAAAACTCAATTTGATGGATTGCGTTCCCTGGACCTATATGGTTCTGAGTCATTGTAGTCCACACATTGCCCCCATTCTTTGAACGATATAAGCCATTACTTGTGCCGATAAAGACTAATTTGTCCGTAGCGTATTGAGGGGAAACGGCAATTGATAAATGCTGCTGTCCCGGTAGGCCACGTAATGTGATTGACTCGAATCTCTGTGATTGTAACCAGCTGTTACCACCATCCGTTGTGCGCCAAACTTTTCCAGCGCGATTTGCGGCAAAAGCTGTACGATCATTCGCGTAGTTGGGTGAAATAGCCAGGCTTACGATATGGGATGTAGTAGGGACACCCCGCAGCCAGCGCCAGCTGTTACCACCATCAAGGGTTTGAAGAATTCCATGTGATCTTGTTCCGATATAGATCTCCCGATCAGTTTCAAATGTGGGCGATAAAACGAATGCATTGATAAAAACCGCAAATGGCGATATCTCAGTAATTTTAGGAATAAATTTTGTAGTCCAGTTTTGTCCGAAATCGTTCGAAAATCCAATATGCCCAGTATTCCGTGAGGCAACTGCCGTAGGCGAACCTGATTGATTCTGAGAAAAATTGACATCAAAAGCACTCATTGGAAGACTCAGACTGCTTGGAACTGGCCACCCCGTTCTATCCATAGTCCATGTCGTACCACGATCGCTAGAAGTGTATATACCCCCACCGAAGTATGTTGTTGCGATCACGGATTGATCATTGATGAAGTTAGGTGACAAGGCCAATCCGGTGAGTAGATTTTTTCGGGTTTGTTTTTGTGCCCAAGTAATACCGCCATCTTTCGAAATGAAAAGCCCATCATACGCCGACAGAAAGACCGTTTGGTCTGCTGAGAATGTATTGGATACCTGCAGCTCGCTGAATTCTTCCAATGCAGCTGTTTGTCCGGTAACTGCCGCTCCGGATGCATGATAAGTCCAGCTGTCGCCGCCATCCGTCGATTTATATACAGCCTTTGTTAAGCTGGTACAGAAAACGGTGCGATCAGTTAAATAGTTTGGAGATAGTGAGACATTATTAATTGCCTCCAATGGCAAATTGGCTGGTTTGAGGGTAAAGCTTGCGCCCGTATCATTGCTGTAATAGATTCCGTCAGCAGTAGCCAGAAATACTTCTTTAGGGTTCCCTCCTGACATTGCGATGTCATGAAAGGTTGTTCCTGCAATATTTCCGATACTGCTCCAAGTGAAACCTCCATCAGTAGATTTCTGCAGATTACCTGTTTTATTGACAGTAATGACCGTCAGATCGGTTGTGAAGCTGGGTGATACGGCTACCAACTGTATACCTAGAGTTGAATTTTGTACTCTAGTCCAGGTGGTTGCTGCCCTGGAACGCCGGTAAAGCTGACCATTCATTGTAGTTAAGAAAACCACATAATCATTGTTTCCGAATTTGGCTATAGTCAATTCCTTTATTTTTAGATTGAGAAGCCCGGTATTGGAAAGCTGCCAGGAATTTCCTTGATCCAAGGATTGATACACCCCATCTCCCCTGGTTGTGGCAAAAACCGTATTATCGGTACCATAGTTTGGTGAGATGCGAATAGAGATTTCTGCAAATACATTATCCAACCCGTTTGGCAATCGAGTCCATGTCGTACCACCATCAGTTGATCGCAGAATGTTTGTATATTGATCTGAAGTCGCTTCTGCATCGGTGGACAGAAAGAGAGTCTTATCAGTAGCATAATTAGGGGAAATACCTAATCCAAATACCATATCATGCGGATTATGGGCATGAATTTTATTGCTACTGATACATAGTAGTATGAGGAGGGCAAATAATGTTACTGGATATTGAAAAAAACTAGTTTTCATTCTTGTACCTCTGGTTAGTAGATATAATTACTTATCATTATTAGTCAATAATTACAATAGGTTGTTTAATATATTATATGCTTGCGTTTAGTTACGTTTAAATTCTTAATTTAATTTCTTATGGTCATTCTTAGCCATTTATATAAGTCGCTTGATCCTATTTATTAAAATGATTGTGAATACTAAGCAATTGATTATTATCTAATATGATTAATTTATTAACTATTGTCGAAATGTCATCGAATTGTATATTATAAGAATATTAAAATTCTACTCGCTGCTAATGAAATGTATTTTAAAAATTAAGTATTTAAAAACAGGCTTACATTGTATGTTTGTTTAATACCGATCAGTGTGATAAAAATCGCAACTTTGTAGCTTTAAAACTCAGTCAGTGGCAAACGTCCCGAGATACGAGAGTTATGACACAGACGTACCCTTTGACGATCAATACTCGATGATAGTTTTCTCTGAAATCGACTTTTTCTCATAACAGGTCTTAACTTACAGCGGGCGAATAGGTATGCAAGTAATGAATACTCTATTGCAGTTACCAAATACGGCCATTAAAGATTGATAGACTGATTGGAGCTTTTGCATACAGAGTATTGCTTATAACAAATCACGCTATCCACCAACCCGCTATATCGTTCTTTAACTTGCTACCTCAAATTTTGCCATCAGACTCTAGTTTCTATCTGTTGCATAGTATTCTCATAACTCTCAAATAATAAGTGACAGGCCGCTGTAATTTTATAGTAACACTGTACTGAATATGTCCTAATATATGTAGGAATGTTCTTGTCAGATTAATTGCAGCAGAAACGGGGCCAAGCTTTTTTCGTGATGTTGAACCCAAAGGCTTTGCTGTGTGGATCACTGCATCCGAAGTTGGTTGAACAAAAGCATTTATCTTGCTAAGAAAATGCTGAACAAATCCCGAAGTTTGGGACAATCGTGTTTTCTGATATTTTTTTACATACACCATGTCATGCCAATCGAGCTTTGTGGAGCTTGACTACAATCACAAGAAACGGGAACGGGCGCGTGATCCTGAAATGCATCAGACGAAGAAGGGGAAGCTCGGGCACTTTGGCATGAAAGTGCATGCTGAGGTAGACGTGGATTCCGGAGCGGCGCATACGGTTGAAATTGCCGCTGCCAATGAAGTCGATATCAACATCCTGTCCAAGCAGCTGTGGGTGGAAGACGAGGTTACTTTTGGCGATACGGGCTACACCAGTAATGAATACAAACGCGGGGCACGACAGTTTGGATTCACCCGGACCCGCACCGCAGACTGATGAAGAATGCTGTCCAGGTGAATATACTGATGATGGATTTGGCCAACCTGTACCTGCTGCGCAGGCGACTGCTGACCAGTTGAGGAATAAGGCCGCTCAAAATACCCCGGCGGCAGACGATGAGCGGAAACGGGGGAAATTCGGCGTCAAATTGCCGCTGAAGAATAAAGTGCCGCGAATCCGTGTTCAAAAAACTGGCAGTAGTACCAAAAAATCTGGAACCCGCTAATTGTTCAGCGGCTCTTTAGATAATGAAGTCACGAGATTAGAACTATGAGATTCTTGTAAAAACACAAGGATTTCATATGACATATTCACACCGCAGACATGACATATCAGAGGAAGTATGGTCGCAGCTAGAGACACATCTGCCTGGACGCCAAGGCGTTTGGTGAGGGCTGGCCAGAGATAACCGGCAATTCATCAATGCTGTTTTCTGGATTATGCGCACGGGTGCGCCATGGCGGGATTTACCGCCGGATTATGGCGATTGGAGCAATACGCACCGTCGCTTTATTCGCTGGCGCGACAAGGGCATCTGGGAAAAATTACTGGAAGTGCTGATTGACGACCCGG
>Ga0268299_1002391_pt1 | contig 22736 bp, 24 predicted proteins | sample NOBtaG_FD_193484 | JGI IMG/M metagenome (GOLD analysis project Ga0268299, IMG submission 193484) | Activated sludge microbial communities from bioreactor in Nijmegen, Gelderland, Netherland - NOB reactor | ecosystem: Engineered > Bioreactor > Aerobic > Activated sludge | place: Netherlands... | reverse complement strand
GCGGGGTCGACGACTTCCGCTTCAACGTGATCATCGACGAGGAGATCCAGCGGGCCGGGGTGATGGCGTCGGGCATGTGCATCACGCTGCACAACGACATCTGCCTGCCCTACTTCACCGACCTCACGAACGACGAGCAGAAGGCCCGGTGGCTGCCCGGCCTGGCCTCGGGCCAGCTGATGGCTGCGGTGGCCATGACCGAGCCCGGCACCGGCTCCGACCTGGCCGGCATCCGCACCACGGCGATACGGGACGGCGACAGCTACATCCTCAACGGGGCCAAGACGTTCATCACCAACGGGATCAACTCCGACGTGGTGATCGTGGCGGCCAAGACCGATCCCAGCCAGGCCCACCGGGGGATGAGCCTCCTCATCGTGGAGGACGGCATGGAGGGCTTCAGCCGGGGCCGCAACCTCGACAAGGTGGGCATGCACGCCCAGGACACGGCCGAGCTGTTCTTCAGCGACGTACGTGTGCCGGCGGCCAACCTGCTGGGGGGCGAGGAGGGCCAGGGCTTCTTCCACCTGGTGCGGAACCTGCCCCGGGAGCGGCTGTCGCTGGCCGTGGGTGCGGTGGCCCACGCCTGGGCCGCCTTCGGCTGGACCGTCGAGTACTGCAAGGAGCGCCAGGCCTTCGGCCAGCCGATCGGCTCGTTCCAGAGCGCCAAGTTCACCCTGGCCGAGATGAAGACCGAGCTCGACGTGGCCCAGGTCTTCATCGATCGCCAGACGCAGGCCTACCTCGACGGCGAGCTGTCGGCCGACGACGCCGCCGAGGCCAAGTGGTGGTGCTCCGACCTCGAGTTCCGGGTGGTGGACCGCTGCCTCCAGCTGTTCGGCGGCTACGGCTACATGGAGGAGTACCCGATCGCCCGCGCCTTCCGGGACGCCCGGGTGCAGCGCATCTACGGCGGCACCAACGAGATCATGAAGGAGATCGTGGGCCGCTCGCTGGGGTTCTGAGGGAGGTCGGGCCCGGCCGGAGACACTGCTTTCGGGGGGCTGCGCCCCCGCCCGGCTGCGCCGAGCTCCCCATCACGGCCGGGGCCCCCACCCCGGCCTCGTCGTGTCCGGTCGGCTACGCCCGACCGGACACGACGGCCAGGAGGTCGTCGGCCATGGTGGAGATCTCGGCGGCGGAAGCCATGGTGACGACCACGGCGTCGCGGGTCTCGCCGGCGGCCACGGCCACGTCGGCCATGCTGCGGGCGATGTCGCCGGTGCCGTCGGCGGCGTGCGACACGCTGCGACTGATCTCGGCCGTGGCCACGGTCTGCTCCTCCACGGCCGAAGCGATCGTGCCCGAGATCTCCTGGATCCGGTCGATGGTCTCGCTGATGCGGCTGTTGGCGTCGACCACGTTCACGGCGTCGCTGCGGATCGTGTCGATCTGCTCGGAGATGGCCTCGGTGGCCTGCGCCGTGCGCTGGGCCAGCTCCTTGACCTCGTTGGCCACCACGGCGAAGCCCCGCCCGGCCTCCCCGGCCCGGGCCGCCTCGATCGTGGCGTTCAGGGCCAGCAGGTTCGTCTGCTGGGCCACCGAGCGGATGACGCCGATCACCTCGCCGATCTCACCGCTCGAGTCGCCCAGCCGGGACACCGAGCTCGACGACACCCGGGCGGCGTCCACCGCCTCGGTGGCGATCGACGACGCCTCCACCGCCACCTCCGCCACGTGGCGGAACGAGGCGTCGAGCTCCACCGTGGCCGCAGCCACCGTCGACACGCTGGACGACACCTCGGCCCCGACGGTCGAGGTCGACATGGCACGCTCAGAGGTCCGCTCGGCGCTCTGGCTCATGGTCCCGGCCACCTCGGCCAACTCCGCTGCCGCCTTACGGGCCCGCTCCGCCACCCGGCGGATGGGGCTGGACACGCTGCGGGCCAGCCACACGGCCACCAGCATGATGACCGCGGCGCCGGCCACGGTGACGGCCAGGACGACGTTGCGGAGGCCGTCGGCACCGGCGGCGGCCGCAGCCCGGTCCTGGCTCACCACGACCCCCCAGCCGTAGCCGGCGAACCCCAGCGCACCGTTGGCCTGGGCGTAGCCGTCGAGCACCGTGGTGCCGCGGGCGTCCCGGGCCGGCAGGTAGCCGGCGGCATCGGGCTCCACCGCGCGGGCGGCGGCCCGGCGGCCGGCGTCGATCAGGTTGTCCCGGAGCGGGTTGCCACCCTCCGAGGAGGCGAGCACGAGCCCGTCGGCGTCCACGAGCACCGTCTGTACCGAGTCGACCCCGCTTCGCAAGAGGTCATCGCGGGTGCCGGCCATGATCTCGCCCACGATCCGGTCGAACGAGGCGTCGTTGTGCCAGACGCCCACCATCGTTCCGTCGGGATCGAAGATGGGAGCGGTGAAGGGCAGGGTGATCCGATCGTCACCGTAGGCCGCGTCGACCAGCGGGCTGCGTTCGGCGCTGCTGTACAGGCTGCCGCCCTCCGGCGTGCCGCCCCCCACCACCGTCTTGAACCACGGTTGGTCCGACACGTCGGTCCCGACCAGGGCGGCGGTGGGCAACGGTGATCCGGTGTGGTCGACGGTGTTGGCGGCCCTGATCCTCCCGTCCAGGTCCACCACCAGCATCAGGTCGTAGATCGTGTAGGTGCGGGTGAAGAAGTCGGCGATGTCGGTGGCCTCGGCCGCGGTGCCGCGGGCCTTGGAGTTGGCAGCGAACGCCTGCACGTCGCCGTAGCGCTCGAACAGGTTGCGGTCGATGGTGTCGCCGGCGTTGGCCGCCGCCACCTGCATCCGCTCACCGGCGGCGTCGACCAGGGTCTGGCGGGCCTGGTCCACGGCGAGCCAACCAACCACGACGGCGGGGGCCAACCCGATGACGAGAAAGGCGGCCACGAGCCGGGCCTGCAGGCTGCGAAGAGGCACACGAGGCGTCATGAATGGGTCCCGTCGGACACTGCGGGGCCCGGTTGAGCGTTCGGGGAACGATCCGTCAGGTCTCGTGCAGCCAGGGCGTGTGACAGACGCCGATCAACAGCCCCTCGGGCCCCAACAGCCGGGTCAGCGTCTGGCCCCACGGCTCGGTCCGGGCCCCGTGGAGGAGGCGGTGGCCGGCCGCTTCGAGCTCGGCGGCGGCCGCCGCCACCGCCGCCTCGTCGGCAACCTCCAACTCGATCGTGGCGTGGGGCACGGGCACGTCGTCGGGCCAGGCGTCGGTGCCGAAGCACGCCCGGGCGGCATCGGCGAGGGGCCACACCCCGAGGTGGCGGGTGCCACCGAAGCCGTCGACGGCGATGTAGTCGCCGGACACGTCGGCCAGCGGGAGCCCGAGAAGGTCGCGGTAGAAGCGCTTGCCGGCAGCCGGATCGGGTTCGATGGGGGCCACACCGGCGACGAAGAGGATCTCCATCAGGCCAGTGTGCACCGGCCTCGGCGGGCCGGATTGTACGGAACGGTCACCCCGTCCCGGCGCCGGGGCGGTGGCGGGCCGGCGTGCGGCCGGTGAGAGCGACGCAGTCCCGCCACAGGTGGGCCTCGTCGTAGTAGCCGGCGGCCGCCGCCAGCTGGGCCAGCGGGAGGGCCCCGCCCGGCCCGGCGGCGAGCCGGCTGAAGCGGTCGAGGCGGGCGATCCGCCCGTAGAACGTCGGGCCGTAGCCCATGGCGGCCCCGAAGCGACGCCGGAGCTGGCGGGGGCTCAGGCCCAGCCCCTCGGTGCCCTCGCCCCGGTCCAGCCGGGCCACGGCTGCTGCCACCACCGGGTCGGGGCGGCGATCGTCTCCCGCCGCGGTCACCACCGCCCGGGCCAGAGCCTGAGCGGCGCCGAGGGGATCTCCGGCTCCGCCGAGCTCATCCTCGAGCCGGCGGACGAGGGCCGCCGGCCAGATGTCGGCCAGCGGGACCAGCGTGTCGGCGGCTGCCGTGGCCGGGGCGCCGAGCAGCGCCGGGGCCAGCCCGGCCCGGAGGCGGACGCCGACCACGAACGTACCGGCGGCCAGCGAGACGGGGTGGGGCCGGGTGTCGGGCCCGGCCAGCCAGGGCCGGCGACCGGGCGCCCACATCACGTCGATGGCCCCGTCGGGAGCCACGATGCCGCTGGCCGTCACCGGCACGCTCCACCAGCCGTGGAGCTGCTCGCCGGCGGCCCCGGCGAAGCGGCCCCGCAGGGCCGGGGCGATCACGGGCGGGTGACCTCGCCGCTGCCGTCACCGGCGGGCGATGCCGTGGTCGTGACCGTCACCCCGTCGACCGGGGGGAGCTGGCGCCGCCAGTCGCTCTGGGTGGCCTGCCAGATGAGCAGGGTGGCCACCGACACGAACACCATGATCATGGAGAACGCCACCACCACCGGCCCCCGCCGCCACACGGGGAGCACCGGGGCCGCCGGGGAGGCGGGTGGGCGTTCGACGGTGGTCTCGGGCATGGGGGCCGCCTCCTGCGGGTCGTTTCGAGCCCAGCGTAGAGCGGCCGGCCGGCCGCCGAAGGACCCGGCTCCCGAGCTTCCCGGGCGGCCCCGACGGCCTCAGCGGCGGTACCTGCGGTGACGCCCGCTCTTGGCCTCCAACATCCGCTGGTCGGCCTGATCCAGGGCGGCCGCCAGGTCGTCGGCCGGCCCCAGCCACGACAGCCCGATCGAGCAGCCGACCCGGTGCTTCACCCCTTCCACCGAGATCGGCTCGGTCACGGCCAGCTCGATCCGGCTCGTGAGCACCGCCACCGTCTCGGCGTCCATGGACGCCAGCACCACGATGAACTCGTCGCCCCCGATGCGGGCCACCAGGTCCCCCTCCCGCACCAGGCGGCCGAGGCGGGCGGCCACCGCCTGGAGCACGGCGTCGCCGTGGTGATGGCCGTGCTGGTCGTTGACCGCCTTGAACCGGTCGAGGTCGAGGTAGAGCACGGCCAGGTCGCCCGTGCGGGGGCCCCGTTCGAGGAGGGCTTCGGTGAGCGCCCGCCGGTTGAGCAGCCCGGTGAGGGGGTCCGACGAGGCCGCCACCCGCAACCGGCCGCTGGCCAGGCGCAGGTCGTCGACCCGCTGCTGCACGTAGGCGCCCACCGGGCCGGGGGCCGGCATGCGCAGGCTCGGATCGTCGAGGTCGCCGGCCGCCATGGCCATGATCTGTCGCTCCAGGTGACGGAGGCCGTCGGCCACGTCCTCGATCGTCGCCCCGAGGCGGGCCAGCTCGTCGTGGCCCCCGATCGTCACCCGCTCGCCCTCGATCTCGCCGCTGGCCACCGCAGCCACCCGCTCGGTGAGCCGGCGCAGGGGTCCGGTGATCGACCGCAGGATCCAACCGGTGAGGGCGAGGGCGAGCACGGTGAAGCCGCCGCCGAACGCCACGAGCTGGCGGCGCGACTCCTCGGCCTGGGCGGCGGTGGCGGTCAGCTCGGCCCGCACCTGCCCCACCGCCTCGGAGGCGATCTGCATGATCCGCTGCTGCAGGTTCAGCGCCCTGCCCATCAGGTCGGTCAGCTCGTTCAGGTCCATCGGCTCGGCACGACCGGCGGCGATGTCCTGGCCCCGGGCGACGGCCGCGGTCCAGGTGGTGTTGTCGTCGGAGGCCAACACGTCGGCCACCTCGGCCCGGAGGTCGGCCGGGAGGCCGAGCACCACCCGCTCCGTGGCGTTGATCCGCTCCCCCGACAGCTGGGCCAGCTGGTCGGCGGAAGCCACCGGGATCCCGGCCAACGTCGGGAACAGGCGGGCGAACTCCACCTGCCCGGCCCGCATGGCGTCGATCGAGCTCATGTAGGTGATCCAGGCGTCGGACGACGAGGCCTGGGCCAGATCGGCGAGGTTCAGGTCGGCCTCACGCCGGGCGGCCTCGGCCGCCGAGACGAGGGCCGGGTCCAGCGAGCCGCTGTCGACCGCCGCCACCAGCACGTCCACCGCGGCCCGCTGACGCTCGAAGGCGTCCCAGGTGGCCTCGCCCATCATGTCCCGGGCCGGGCCGTCCATCTGGCGCCGCACGTCGTCGGCGGCCTGGAAGTTGAGGGCGAAGCTCTGCCAGTAGGTGTCGAGCACGAGCTGGTAGAGCGGGTTGACGCTGACGCCCATGCCCCTCACCTCGACCGCCACCGTCGCCGCCTCGGGCAGCACGTTCAACGACTGGGCGGTGGCCAGCCGTTCCAGCGCCTCGGTGCGGGCCAGCTCGGAACGGGCGTCGGCCGCCACCTCGGAGCGCGCCACAGCCTCGTAGCCCACCACCGTCACCAGCGCCGCCACCGGCACCAGGACGGTCAGCAGCAGCCGTACCCGCAGAGAAATGGCCCTCAACATCTGCCTGCGGTATCGGCGCCCACCGGCCCGAGGTGTAGAACAGACCCATGACGGTCACCGGGGGGCAGGCAGGGAGCGACACCGAGCGGATCGAGCGGGAGGCGGTGGCCCAGTTCACGGTGCACGCCGAGGCCTTCGCCCGGGCGGCGGTGGTCAACGACGAGCGGGCACTCGACGTGCTCGCCGGCCTGGCCGCCGCCGGCCCCGGCCACCGGGTGGTCGACGTGGCCTGCGGACCCGGCATCGTGACCTGCCGGCTGGCCGCCGGCGGGGCCGCCGTGGTGGGCGTCGACCTGACCCCGGCCATGCTACGGCTGGCCGCCGGCCGGGCCGAGGCCGCCGGCTGCCGGGCATCGACGGCCTTCACCCTGGGCCGGATGGACCAGCTCCCCTTCCCCGACTGCTCGTTCGACGTGGTCGTGAACCGCTACGCCCTGCACCATGCCGCCGATCCCGAGCGGGTCGCGGCCGAGCTGGGGCGGGTGGCGGCGCCGGGCGGCAGGCTGGTCATCGTCGACTTCGCCGCCACCGAAGACCGGGAAGCGGCCGCCGCCTACGACGACGCCGAGCGCCACCGGGATCCGTCACACGTGCGGAACCTCACCGCCGACGAGCAGCAGGGCCTGTTCACCAGCCGGGGCTGGCGGCCGACGGAGATCGTGCCCTACCGGGTGACGGCCAGCCTCGACGCGGTGCTGGCCAACTCCCACGGGCCCGACCACGACGGGGTCCGGGCCCGGTTCGAGGCGTCGCTCGACGGCCACGGGCTCGGGGTCGATGCCCGCCGCCAAGATGGCGACATCGTGTTCGACTATCCCCTGGTGGCCCAGCTGTTCGTGCGCTGACGCCGAACGAGCTGTCGAGCCCGCCCGGCCGCTGCTCAGCCGGCCACGGCGGCCCCGTGGCCCTGGGCCCGCAGCTCGGCCCGCAGGCGCTCGGCCACCTCGTCGAGAACGTCGGCCCGGGCCGAGGGGTCGGCGTTGCGGAAATCGAAGTCGGCCATGGAGTCGGTGGGCATGACGTGGATGTGGGTGTGCGGCACCTCGTAGCCGGCCACGAGCATCCCGACCCGCTCGCAGGGAAAGGCGGCCTGCTGGGCCCGGCCCACGTGGCGCGCCACGGCCATGAGGTGGGTGGCGGTGGCCTCGTCGAGGTCGATCCAGTGATCCACCTCGACCTTGGGGATCACCAGGCAGTGCCCGGGGTGGAGCGGCCGGATGTCCACCATCACGACGCAGACATCGTCGTTCCATACGATGCGTCCCGGAATCTCGCCGGCGATGATTCGGGAGAAGATCGAAGCCATGGCGGGCAGCGTAGCTGCGGGCTGCGGGCCGGGGATGGGCCCCCGGCTGATGCAGTGGCCGAAGGGACCGGTCCTCCGCCATGCTGTGGCCCATGTCGAACCCTCAGGAACCGGGCGGCGAGCCGACGCTGTACGCCGTAGCAGCCGGCGTGGCCACGATCACGCTCAACATGCCGGAGCGCAAGAACGCCCTCAACGAGCTGCTGGTCAACAGCCTCAGCCTGAACCTCGACCGGGCCCTGGCCGACGACGGGGTGCGGGCCATCGTGCTCACCAACGCCGGCAACACGTTCTGCGCCGGGGCCGACCTGAAGGCGGCCACGCCCGGGGTGGGGCCGGCCACTCCCCAGCGGACGTTCCTCGACGTCATGGACCAGATCCTCGACTCGCCCAAGCCCGTGATCGGCCGGATCGACGGCCACGCCACGGCCGGCGGGGTCGGGCTGGTGGCGGCGTGCGACCTGTCGGTGATGCGCGACGACGCCAAGATCGGGTTCACCGAGGTCCGCATCGGCGTGGCGCCGGCCGTGATCTCGGTGGTATGCCTGCCCAAGCTGCGCCGGGCCGACGCCAGCGAGCTGTTCCTGACCGGCGACCGGATCACGCCGGCCCGGGCGGCCGAGGTGGGGCTGATCAACAAGGCGGTGCCGGCCGACGAGCTCGACGGGGCGGTGAACGCCTACGTGTCGATGGTGGTGCGGGGCGGCCCCATCGCCCTGGCCGCGTCGAAAGACCTGATCCGTCGGGTGCCCAACCTCAATCGGGCCGACGGCTTCGCCTGGGCCTCGCTCCGGTCCCGCGAGCTGTTCCAGTCGGCCGAGGCGGCCGAAGGCATCGCCGCTTTCAACGAACGTCGCGACCCCTCCTGGGTCCCGGACTGAGAACTAGTCGATATCCGGATAGATCGAGGGGGGCGGGCCGGGGGTCCCGGGGCCGCCACAGACCCAGCAGGGGGAGTCGACGGCGCCGGTCCAGGCCACCTCGCAGAGAGCGCAGCTCATGCGCAGGCCCACCCGGCGGTAGCGGGGCACGATCGAGTTGGCGCGGAAGTGGCTGCTCACCTCACCCGTATCGGCGCCGCCGCCGCCGGCCTGAGCGAAAACCGAATCGGGCTCAGACCCGGAGGCCGATGTGGGCGACCGTGCGCATGCCCACGATCACCTCACCCCCCAGCTCCGCCACCAGAGCGGCCACGGCCGTCATCAGCTCCACCCGGTCCGGCACCGGGAGCAGGCGGTGGGCCGAGCTGGAGCACAGCCAACCCACGAGGCCCACGGCGTCGAGCCGGCGCTCCCAACGGTGCTCGTGGTAGGTCCAGCCCCGGAACCGGCTGGCGGCGCCCACATGGTCGCGGGGCGGGTCGAGATCCCGAGCCTCCATGCCGGGCCAGATGGCGCCGATGCCGGGGGCGAGGCGGGCATAGAGCCGTTCCATGGCCTCACCCAACATGCCCTGGTCGTCGAGCGGGTGGTGCCACAGCAGGGCCAGGCGGCCGTTCTCGGTGAGGGCGTCGGCCACCCGGGCGTAGGCGGTGGACGGGTCCACCCAGTGCCAGGTCTGGGCGGCAACGGCCAACCGGAACGCCTCCACCGGCAGGCGGGCCTCCTCCAACGACGCCCGCACAACCGACACGTTCGCTTGGCCGCAGTTCAGCTCGAGCACCGCCGCCATGCGGGGGTCGGGTTCCAGGGCGTACACGGGGCGCCCCAGGGCCAGCAGAGCCCGGGTGGCCTTGCCGGTGCCGGCGCCGATCTCCAGCACGGGCCCTGGCCCGGTGCCCGACACCACGGTCTCCATCAGGTCGCGGGGGTACCCGGGCCGGAACCGGTCGTAGAGGATCGGATCCTCCCCGAACACCCTCGACGCAGGGCGGCCGGGCTCGGGGAGCGGCAACGGCCCCGACACGGGACGCACCGGCACGCCAGGTATCGGGGCCGGGCCCGTGGGGGGAATCCCCTGGTCGGGGTGCAGGGACGCCATGTCAGAAGCCACCTGCCCCCAGGCTAGGACAAACGTCACCACCAATCGACACCGGAACCCGACCCTATAGTTAAAGAATGAGCGAAACCGAGCCGGTCCGGCTGCCGCCCAGCCCTTCGCCGTGGCCCACCGTGGACCCGTTTCTGTTCTGCGTCCACCACAACGACCGCTATCCCGCCGGTGACGGCCGGATGGGGCCCGCCGCCTCGCTGGCAGGACGGCAGCTGGGCCAGGATTTCGCCGGCATCGACGGCTGGAACATGTACCACGGTCTGGTCGTGCCCGGCTTCCCCCAGCACCCGCACCGGGGGTTCGAGACGATCACGTTCGCTCGCAACGGTTACATAGACCACAGCGACTCGCTGGGCGCGGCGGCCCGGTTCGGGCGGGGGGACGTGCAGTGGATGACGGCCGGGGCCGGCATCGTCCACGCCGAGATGTTCCCCCTGCTCGACCCGGCCGGACCCAACCACGTCGAGCTGTTCCAGATCTGGATGAACCTGCCGTCGGCCGACAAGATGGTGACGCCCCACTTCTCCATGCTGTGGAGCGAGGACATACCCCGGGCCGAGCAGACCGACGCCGAGGGCCGCACGGCCACCGTCACCGTGATCGCCGGCCGCTTCGGCGATCTGACGCCGCCCAGTCCCCCTCCCTCGTCGTGGGCCTCACGGCCCGAAGCCGACGTGGCCATCTGGCACGTGGTGCTCGACCCGGGAGCCCGCTGCACCCTGCCCCCGGCCGCCGGCGAGGGGACCGTCCGGGCGCTGTACGTGTTCGAAGGGTCGGGCCTGACGGCGGGCGGCGTCACGTTCGGGGCCTCATCGGCGGCCACGGTCGACGCCTCAGCGCCCACCGAGCTCGTGGCCGGGGCCGAGGCGGTGGAGCTCCTGGTGCTCCAGGGGCGGCCGATCGCCGAGCCGGTGGCCCAGTACGGCCCGTTCGTGATGAACAGCGAAGACGAGATCCGCCAGGCGTTCGCCGACTACCGCCGCACCCAGTTCGGCGGCTGGCCCTGGCCCGACGACGCCCCCGTCCACCCGGCCGACCGGGGCCGCTTCGCCCGCCACGCCGACGGCCGGATCGAGGAAGCCGGCGTCACCACCCGCTCCTGAGCCACACGCTCGCCCCGGCCGTCACCGGTGACGCCATGAGTGAGAAGTTGGTAGGTGGACGGGCCGAACGCGCCGGGGAGGGGCCTACAGATCGAGGCCCTGATGTGCCGACGCTAAGCTGAGGCGGACGAGGGGCCCGAGGTTCGACCAGGAGTACGCGTCCGTGACGTCCCCATCCCCCGGCGGTATCCGAGCCCGGCTGGCCCCCCGTCCGGTGGCGGCGGCGCTCCTGGCCGGGCTGGCTCTGGTGGCGGCGGCCTGCAGCAGCGATCCCGACACCGCCCACGCCGGCGACAACCTGCTCACCGACGCCTCGCTCCCCCCGGTCACCGAACCCACCAGCACCACCGCAGATCCGGTGTCGACCACGGTCACCAAGGGCTCCGTCGACAGCGCCCTCGATCCCGCCGCACCGCCCACCCTCCCACCGGGGACGGCGCTGGCCAGCGGCTCCACCCCGGCCACCGCCACGGCGGCCGCCCAGCCCGCCACCACGGCCAGGCCCGCCCCAGCTGGCGGTGGGGCCAGCCCTGCTCCGGTGGCCACCGTCAAGCCGGTGGCTACCCCGGCCGTGCCCGGCGCCCAGGCCCAGCCCGGCGACCCCAACGACGCCTTCAACGGCGGCGGCCCCGTGAGCTGCCAGGTGTTCCCGGCCGACAACTGGTGGAACCGCGACGTCCGCAACCTGCCCGTGCACGCCCAATCGGCGGCCTGGGTGTCGAGCCTCGGCAGCGGCCGGGTCCACCCCGACTTCGGCACTGTGTGGGAAGGCAAGGGCATCGGCATCCCCTACGTCGTGGTCAACGGCTCCCAGCCCCGGGTGCCGGTGAGCTTCGGCTACGCCGGCGAGAGCGACCCGGGCCCCTACCCCATCCCCGCCAACGCCCCGGTGGAGGACGGCAGCGACCGCCACCTGCTCGTGGTCGACGACACCAACTGCAAGCTCTACGAGCTGTTCGACGCCTCCACCAGCGACGGCGGAGCCAGCTGGCGCGCTGGCTCGGGTGCGGTCTTCGACCTGGGTTCGAACGGGCTCCGGCCCGCCAGCTGGACCTCGGCCGACGCCGCCGGGCTGCCGATCTTCGCCGGCCTCGCCACCTACGAGGAGGTGGTGGTGCAGGGCCACATCGACCATGCCCTGCGGTTCACCGCCGCCCGCACCCAGCGGGCCTACATCAAGCCCGCCACCCATTTCGCCAGCTCGATCACCGACCCGGGCGTGCCGCCCATGGGGGCCCGGTTCCGGCTCAAGGCCAGCGCCGACTGCAGCTCGTTCAGCGCCGAGGCCCAGGTCATCTGCGCCGCCCTCAAGACCTACGGGATGTACCTGGCCGACAACGGCAGCGACTGGATGATCAGCGGGGCCCCCGATCCCCGTTGGAACGACCAGGCATTGGCCGACCTCCACAAGCTCAACGGCTCCATGTTCGAAGTCGTCGACACCGGCGAGCCCCTCGTCCGCTGATGGCCCGCTGATCGTCAGCCCCTCCCCCGCCCCGGCCCAGCCCGGCCCGGCGCCCCGTCTGACCCGGGCCAACCGTGCGACGGATTTCGCGACACGCCGCCGTTCTGCGTCGCGAAACCCCCGAAAACCGTCGACAAGGTGACGCAGATCGGCGGCGGGCGCGGTTTCCATCGCGCAGAACGGGCGGGAACGAGAGGCGCCGGCAGAACCGGCGGGGTCAGGGGTCGATGCCGAGGTCGTCGAAGGTGGCCATCTCGGCGGCGACGGAGGCCGCCGCCCGCACCAGGGGGTAGGCCAGCGCCGCCCCGGTGCCCTCCCCCAGGCGCAGGTCGAGGTCGAGCAGGGGGGCCAGGCCCAGGTGGTCGAGGGCCAGCGACGCCGCCGGCTCCACCGACCGGTGCCCGGCGATCAGATACCCCGCCACCGCCGGCTGAAGGGCGCACGCCACCAGCGCCCCCGCCAGCGCGATCAACCCGTCCACCACCACCGGCACCCGGGCCGACGCCCCGGCCAGGCACAGGCCGGCCAACCCGGCGATCTCCAGGCCCCCCACCTCGGCCAGCAGTCCCAGGGGGTCGAGCGGGGGCCTGCCGGCCAGGCGGGCCAGGGCGTCGGACACCACCTGCGTCTTGACCGCCAGGGTGGCGTCGTCGATGCCGGTGCCACGGCCGGTCGCCTCGGCCGCCGCCGAACCGGTGGCTGCGGCCACCACCGCCGCCGACGGCGTGGTGTTGGCGATCCCCATGTCGCCGGTGAGCAGGCACCGGGCGCCCTCGTCGACCAGCCCCATCCCCACCTCCACCCCCAGCAGGGCGGCAGTGGCCGCTTCGGCCCGGGTGAGGGCGGCCTCCACCCGCAGGTTGCGGGATCCGGCCCGGACGGGGCGGTTGACCAGGAGGTCGTGGTCCTCCAGCGGGGCGGCCACGCCGGCGTTGACCACCCGGACCCCGAGACCGTTGGCCCGGGCGATCACGTTGATGGCGGCCCCGCCCCGGCAGAACCCGGCCACCATCTGTGCCGTGACCTCCTGGGGCCAGGGGCTCACCCCCTCGGTGTGGACGCCGTGGTCGGCGGCGAACACCACCACCACCGCCGGTTCGGGGATCGGGGCCGGGCTGGCGCCGGCGATGGCCGCCAGCTGGACGGCCAGCGACTCGATCCGCCCCAGCGAGCCCGGCGGCTTGGTGAGCATCGCGTCCCGCTCCCGGGCGGCCTGCGCCGCCGTCCCGTCGAGCCCCCGGATCGAACCCACCACCTCGGCGAGGGCCACCTCGGCCGGAGAGCCCGGCGCCAGCGGCGAGCCACCGGACCGACCGCTGGCGGTCCGGTGTCCGGGACCATCACCGGTGACGCCTCCGGACACCGGATCGGGTGTGGACGACGAGTGCGGCGAAGGCGGGGACGGCATGGCGACCAGTGTGGAGGGTGGGGCTACCATCCGGACCATGTTGGCGCCCGACGCAAGGGTGGTGATGGTCTCCGGAGCCGGCCGCGGCATCGGCCGGGCCGTGGCCGAACGGTTGCTGGCCGACGGCTTCCGCCTCAGCCTGGGCGCCCGGCAACCCGGGCAGCTCGACGAGCTGGTGGCCGGCTGGCCCGGGGCGGGCGGCTCGACCGTGCTCTGCCACCGGTTCGACGCCCACGACCGGGCCAGCGCCGAGGCCTGGGTGGCGGCCACCGCCGAGCGGTTCGGCGCCATCGACGCCCTGGTCAACAACGCCGGCGTGCTGGCCCCGTTCGCCGTCGACGCCTTCGACGAGGAGTCGCTCGACACCATGTGGGCCGTCAACGTGAAGGCCCCGGCCCGGCTCACCTCGCTGGCCTGGCCGCACCTGTGCCGCTCCGGCCACGGCCGGGTGGTGAACCTGGCGTCGCTGTCGGCCAAACGGGTCCGCAACGGCTTCGCCCCCGGCTACGCCATGACCAAGCACGCCCTGCTGGCCCTCACCCACGCCACCCGCCAGGCCGGCTGGGACCACGGGGTGCGGGCCGTCGCCCTGTGCCCCAGCTTCGTCGACACCGCCATGATCGCCGGCGTCGACCCCGGCCCGGAGCCCATCGTCCAGCCGTCCGACGTGGCCGAGCTGGTCAGCATGGCTCTGTGCCTGCCCGATCACCTGTCCGTTCCCGAGATCGTGGTGAACTGCCGACGTGAAGACCTCTTCTGACGGCGGCCATCCCCTGGCCGGTCCTCTCGGCCCGACCGAGCTCGACGTGCTGAAGCAGGTGGAGCAGCGGGTGCTGTGGCTGGCCACCCGCATCGTCGACGTGGCCAACCGGCGGGCGCCGGGGCCGATCAAGGTGGGCGGGCACCAGGCGTCGTCGGCCTCGATGGTGTCGATCATGACCGCCCTGTGGTTCGCCCACATCAACGGGGAGGACAAGGTGGCGGTGAAGCCCCACGCCTCGCCCGTCTACCACGCCATCAAGTACCTCACCGGCGAGCTGCACCGCTCCTACCTCACCACGCTGCGCCAGCGCGGCGGGCTCCAGGCCTACCCGTCGCGCACCAAGGACCCCGACGTGGCCGACTTCTCCACCGGCTCGGTGGGCCTGGGGGCGGTGGCCCCCCTGTTCTCGGCCGCCACCCGCCGCTACGTCGACAAGCACTTCGGGCCCCTGCCCCAGGCCCGGTTCATCGCCACCGTGGGCGACGCCGAGCTCGACGAGGGCAACGTGTGGGAGGCGATCAGCGATCCCACCACGGCCGACCTCGGCAACTTCACCATGGTCATCGACCTCAACCGCCAGAGCCTGGACCGGGTCATCCCCGACATTCAGGCCACCCGGCTGATGCAGTTCTTCGGCGACGCCGGCTGGCACGTGGCCGTGGCCAAGTACGGGTCGCGGCTCACCACCGCCTTCGCCGAGCCGGGCGGCGACGCCCTGCGGGCCCATATCGACGCCATGCCCAACGAGGCCTACCAGTCGCTGTTCGCCCTCACCGGCCCGGCCGTGCGGCACAAGCTCCTGCAGGGGGCGGACCCGGCCGTGCGGGAGTGGGCGTCCCACCACGGCGACGACGACCTGAAGGCCATCGTGACCGACCTGGGCGGCCACGACCTGGGGCTCCTGGTGCGGACCCTGCGATCCTGCGACGAGCACACCGACCGACCCAGCGCCGTGTTCGCCTACACCATCAAGGGCTGGGGTCTGCCCATCGCCGGCGATCCGCTGAACCACGCCGCCCTGCTCACCGCCGAGCAGATCGACGCCTTTCGGGAACGGGTGGGCCTGACCCCGGCCACCGAGTGGGACCGCTTCGATCCCGTCTCCCCGGCCGGCCGGCTCTGCGCGGCGGTGGGGGCCGACATCAACAACCTCCCCCCGGCGCCCCGGCCGGTGCTGCCGGTGCCGGCGGCGGCCGGGCCCGTGACCACGTCGGGCCTGGTGTCGACGCAGGAGGCGTTCGGCCGGGTGCTGACCCGCCTGGGCGACGTGCCCGGCCTGGCCGAGCGGATCGTGACCACCGCCCCCGACGTGTCGATCTCCACCAACCTGGGCGGCTGGATCAACAAGACCGGGGTCTTCTGGCCCACCGAGCGCGACGATCACGGCGGGGCCGAGCGGCTGCTCAAGTGGGCCCCCTCCCCCACCGGCCAGCACATCGAGCTGGGCATCTCGGAGATGAACCTGTTCATGCTGCTGGGCCAGCTCGGGCTGAGCCACGAGCACCACGGCCAGCACCTGCTGCCGGTGGGCACGGTGTACGACCCGTTCGTGCTGCGGGGTCTCGACGCCCTGATCTACGGCCTCTACAACGGGAGCCGGTTCGTGGTCGCCGGCACCCCGTCGGGGGTGACGCTGGCCCCCGAGGGCGGGGCCCACCAGTCGACGATCACCCCGTCGGTGGGGGCCGAGCTACCGGGGATCAACTACGCCGAGCCGGCGTTCGCCATCGAGGTGGATTGGCTGCTGTGCGACGCCCTGGCCCGGCTGGGGGCACCCGAGGGCGAGTCGTGCTATCTGCGGCTCAGCACCCGCCCCATCGACCAGGGCCTGCTGGCCCCGGTGGTGGAGCGGCTGGGGCCCGACGGGCTCCGGGCCCAGGTACTGGCCGGCGGGTACCGTCTGGCCGAGCGCCCGCCGTCGGGCCGTCCCGGGGTCACGATCGTCACCACCGGGGTGACGGTGGTGGAGGCGGTGGCGGCGGCCGACGCCCTCGACGCCGAGGGGGTGGATGCCACCGTGGTCCATCTCACGAGCCCCGACCGGGTGTTCCGGGCCTGGCAGGCGGCCCGCCGCCGGGCCATCGAGGGCGGCCTGGCCGCCATCCCCACCACCCATCTCGACACCCTGGTGCCGCCGGCGGAGCGGGCCCGGCCGGTGGTGAGCGTGCACGACGCGGCCAGCCACTCGCTCGCCTGGCTCGGCTCCGCTCTGGGAGCCCGCCAACTCCCGCTGGGGGTCGACCGCTTCGGCGAGTCGGGCACGATCGACGATCTCCACGCCCTGACCGGCATCTCCGCCGATCACATCCTCAACGCCGCCCTGCTGATGGTCGGGGCCTGAGGCCTCCGACCGGGTTCCGATCAGGCGAAGATCGGGGCGAAGGCCAGCGCCATGAAGCTCACGCTGGTGAGTCCGATCATCGCCGCCAGGATCTGAATCTGTCGCATTGCTGGGTCCTCCTCGCCGGCCCCCTTGGCCGTGAATCCCATCGTCATGCAACCGAGCCGGTTTGAGATCGGGGATCCCCCTCGTCGCGCGAGTGTCACATAGGGGACGGGCACCCGGGGGGCTCGCCGCCCCCGCCGCCCCCGCCGCCTCCGGCGGCTCCCCACCGCCGTCGGGGCCCCACCCCACCGGCCCGGCCCACGGCCGGAACCCTCAGACGACGGCGATGGCCTCGATCTCGATCAGCCATTCCGGCCCGGCCAGCGCCTGCACCCCCACCAGCGTGCTGGCCGGCGGGTTGTCGCCCGACAGGTACGAGCCCCGGACCCCGGCGATCACGGCCCGCATGGAGGGCTCGTAGCCCACCACGTACGTGGTGATCTTCACGACGTCGTCGAAGGTGGCACCGGCGGCGGCCAGGGCCACCTTCAGGTTCTCCATGACCTGGCGGGTCTGGGCCTCCAGGTCGCCGGCCCCCACGGTGGCCCCGGCGGCGTCGACCGCCACCTGACCCGAGATGTAGATCGTGGTGCCTCCGGTGGAGGCGACGACGTGGGTGTAGGCCGGGTTGTTCGACAACCCCTCCGGCTTGATGAAACGATTGGGCATCCGGGGATCGTAGCCGGGGCCCACCACGGGGCGCCCGGCGATGTTATGCTGCCCTAATGGCCGAGTACACCTCCCGGGAACACCACCCCGCCTTCGAGGAGTACTGCGAGACGATCTTCGAGTTGGCCGAAGACGGCCACAAGGTGATCCAGGCTCGCATCGCAGACCGGCTGGAGGTGTCGCGCCCAGCCGTGTCGGAGATGATCCACCGGATGGTCGAAGCCGATCTGGTGCGCCTCCAGGGGGGCACGATCGAGCTGACCGATGACGGGCTGGCCCTGGCCAGAACCATGGTCCGCCGGCACCGCCTGGCCGAGCGGTTCCTCACCGACATGCTGGGGCTGTCGTGGGCCGAGGCCCATCACGAGGCCGGCAAGTGGGAGCACGTGATCAGCCCGGTGGTGGAGTCGGCCCTCCAGTCGGTGCTCGACAACCCCACCACCTGCCCCCATGGCAACCCCATCCCCGGCTCCACGTACAACGAGGCCCAGCCCCTGGTGTCGCTGTCGAACCTGCCCATCGGGGCCGACGCCACGGTGAAGCGGATCCCCGAGGAGCTGGAGTTCACCCCCGGGCTGCTCGAGTTCCTGGAGGCCAACCGGCTCCAGCCGGGGGCGGTGGCCAAGGTGATCACCAGCTCGCCCGACGGCACCACCACGGTGGAGATCGAGGGCCAGGTCGTGGGGATCAGCGCCTTCACCGCCGAGCGCATCCTCGTCGCCCAGCATTAGTGAACCGGCCCGGCGGTGCCATGATGGCGGCCATGTGGGACCCCGAGCACTACCTGCGCTTCGCCGACCACCGCACCCGCCCCGGGGTGGAGCTGCTGGCCCGGGTCCCCGACGTCGCCCAGCCCCGGCGGGTGGTGGATCTGGGGGCCGGCACCGGTCACCTGACCGCACTGCTGGCCCAGCGGTGGCCGGAAGCCGAGGTGACCGGAGTCGACGGCGATCCGGCCATGGCGGCCAGGGCTCGGGCCGACCATCCGGAGCTGGCCTGGATCACGGCCGACCTCGCCACCTGGGAACCCGACGGCCAGGTGGACGTGCTCTACTCCAACGCCGCCCTCCACTGGCTCGACGACCACGACACGCTCTTTCCCCGCCTGCGGTCCTGGCTGGCCCCCGGCGGGGTGTTGGCCGTGCAGATGCCCGACAACTGGGCCGCCCCCACCCACCGGGTCCCGGCCGAGGTGCTCGACGAGGCCGCCCCCGGCGGCGGCCGCTGGCCCGAGGCGGCGGTGGCGGCCCTCATGCGGGACCGGCTGGCCGCCCCCGAGGCCTACGCCGGGTGGCTGTCGCCGTCGGCGTCGCTCGACCTGTGGCGCACCACCTACTACCAACGACTCACCGGCACCGACCCCGTGTGGCAGTGGACCACCGGCTCCCTCCTGATCCCGGTGCTGGAGGCGCTCGGCCCCGATCGGGAGCGGTTCGCCGCCGAGGTCCAGGCCCGCTACCGCCGGGCCTATCCCGCCGACGGCGACGGTGTCGTCACCCTGCCGTTCTCCCGGCTGTTCCTGGTGGCCCAGGCCCCGGCCTGACCAGCGAGCCGACGCTCCCCCGGAGCTGCTCGAGCCCCTCCCCGGATCCCGAAGGGACGGAGCTGGTCACGGTGCTTCCAGCGTCTCGGCGATGATCTCCCGGCACAGCAGCAGGCACTCGGCGCAGATGCGGGGGGCGGCCCCGGCCCGGTCGGCCATCGTGTCGACCTGATCACCGGCCTTCCCGCAGAACGAGCAGCGCACGGCGGCATCCACCGGCGCCAGGCGATCGGCGGCACCCGCCACGCAACCCTCGCAGATCCTCACGTCGGGCCCGGCGATCAGCTTGGCCACCTCCGACTGGTCCCGGTCGCAGAACGAGCAGACGAGCCGGCCCGCGGTTCGCCGTCGGCGCCGGCCCGGCACCCCGCCCGACTCCTTGACGATCTGGTGGATGCGCTGACGGCTGAGGCCCACCGCGTCGGCGATCTCCTGCAGCGACCCGCCGGTGGCGTGCAGAACCCGGATGGCGTGCTGGAGGCCGGCCTCGGCCACGGCCAGGTCGCGCTGGCGGTCGGCCACCTCGGTCAGGGCCCGGCGGACTGCGGCCAACGACGGCTGGTCGAGCATGCAACCGGACGGTACGCCCACACCGGCAGAGTGTCAAGTGTCTCTAGACACTAGACGCCAGAAATCGGGTAGGCTGGGGCATGGCCCGGTTCCTCATCACCTCGCTGGTGCTGACGATCGCCCTCAACGTCGTGATCCGCCTGATCCCGGGCCTGCCCGAGCGGCTCGGCCGGTGGATGGCCTCGCTGGCCGCCCCACCCCCGCCGGGCGCCGAGGACGCGGCCGGACCTGACGACCGGTCCGGCCGCCCCGGCTCCCCCCGGGTCCGGGTGTACGTCCCGTGGAAGGCCATGATCGTGAGCTCCGTCGCCCTGACCGTGGCCCTCAACCTCGTCGCTCTCCTGCTTCGCTGAGCCGTCCGGGATGGAGCGACGCAGCCGCCGACCGCTCCCCGGCTGGGTCCGCCCCGCGGTGTCGGTGGCGGTGGTGGCCCTGGTCGCCTCGCCCGCCCTGCGCCAGCGCGACAGCTACCCCCTGTCCACCTATCCCGTCTACGCCGAGGCCCGGCCGGCCATGGCCCGCCTGCCGACGGCGGTGGGGGTGACGGCAGCCGGCGACCGGGTGCGACTGTCGCCCACCGTGATCGGGGCCAGCGACGACCCCCTGATCGTGGCCGACCGGGTGGGCGACGCCATCGCCGACGGCCGGGCCGAGCGGCTGTGCCGGGCCATCGCCGATCGGGCCGTCGCCGGTGGAGATGTCACCGATCGGTCGGCCGGCCCGAGCACGCTCACGGGGGTGGAGGTGGTGACCGAGGAGATCGACCTGGTGGCCACGGCGGCCGACGGGGCACCGCCCCGGGCCCGCACCGTGCACGCCGCCTGCCCGGTGGCTCCATGATCGGGCGGTGGCTGGCCCCACCGGCACCGGCCCGCCGGCTCGCCGTCTTCCGGGTGCTGGTGGGCGCCTTCGCCCTGGTGTACCTGACCGTCCGCTTCCCCGCCTTCTGGGCCACGGCCACCCTGACCGACGGGTTCGATCCGGTGGGGGTGCTGGCTCCGCTCGACGGCCCGCTGCCGGCGGGCCTGGTGCGGGCGCTGGTGATCGCCGCTCCCCTGCTGGCGGCGGCCGTGACCGCCGGCCTGTGGTTCCGGGTCACCGGGCCGGCATTCGCCGCCGTGCTGCTGGTGGTGCTCACCTACCGCTCGTCGTGGGGACGCCTGCTGTACTTCGACAACCTGCTCGCGCTCCACGCCCTGGTGCTGGCGTGCTCCCCCGCCGCCGACGACCTGGCCGTCCGCTCCCGGTCCCGGCCGGCGTCCCCGCCGCCGGCCGAGGATCCCCGGTACGGGTGGCCGCTGCGTCTGTGCGCCCTCATCACCGTCACCACCTACGTGCTGGCCGGCGTGGCCAAGCTCCGGATCGGCGGCCTGGCCTGGCTCAACGGCGACACGCTGGCCCACCACATCGCCTTCTCCGCCTCCCGCCTGGAGGTCCTGGGCGGCACGCCCTCGCCGGCGGCCCGCCTCGTGCTGAGCGACGGCCTCTGGCTGCTCACCCCGGCGGCGGTCGCCACCGTGGTGCTGGAGCTGGGGGCTCCCCTCGCCCTGTGGCCGCGGCTGCGCACGCCGTGGGTGGTCGGGCTGTGGGGCTTCCACGCCGCCGTGGCCGCCACCATGTTCGTGCTGTTCCCCTATCCCCTCGTGGCCGTCGCCTTCGCCCCCCTCTACCGGCTGGAGCGGTGGCGGTGGCGGAGGCTCGGTCGGCCACCGTGGCGAGGACGTGGGACTTGGTGCCCTGTCGGCCCGGCGCCTCCCGGATGACGATTGGCCCATGAGTGCCAACAGCAGCGCAGAACCGAAGGCCATCGGCCCCCAGACCCCCGTTCAATCGCTGATGACCCGGGCCGTGGCCCGGATCTCGCCCGACGCCCGCCTCCAGGAGGTGGCCCAGAAGCTGGCCGCCATGGAAACCGGAGCGTTGGCCGTCGGCACCACCACGTCGATCGTGGGCATCGTGTCGGAGCGCGACCTCACCCGGGCCTTCGGACGGTCCGAGAGCCCGGACTCCCTGCGGGCCGGCGACATCGCCTCCACCAACCTGATCTGGTGCTCGGGCCGGGCCACGGCGGCCGAGGCGGCCCGCACCATGTGCGAGAAGGGCATCCGCCACCTGCTGGTGGGCGACGGCGAGCTCCAGGGCATCGTGTCGGCCCGCGACCTGCTCGAGGCCCTCCTCGTCGACTGCTGAGGACCCGGCTCAGCAGCTCAGTGGCCGGGCGGGATCACGCCCGGGCCCGACAGGTACTCCGTCTGGTGGCGGAGCAGATGGGCCGGGCCGTGGGGGTGATTCAGGGTGGCGTTCTCCCCGTAGAGCCGCTCCTTGGTCCAAGCCGTGATCTCACGGTTGCCGGCCACCCGCAGCAGGTCGGCCGCCATCGTCTCGGCCGCCGATGCCACCTCGTCGGCCGGGACGGCCTGCTGGACGATCCCGGCGGCCAGCGCCTCAGGCCCCGTCCAACGCTTGGCCAGCAGGACCGTCTGGTGGAAGGCGGGGCGGGGCATCTTGTGGCGGAACAGGGCCAGCTCCGGCTCGGGGATGGCGAAGCCGAGCTCGACCTCGTTGGCGCACAGGTACCCGCGGTCGGCCCGCATCACCCGCACGTCGTGGCACATGGCGATCATCAGCCCGGCGCCGAAGGCGTGGCCGTTGACGGCGCACACCGTGGGCAGGGGGAAGGTGATCATCCGGGCGAACAGGGCCATGGCCTCGGCGGCGAACACCCGGCGGTCGCCGCCGGGATGCTCGCCCTTGGAGGTGATCCAACCCAGGTCGAGCCCGTTGGAGAAGAAGCGCTGATCGGCTGAGGTGGTCACGAGCACGGCCGGTCCCGGGGTGGCCTCCACCTCGTCGAGGGCGGCCTCGAACCCCCGGGTGAAGGTGGTGTTCCACCGGTTCTCCCCGTCGGCCATGGTCAGCACCACCACCGTGCCCCGCTCGTGCTCCCGGCGCTCGATCTCGAACGGTCCACTCATGAACTGCCTCCTCCGCTGGGCTCAGCCGACCTCGTGGGGGCTCAGCCGTTCAGCTCACGGTAGACGGCCGTCTCGATGTCGACGAACAGCTGGTAGGTGCGGGGGTCGGCGAAGGGCACGATCTGGCTGGCGTAGACGCCGGCCACGTCGTTCTGCAGGTCGATCCAGTAGAACGAGTTGGCCAACCCGGCCCACATCAGCCCACCGGCCGGGCGCCCGGTGGGTGCCGGCTCCTCGTTGATCTGGAACGTCAGGCCCCAGCTCTTGGGCACGCCGGGGAAGAACTCGGCGTCGTGGGAGTAGCCGGGGTTGGCCGTCTGC
>Ga0268299_1002389_pt1 | contig 22757 bp, 20 predicted proteins | sample NOBtaG_FD_193484 | JGI IMG/M metagenome (GOLD analysis project Ga0268299, IMG submission 193484) | Activated sludge microbial communities from bioreactor in Nijmegen, Gelderland, Netherland - NOB reactor | ecosystem: Engineered > Bioreactor > Aerobic > Activated sludge | place: Netherlands... | reverse complement strand
AGCAGCGCGGAAGTTGATGAGCGCTACGTTCAAAAGCAGCTTGGTCATGCCAGCGCAGAGATGACCCGCCGATACCAGCGACGCCGCGACAGGTTCCGGGTGAACCTGACCAAGGCCGCAGGCCTGTGAGCCCCCTGCCCTTCCGTCGAGCCTTTGCTGAAATGCCAAGCTCCAACCAGACCGCTCAGGTTTCAGCTAATCGCTTCAATTGAAATCGGGAACCAAACGCGACAATCGGCTATGCCCGGGTTGTCTAATCGCGGCTGATCCGTCAAGCGCCCGCTTCTTCCTTCCCGGCTTTTTCAACCAGATCACGGCCAGCTGTCTTCAGAGACCCATCCGCATGCAAGTAGTGATAGAGCGTTGACGGTCGGGTCCCGCCCAGTTCCTTGCAGATGTCTGGAATAGACCGCGTGCTGTCGGCCATCAGATGCCGCGCATAGCGTAGTTTTATCAGCGCCGCAGAGACTGGTTCAGAGTTAACCTCACAAAGCCGCGGGGCTGTAGCGGGCGAAGGCGTGATGACATGAGGCTATGTCCTTTGCATCGCCGTCTCTCCCGTTTCGCAATTTCGATCCTAGGCCAGATGCAACAGGTACCGAGTTGACCGGCCCCCTTCGGCACCGCGCAGGATTGCGCCTTGCGCCTCCAGCTCGCCCAGATCGCGTGTCGCCGTGGCAAGCGAAACGCCTGCGATCCTTGCATAAGGTCCGGCGCTGATGCCCTCGGACACCCGCCGTGGCCCCTCAGCAAAGAGACGGCGCAGCACCTTTTCACCACGTTGCGGAAGGCCGGGAAACCGCAGGAAGAACGTGTTTCGGGCGACAAGAAACCGGGCCTCGCTCTCGGCTTCGACGATCCCCACCGTCAGACGCTCCAGAAACCACAGGACGAACGGGGTTGCATCAAGGCAGTTTCCGGAAACCTTCCGACCGGCCTGAAGGGCGCGGTAGTAGCCCTGCTTGTCAGCCTCGATCTGGCGTGACAGGGAAAATGGCAAAGCCGCCTCCCGGGCGAAGACATGTTCGACAAGAGCACGACCGATCCGCCCGTTGCCGTCGCTGAACGGGTGAATGGATTCAAACCAGAGGTGAGCAAGGGCGGCACGAATGGGCACCGGACGGCTGTCAGACTCAAGGCTGGTCAGAAATTCCTGCATCATGCCGGTCACCCGGTCAGGCGGGGGCGCCGTGTAAAGTACGTCCTCCCGGCCTGCCGCCGCACCACGCACGATCACGATGGGGAAGCTGCGCCACTTTCCTTTATCCTCCAGATCGACGCCGTGAAATAGAAGACGATGCCAGTGAAACAGCCGGTCTTCCGACAAAGCCCCCTGCCCTGCCCGCGCGTCCAGCATCAGCGCCGCGATGGCGTCCGTGCGCCTCTGGGGCTCAGCGCCCCGGCGAATCATGGACGCGACGACCGATGCTTCGATATCTTCGGCACGAAGAGCGGCACCCTCGATCGCAAAGCTGGCAACCGCCTCGCTTGTCACCGCCCGCAGAAATGTCTCGCGCCGTTCATCCGCGCTCAGAGCAGCTTGGAGCCCCGTGATTGACCCGAGGCGCATCGCGAATGCCGCAAGCGGCCCTTCCGTTGCGGTCGCGTCATGGCGAAAACGGGGCCAGGCGGGGGTTTGCCAAATTTCCATGAGGCGAATATGTCATTCATTCACCTCATGATCAAAGGAAATATGATGGGATTAAAGGCGTGTTTCCCCTCACCCGACCAGCCAGATTGCGCCGCCGCTGCCATCCTCCCGCACAAAAACGCCAAGCCCTGCAAGACGACAGCGGCAGGCGGTACCGGAAGCCAGCAGATCGCAGGCATGACAGGTCAGCGTGTGGCTAAGGACCTCGCCACCCTGCACATGATCGACCAAAAGCTCGCCCGGCGGGTAAATGGTGCCACCACCGCCGCAAACCTGCGCGGCGCCCTGCCTGAACTGGAACGCCCCTCCCTCTTCCCCGGCAACAACCTGCGCGCGGGCCTTGCCAGCAGCGCCGAGGTGGACGTGCATCATGTGCAGAAACAGCTTGGCCATACTTCAGCCGAGATGACACGCCGTTACCAGTGCCGCCGCGACAGGTTCCGAGTCAACCCAACCAAGGCGGCCGGGCTGTGAGCTTCAACGAAGTGGGTGGATAGAATCGGATCGCCACCAGAGACGGTATGTCTCTTCCGAAAGTAGACTTTCGTTCTTGGGAAGATGCGCCCCTTCAGAACGAAATATACGGATAGCCACCTACCCTCCGCGCTACTGGCAAGCCTGTGGATAGTTTTGTTTCTTTACATTCAATGCATTAATGAAGACATCTGAGACATTGGATTACCTGTCGGAACGGTACATGGTATCGCTTCAAGCAGCATCCGTTCCGACCTATCGAAACAAGTTCTTGCCACAGTCCAGTCTTCTCGGCATAGACTGGACGCTATAAAGCAAAAAATCGGGGGAAAATCGTTCCTAGCCCCGAGAATGACGCGGGCAGACACATGGCACAAGCTCTTCACGAACACCTCATGGGATTCGCCAAAGATTTGACTGCAGCCCTGAAGGCGCTGTCAGAGAGCTCCTTCGCTCCTCACGAGGTCAAGACTTTGAGAGGCTTCTCCGCCGGTGAAGCCAGCTATTATCTTGGCGTTGCCGATGGCTACCTTCGCAAAGCACATCACGAAGGGAGAATCCCGGATGTCGAGATCGGCCCAGGGGGGCGACGTCGGTATTCGGCGGAGCAGATCCACGAGATCAGGCGAGTCCTTGCGACCATGGCAAAGAATCCAGATCAGTTCCGACCGGGCCGTCGCGACATGGCCAAAGATGAAATGCAGGTTCTTGCGTTCGTTAACTTCAAGGGCGGGTCGGGCAAGACATCGACGGCAATCCACGTCGCGCAAGAGCTTAGTCTGCGCGGGCTACGCGTTCTCGCTGTGGACTGTGACCCGCAAGCGTCCCTGACCACGTTTTTCGGCTATCAGCCTGAGATCGACTTCTTCGATAGCGGCTCATTGTATGATGTCATCCGGTATCGCGACAGGGAAACTGGAGAAGGCCCCAGACCAATCACAGATGTGATCCGGAAAAGCTACTTCCCCAACCTTGACCTCGTGCCTGGCGGCATCCAAGTCGCCGAATTCGAACATGAGACCCCTGCCGCACTGAGCCGCGGTGAATTGCCCGTGTTTTTCGACAAGGTCCGTGCCGCGCTGCAAGTGGTCAAAGACGACTATGACGTGGTCGTACTCGACTGCCCCCCGCAGCTTGGCTACGTCACCATGTCCGCAATCTGTGCTGCAAGAAACATTGTCATGACGATCATTCCAGAGCGCGTCGATCTTGCCTCTGCTGCACAGTTTCTCAACATGGCGTCATCATTGACCGAGGTTCTTCACGAGAACGCCGGCGTGGGGCTGTTTGACAACTTCAGGTTTCTGCTGAGCCGCTTCGATACCAATGTCGCAACACAGGTAGATTTCGCCTCTTTCATCCGGGATCTGTTTGGCGACGCGGTCATGACTGCCGCATTCCTGAAGTCGTCGGCGATCAGTGAGGCGGGAGTTTCACAGCAGACTGTACTTGAGGTCGATCTCTCGGAGATGCGAAACCGCAAAACCTATGAGCGTGCGATCCAGTCGGTCCATGAGGTTGCAGAAGAGCTCCACTTGATGCTGCAAGCAAACTGGGGGAGGATCTGATGCGGAAGGATCTGCTGGCGTCCAGTCTGAAAGCCGTGCGGGATGGCAAACAATCGCAGCCCATCGAGGGCGACACGAAGGCCCGCAAGCCTGCCGGTATCCTTGACGTGCAAAAAGGACTCGATCAACTCAGCTCCGGCGCACCACGGCATATCGCGCCCGCCTTGATTGCTGACAGCGCGATCAAGGACAGATTTGACATCACCGACGGGCTTGAAGACCTGATCACCTCTATCAGAGCATCCGGCCAGCGGCTTCCAGTTCTTCTGCGGCGCACGAAGGACGGCCCCCTACCCTATGAGGTTGTCTACGGACGCAGACGCATCGAGGCGTGCCGCCAGATAGGCATCGATGTACAAGCCTATATCAGCGAGATGGATGACCGCGAGGCCCTGATCTCTCAGGGACTTGAGAATGCCGCCAGACTACAGCGCAGCTTTATTGAACAGGCGGTTTATGCAGACCGGCTGTTGAGGCACGGGTTTTCCCGTGACGAGATCATGGAGATTTTGGCGGTCGACAAGACGACAATAAGTCGAATGCTGGGTGTGGTTTCTGCGATTCCGTCTGCTGTGATTGAGGCGATCGGCCCTGCTCACGATTCTGGTCGTCGCCCTTGGCAGTCATTGCGGGACGCCATCCAGGAGCAGCCGTCTCTTGATGAGCAGGCCCTGATGGCATTCATCGAGCCTGCGCGCGCCAGCAATGATCGCCTTTTGGCTGTGCTTAAAGCGTTGAGCAGTAAGCCCGCGGCGGAAAGCGCAGCTGAACCGGTCAAGCGCACACTGCCGGGTGGTGTCCATATTGAGCGTGGCACTAGGCGCCTTACCGTGAGGTGTTCCGGAAGCGACGCCGCTGGGTTTTCCGAGTTTTTGGACACACAGATCGACCGCTTATTTGCAGAGTTTCATGCGAGCCGCTTTGAGACCGGCCGTTGACCAGTGGTCAATATGGGTCCGCCTTGATACCTAAGTTGACCAGTGGTCAACTCCGACAGCCAAAACACAACGAGCAGCACAAAGGAGCAGACGCAAGGTAAAAAAGAAACCCCCCGAAAGCGGTTAGCTTCCAGAGGGCTCCGATTAGCTTCGACACCTATTTCGTAGTCCGAAAAACGAGTCAGCGCAACACCGATTTCGGTGAACGGACCTAGTTTGCCGTCTGAAATCACATGAAGCACATCAGATCCACGGCCCTTGCGGCCGGGGCACAGGAGAACTGTGCCAACTCTGGAGCAAACACGCTCCCGGGAATGGGAACGATCGCCCATCAGCCGGTTTTCCGACCCGTCCTGCGCCGCGAGATCATGTCCGCAGTCAATACCTGCGGGCGTGATCTGGGCCTGCGGCAGGCCGCAGTGGTCGTGCTAGATGCCCTGCTCAGCTGCCTGCCCTGCCAAGGCCCGGATGGCCGCGAGGTGCCGGTATCGCCCACCACCCTGCTTACCATTTATGCCAGCAACGAGACGCTCTGCTTTCGCGCCAAAGGTCTGACCGACCGCCAGCTGCGCCGTCACATTGATACCTTGGAGAAAGCCGGGCTGCTCCTGCGGCGGGACAGCGCCAACGGCAAGCGCTTCCCCGTGATGAAAGGCGGCAAGCCGGTCGGCGCCTTCGGACTCGACGTCTCGCCCCTCTTCGCGCAGGCCGATACACTGCTGGCACTGGCGCATCGCCGCCGTCAGGAAGCGGAGGAACTCCGCGGCCTTCGTGCCCAGATCCTGCGGCTGCGGGCGGCCTGCCTTGAGATGCAATTGGATGACACCCTCGCGGCCTTCGTCGACGGTCTGCGCAATCTGGTGCGCCGTGTCTCACTGACGCTAATCGAAGCGCGTGCTGCCCTCGCACAACTGACCGCGGTCATCTCTGGTGCCGAAGCGCGTTTGGTAAGCGAGGAAATCGCAACACCCGCGATCACCGCCCTGCCCTCATCCGTTGACACCGAGGCGGCAATGCATTTGGAGACCGCGATGACAACTGAGCAGCACGGTCGCGAACCGGCGCAGGTTACGATCACACCCAACAAGACTCCTGCCCTCCGGCCTGTCAAAACTTACCAATCGCCCGCCTCTGACGGACGAAATGTCCGTCACATAGAGCCAGAGTCAGATACTAAAAAAAGAAACCTGAAAGTCTCGCAAAGGTGCTGGTCAGATCTGACAGAGGTCAGCACCTTCTATGAAGAACCCGAAACTCCGCAGGACTGCAGCCGCATCGCCTTTGAGTTCGGGAAGATGCTGAGAATAAGCCAGGAGCTCTTGGCAAGCGCAGTGACCAGGCTCGGGCTTTGGGAGCTTCTGAAGCTTGAAGACCGGATGGCAAGCCAGGCCGAGACCATCCTGAGCCCTGATGCGTATCTTCGCTCGGTACTTCGTGCATGACCGCAGATACCGCGCATGACCTAAATGGAACCCGATCAACAACCCTTGGGGAATCGCCTCCGTTCTGCCATTGTTCTCTGTCGTGGACAGATGAGGGGGCGGCATGTGCAATCTGTATTCACAGACCAAAAGCCAGGACGCGATGCGGCAGATCTTCAGTGATGCGCTTGAGGATGACGAAACGCTCATCGACACCACCGGAAACTTGCCGCCGTCACCGGGCATATTCCCGGACTATCCGGCTCCCATCATCCGGCGCAGTCTGGATGGAAATTGGACTTTGATCACGGCCCGATGGGGCATGCCGACGCCATCCATCTATCTGGCAGGCAAGCGCACCGATCCCGGTGTCACGAACATTCGCAACGTCAACTCCCCACACTGGCGCCGCTGGCTCGGGACCGCGCATCGCTGCCTCGTCCCGTTCACCAGCTTCTCCGAACTCGACAGCCGTCCCGGGGCATCGCGCAACAGCCCCGTCTGGTTCGCGCTCGGGCAAGATCGCCCGCTCGCCTTCTTTGCGGGAATCCGTACCGAATGGACCTCGGTCAGGAAGCTGAAAGAGGGAGAGGTGACCACGGAGGGCTTTGGCTTCCTCACCTGCCAACCGAATACCGAGGTGGCCTCCGTTCATCCCAAGGCTATGCCCGTCATTCTGAACCGACCGGAAGAATGGCGCACCTGGTTGACCGCGGACATAACTGATGCACTGAGGCTCCAGCGACCGTTGCAGGACGGCCTGCTTCGGATCGTGGCGGAGGGCACCCGTGCAGACCCTGCGTGAACGGCTTCTTGAAGGAAGCCCGGATGTCTTCCATCTGCTGGATGGCAGGGTCCATGAGGCGGAGGGGCGTGGACGCACCGGCTTCGCGCTGTTCCAGGCCGCGAGGTTGACGGGGCCTGTCTTCTGGATCGTCCTCGCGCATGAGCGCGACCGACCCTTGCCGACAGCACTTCCTGAAGGCGTGGCAGAGCGACTGCATCTCATCGAAGCGCGTGGCGAGACCGATCTGCTTTGGGCGGTCGAGGAAGCGCTGCGCGCTCGGCCAGTCTCCCTCGTCATTGCCGAGCCGGAAAAGGTGATCTCATTGACCACGGGCAGGCGGTTGCAACTCGCAGCCGAAGCGGGCCAAACCACGGGGCTCTTGCTGATCCGAGAGGGCAGGGGGAGCAATGCCGCCGAGACCCGCTGGTCATGTGATCCGCTTCCCGGATCAGCAGACTCGACTCGCCATCGCTGGAACCTTAATAAGAACAAAAAGGGAACAATTGGGCCCCATGAAGTGAGCTGGGATGGCACGACGTCTGCTTTCCATCTGGTTCCCCCGACTGGCGAGCGACGTCAGCCTGAGGACCCGCCCCGTTGAGGGGCCGTTCGCGTTGACGCACAGGGCGTCGAACGCCGAGCATTTGCATTGCCTGAACATCGCCGCCAGTGCCGCCGGGCTGCATCGCGGCATGCCGCTTGCCGATGCCCGGGCCATTTGCCCGGTTCTTTCAACCCGTCCGGCGGATCTCGTGCGCGAGGCTGCCGCACTGGAAGCGCTGCGTCGGTGGACCGGACGCTACGGCCCTCATGCTGCCAAGGACGGCGCGGACGGGTTGATCGTCGATACGTCCGGTGTGCCGCATCTCTTCGGCGGAGAGGTCGAGCTTCTGGCCGATGTCGGGGCTCGGCTCGAACGGGCAGGGGTCTCTGCAAAGTCGGCCATTGCTGGAACGCGGGGCGGGGCTTGGGCCCTTGCCCGGCGGGCTGGGGGTGTCATACCCGAAGGGGCCCTGCTGGAGGTGCTCGGCCCGCTGCCGGTTGGGGCGTTGCGGATTGCGCCGGAGGTGGCAGAGGCCCTTGCGCGGCTCGGGCTGCACAAGGTCGCCGATCTCATGACGTTCCCCCGGGCGCCACTCGCCCGGCGCTTCGGGCCGGACCTTCTGCGCCGCCTCGACCAGGCGCTTGGAACCCAGTCCGAGCCGGTTGCCGCGGAGCCGGACCCGCCGCATTTCGGGGTGCGGAACACCTTTCCGGAGCCGATCGGGCTGACCGCAGATGTAATGGCGGCGCTTGACCGGCTGCTTGACCGTCTTTGCCACAAGCTGACCACCGCACAGGTCGGTGCCCGCAGGGTCCGGCTGGATCTCCAACGGGTCGACAAGTCCGCCGCTGTGGTCGAGGTCGGCCTCGCCCGGCCGATGCGCGATCCGGACCGGATTCTGGCGCTGTTCCGGAAAGGTGTTGGTGAGGTCGATTCCGGCTTCGGGATCGACGGTCTGCGGTTGTTCGCGGTTGTGACAGAACCGCTGGCATCCGAGCAGATCGGCAATGCGGCCGCCCGTCACGAGGATGAGCTTTCTGATCTGATCTCCCGGCTTGGCAACCGTCTCGGGTTCGAGGCTGTAAGACGGTTCCTGCCGGCCAGCAGCCGGATTCCCGAACGCAGTTTTATCACCGTCCCGGCGGCCTATGTGGTGGCGCAACATTTCCCGAAGAAGCGCCGTCCCCGCCGACCGGTCACCCTGTTCCCACCAGAGCCGCTGAATGGGGTCGCGGGCAGCCCTCCGGCGCGCTTCATCTGGCGGCGGATGCCGTTTACCACCCTGCGCGCTGCCGGGCCGGAGCGGATCACCCCGGAATGGTGGTTCGATGATCCGGCCTGGCGGTCCGGCGTGCGCGACTATTGGCGCGTCGAGACGAATGAAGGGCCTCGGCTCTGGCTGTTCCGCACCCCGCAGGTGGCACCGGAAGCTGGCGACTGGTTCGCACAGGGGGTGTTCCTGTGATCGCCTATGCCGAGCTTTGTGTGACCTCGAACTTCACCTTCCTCACCGGCGCATCCCATCCGGAAGAACTGGTCACCCGCGCCGCCGAACTGGGGCTGGCCGCCATCGCCATCACCGATCGCAATTCGGTGGCGGGGGTGGTGCGGGCCTTTTCCGCGCTGAAAGAGCTGGCCCGTCTGCGCGACGCGGCCCGCGTCACAACTGCGGAGGCGCAGGAGGGGCCGGTCATCCGGTCGCAGCGCGTGACCGATCATTCCAGCCGCCAGACGGTGCCGCATTTCACCGGCGATACCGCAGCTCCCGTCCTGCCCGATGTGCCATTGCCCCGCCTTATCCCCGGCGCGCGGCTGGTGCTGACCGACAGCAAGGTGGAATGGGTAGCACTCCCGACCGACCTTGGAGCCTGGTCGCGGCTGACCCGGCTTTTGTCACTCGGCAAGCGGCGGGCGGACAAAGGCAGCTGCCATATCGGCCTCGCGGATCTGGAAGACTGGGGCAGGGGGATGATCCTGATCGCCCTGCCACCGGATCCGCTGGAAGGGCAGGGGGGTGGGGGTGACCTCCGCCGCATCGCCGCGCACTTTGCCGGCCATTGCTTCCTTGGCGCAGCGCCAATCTATGATGGTCAGGATCAGGAACGGCTGGATCGGCTGGCCACGATTTCTCAGGCCACCGGTCTGCCGCTGGTTGCGGTAGGGGATGTGCTGATGCACCGCTCGGCCCGGCGGCCACTGGCGGATGTGATGACCTGTATCCGCGAAGGTTGCACCATCGACAGTATCGGTGACCGGCGGCTTGCCAATGGCGAGCGGCGGCTGAAATCCGGTGCGGAACTGGCGCGCATCTTCCACCGCTACCCGGCGGCTCTCCGCCGCACGGTCGAGATTGCCGACCGCTGCGCCTTCCGGCTGAATCAGCTGCGCTACCAATATCCCGACGAGGCGCGGAACGGCGAGCCGGCGCAAAGTCGATTGGAGCGGCTGGCACGCGAAGGCCTGATCTGGCGCTATCCGGCCGGGGCACCACCGAAAATCGTTTCCCGCGTCGAAAAGGAACTGCGGCTGATCGCAGAGGTGGAATATGCGCCGTATTTCCTCACTGTGCATGACATCGTGGCCTTCGCCCGCTCGAAGGGAATCCTCTGTCAGGGCAGGGGCTCGGCCGCAAACTCCGTGGTTTGCTATCTGCTTGGCATCACCGAAGTGCCGCCCGAGAGCATCACCCTGATCTTCGAGCGGTTCATCTCGAAAGAACGCGGTGAGCCGCCGGATATCGACGTGGATTTCGAGCATGAGCGGCGCGAGGAGGTGATCCAGTGGATCTATGACCGCTACACCCGCGAACGGGCAGGGCTGACGGCGGTGGTCATCCATTTCCGAAGCCGCGCAGCCATCCGCGAGGTCGGCAAGGTCATGGGACTGTCGCAGGACGTGATCGCGCGGCTTTCAGGTCAGATCTGGGGCTGGTCCTCGGCCGCCCCCGGCGAGGATCGCCTGCGCGATGCCGGGCTGTCCATCGCGGACCGCCGCGTGCAACTGGCAGTGCAGCTCATGGGCGAGATCATCGGTTTTCCCCGCCACCTGGCTCTGTTGCACAAATCGCCTGAGGGGATTCATGTCGTGAATCCAGCGTGATAGCTGGAGGCCATGAGCAGACCGACATCCCCGAGCTACAAGACCCGGAACTGGCCGAGCTACAACAAGGCGCTTAAGCGCCGAGGTTCGCTGACGATCTGGTTTGATCCCGCGATGACCTGGGAGGCCGCGCCGACTGGCAAGCGCGGCCGACAACGTGACTACAGCGATGCCGCGATCCAGACCTGCCTGACCATGAAAGTCCTCTTCGGCATGGCGCTCAGGCAGACGACCGGGTTCGTCGAGAGCCTGCTGCAACTGATCGGCCTCGACTGGGCGGTGCCTGACTTCAGCACGCTGTCGCGGCGGCAGAAAACCCTGAAGGTGAACATCCCCTACCGTGGATCGGATGGTCCGCTGCATCTGCTGATCGACAGCACCGGCATCAAGGTCGAGGGCGAAGGCGAGTGGAACGCCCGCAAGCATGGCGGTGCAAAACGCAGGGTCTGGCGCAAGATCCACATCGGGATCGACGAGAAGTCCCTGGAAATCCGAGCGGCGGAGTTCACCACGAGCGACGTGGGCGACGCGCCGATGCTGCCAGAACTGTTGGACCAGATCCCGCCCGAACAGCAGATCGGCAGCGTCACCGCCGATGGTGCCTTCGACACCCGCAAGTGCCATGACGCGATCGCCGCCCGTGGGGCCGCCGCTATCATACCGCCCCGCAAGAATGCCAAGTTCTGGAAGACCGATACCGCCGGGGCGATCGCGCGAAACGAAATCCTGCGGACGTCGAAACGCGTCGGTCGAACCATCTGGCGACGATGGAGCGGCTACCACCGCCGGAGTCGCGCAGAAACCAAGATGCACTGCGTCAAGCTGCTGGGGCAGCGGCTATCCGCCAGAGACTTCGACCGTCAGGTCGCAGAGTTCCAGGTCCGGGTCGCGGTCCTGAACGGCTTCACCGCACTCGGCACGCCCGTCACAGAGGTCGCGGGATAAGTCTGTCCGGGGAAAGGGGAGGCCCGGCCATCACCCGATTTGTGCAACAGAGCCGCATGGAGGTGCGGATGGACATTCCAGAGAAGATTGCTGGCTTAGACGCTCGCAAAGTGCGGGAGCTGTTCAAGAGCTTCGTCGAACACGATGGTGAGCTGGATTGGAAAGACGGAGTGCCCGTATTTGTCATTCGAGGGATGACGGCCAACGTAATCAAAAAAGGGTTAGGGTTGTCGCCAACCGAGGCAGATCGCGTGCAAACAGCACTAATATCCGAGGGCTGGCTCGATCCTGATAAACTTACACCGACGCGCGAAGGTATGGGGCTAGCGCAACATATTGATCGCCCGAAGATTTCGTGCGCTGATGCTGAAGTTATTCTCGGCAAGGTGATTGAATGGGCTGACAGCACCAATGGACAGACAGGCGCATGGGTGAAAGTAAAGGCGATTCATCTATACGGTAGCCTTGCGCGCGGTGCCGATCAGGTGGACGACATCGACCTTTTCGTTGAGTTCACCACCATGGACCTAGAGATGGACCTCCAACCAGAGGATATGGAGCGGGAAGACGAGCTATCCGAGGAATTGTCAGCCATCTCGGACCGCATAAGCCCATCCTCCGCTATCGACCGGATGATGATGAGTGATGTGCTAATGCGGCAGGTATTTCCTCCTATCGATTGAGTTCTAGCTGGCCGCTACTCAAGGCGAGAGACTACTAGACAGGCGCAAAAGCCTCACCATGTTGACGTGACCTGCCACTGGTTTTTCATCCAGCCGCGACCGGAGCCCGATGGTCATTTACGCCTGTTGGGGCGGGTTGAGCAATCGCCCGGCGCGCGGAACTCTCATCGCGTGCAGCGGGTCGGGCGATTGCGGTGGTCAGATGCAGGGCGAAACCTGCGGGGGTCTGGTAGCCGAGGGCCGAGTGGGGCCGCGCCGTGTTGTAGTCGGTCACCCGGGCGGCGATCAGGTCGCGGGCATGGGCGAGGTTTCGGAACAGCGTTTCGTTGAGAAATTCGTCCCGCATCCGGCCGTTGAAACTCTCGACGAACCCATTCTGCATCGGCTTTCCCGGCGCGATGTAGTGCCACTCGATCTTGGTCTCGGCGCACCACTTCAGGATCGCATTCGAGGTCAGTTCGGTCCCGTTGTCGGAGACGATCATCCCGGGCTTGCCGCGCCGTTCGATCAACGCCGTCAGCTCCCGTGCCATGCGGCGGCCCGAGATCGAGGTGTCGGGGATCGCAGCGAGGCACTCGCGCGTGACGTCATCCACCACATTCAGCACCCGGAACCGCCGTCCGCAGGCGAACTGATCGTGGACGAAATCCAGAGACCAGCGGGCGTTTGCACGGGCTTCGACCAGGATCGGGGGCCTTGTGCCAAGCGCTTTGCGGCGCGCTTTGCATTTACGGACGGTTAACCCTTCCTCGCTGTAGAGCCGGTAGATGCGGTTGATCCCTGACGGTTCTCCCTCCCGTCGTAGCAGCACGAACAGCCGCCGTTCATTGGCCAATTCCCGCAGCCGGCACCGCACCATCTTCCGGTCCGCCCCGGCAATCTGGCATGCCCGCCGTCCCGACAGCCCGAACAGGACCTTCAGATGCGCGACTGGCAGGTCACGACCAGCACCCACCGCCACCACAAAGCCAAAAGTGAGGCTCCGGGAAAGTCGAATCACAGCGATTGACAAACAGACATCAAACCTTCAACCTGTGGTTGATGCCTGTGAGCAAAGAAACATCAACACAAAACATATCTGTAAGCTCTCGATAATACAGGATCTATTTAGTGGACATATATCGAAATTTCTCATGCGTTCGATCCGTCATACTGCCGGTCATCTTTTGTATTTCATTGATTTTCTCATTGGAGACTTCCCATGCTGAAAATAAAGATGACCAATACCTCCGGGAAGGAAAACATCTAGGAGATTTGGTCGGTCCGAATGCAGACCGTATTCGCTCGATATACAATCCAATTGTGGAAAGATATCCAAACCTAAAGTCTTGCATTTCAAATACCTCAGAAACAATTTTCACCAGGAGAGACCTGCAGGCACTAACATCGATCAATTCAGCCGAAGTGTGTATATTCTATTATGCACTATTGGTAAAATCAAATAATGAAATAATTAGAGCTATGTCTATTCTTGGCTTTAACCATCTTGAAACATTAAGAAGTGGCGGCCGCACTAGAATGAGATTTATCTGGAATAGTAATTATGGTCAGATAGTAAACATATCGTACATCGACGCACTGCTGTCGCGCATAACAACGGCGGGCGTGACGTTGGAATTAGACTTCTCTGAAACACGAGAACTTTACAACGCAAGCATATCCAAGGTTTCGAAGTTGCAATTTTGAATAGGATAAAGCATGAGCACTATATATCTCGCCGGAAATCGCCTACCAATCAATGCGGCTAATGAATTTGGGCACCTGCAACTCGTGAGTGGTGGCCAGGAAATTGAAGTACAGCTCCCATCAGACTATGTGGTGGGGTGGGTGCCTGGGATTGAAGATGGCACGTGGGAGTATGAGTTTAGATCTCACAATGGCTATACTGCTGGTGTTCCGCATACGGCGGGATACGGAGAAGACGGATACTATTCGTCTATCGCTATTGATCTTGGCGATCGAGACCCTGATCAAGTATGGGATGATCTGGTTCAAATACAGGAGGCTTTTGAGTCTCAAACATCTATCAGCTACTTACTTCTATCACAGAACAGCAATAGCTTCATAAACACTTTGCTTTATATGATAGGAATTGATGTTGGGCTCTATCTGTCTGGGGCATCACCGTCACCGCTTTTCTTAATGAATGACCCCGAAACAGGTGCCCCTGTCATGACAGAGTTTTTGGGTTTTCCTGCGGTTAACAAGAATGTCCTTCTCGATCCAGAAAGCTCTCCGAGCTTTACTTTAAGCCTCACCACGGATGATGACACGCTACGTACCGGTTTTGGCAATGACTCCATCAGTGGCGAAACTGGTAACGATTACATTGACGTTTTTGGAGGCAACGACACAGTAGAAGGTGGAGATGGCGACGATACAATACTCGGTGGCGATGACGATGATGACCTCTACGGCGGGGCGGGGCATGATCTGCTCGATGGTGGAAGCGGTGATAATGCTCTTTATGGAGGTGCCGGAGATGATATACTGATATTTGATGCGCAAGGCGGGCCGATTGATCTACTGGATGGCGGTTCTGGCTTCGATATCGCATATTTCTCCCCCAAGCCGAGCTTCGATACCGCAACACCCCTCACTATTGACATGGCAAGCATCGGGATTGAAGCAATAGTCTCAGGTTTTGGAGCAGATGACATAACCTCAGATGGCTCAACAATCAGACTTATTGCAAGTGGTGATGGAGATGACATTATAAACGTTGTGGGCGGTGGCGGCGCCCCGACTATTGTCTGGGGTGGCGCAGGATCGGATACGGTTTCGGTTCAAATGTCGCAGAACCTCGAGCCCGTTGGCATACTTGTTGTCAATACCAGCAATCTGACGGAAGAAAACTTCCATCTCTTCCATCTTGAATCTCTCGACATGGGGTCAAGCTTCGATTGGGGTGCAATTGATGTTGTCTTGGTCAACCCAGACGCGCAGGACGAGGTGATCGTCAATGATCAAGTTCTGGAAGTTAATCAAGGCTCGCCACTCGTTCTGGAAGATAATGTCACTATTGCCATTTTTGATGGCGACGAAGGTCAGATTGATGTTATAAGCGCCTACACTTCCGCCGGTTACACCATCGTTTCAGATGAGATCGTAACACCGACAGAGGCCCCTCCGGATGGTCCGATACAGTCCTACCGCGAGGTTCGCCTCTCGTATTCGACCACCGTCGCAAACCCAGAAAATTACACCACTCTTCAAGATCAATACGGATCGTGGATCGCCCCCGTTTATGAATTCAAGGAATCCTTCCTAAACGGGGCTACCCAGAATTCGATACTTTCCCCCTCAGGCTTCACTTCGATGATAATGCTATCTGAAATCGACGGGGTCATGGATACCCACGGACTTGATTTAGGTAACGAGGCGGCAACGGGACCTCTCGTAACGGTAACGGATGAATATGGTACCGATTGGACGATACAGCAGCATTGGTATTTCTTACCTTGGCAGGGATACCCAAGCGGGTATTCTTCTGGTGAAGTGACCAGTTTTAATACCTCAAACATTGTCTTCTCTGAGTCGGAAGCCATCACAAACTGGTTCATGATCGGTGGCTCGATGACCGGAACGAGCATCATCGGAAACAACGCCATCACGATCACGATGCCCGACCCTGATGACGAAACTTCGGGCAGCAGCGGCGTTGTGCAGGGCGGCAGGTACGGCAACTCGTCCTCCGGTTCGAACCTGACCGGCGGCGAGGGTGTTTCGCGCGTTACCGGCTTCAACACCAACCTGAACTCGATTTTCGTCGGTGGCGTCGCCTTGGGCGCGAGCAGCCTGCCGACAGGGATCACAGCTTCGGAACTTGATGGCAGTACGATCATTACCTATGGGCAGGACGATCATGTCGTGCTGCGTGGGGTCTCGCTTGCCGCCTGGCAGGCCGGGGCTGCAGGCCAGATACTTGGGGGCTTGAGCGATGACGCCCTGACCGGAACCGCCGGGAATGATGTGTTTGCGGGCGGGGGCGGTGATGACACGATCACGGCCGGAGCAGGCGATGACCATATCACCTATTCTTCGGGGAACGATCTCATCCTCGGGGATCTGGACAATACTGGAACCGACACGCTCGATCTCGGGCGTTTCGCGGCAAGCGATGTCAGGTTTGCCGTCTCCGGCGATGATGTCCTGATCACGACGACTGACGGCACGATCCGGCTTGCAGACCAGGTGCTGCACGAGGTGGGTGATCCGTTGTCCAACATCGAAGCCATCACCCTCTCCGACGGCACGCTTTCCGAAACCGATATCCTTTTCCGGGCAATCGAGGATCAGCAAACCATCGGCGATGATGTCATCCAGGGCACCTCGTGGGTGGACTACATCAACGGGAGCGCGGGGAACGACATCATCACGGGTGGCGCCGGAGCAGACGAGTTTTGGTTCAATGACAGCTTCGGGAACGATGAAATCACGGATTTTGAAGCGACGGATCACATCGTGTTTGTCGGCTCTCAGACGATCTCCGATTTCACCGACATGCTGGCGGATCATACGACGCAAGTCGGGTCTGACGTGCTGATCGCTGATGGAGATGGCAATACGGTGCTGATCAAGAACCTCCTGATGGCGAACCTTTCGGAAACCAATTTCCAGTTCTGGTAAGTTTGCGAGCCCCGCCCGTATCCGTCACGGGCGGGGCCATTTTGCTCAATTTGGTGATTATTGATGACGCCATCGGACCTTGCGCGGGGGCAGCGGGAGCTTGTATCGACCCAGTGAAAATCTGCTCATGCTACAAAGGAGAAGGTAGCGATGAGTGTGACGATGGACGACAGCATCAAACGGTGGACGGCGAAGCGTAAGACGGCGCTGGTGGTCGAGATCATTCAGGGCAAGACGACGGTGTCAGAGGCCAGTCGGGCCTATGACCTTTCGCCGTCCGAGATCGAGGGCTGGGTCGACGACGCCAAGCGGGGCATGGAGAATGCCCTGCGGGCGAACCCGCTTGAGATCCGCGAGCAATACGAGAAGCAGCTGAAGGATCTGCAGGAAGCTTACGGCGAGGCCATGCTGGAGCTGCGCGCCAGAAAAAAGCTGGCGGCCCTCATGGAGCGGGAGGACGACAAATGATCCGGACGCTCCATGAGGGCCTTCTGGCGGACGGGATCGCGGTGCCGCTGACCAAGCTCTGTGCCTGGTTCGGCGTGCCGCGGCGGACCGCCTATTACAAGCCGACGAAGGCTGCACCGCAGGTCGATCCCCGCTTCGCCGAGCCGATCAAGGCCATGATCGAGCAGGAGCCGTCCTTCGGCTACCGAACAGTGGCCTGGCTCTTGGGATTCAACAAAAACACGGTGCAACGCATCTTCCAGATCAAAGGCTGGCAGGTCCGCAAGCGCCCGATCGGCATGCGCCCGCGCATCGAAGCGGTGCCCTCCGTTGCGACCGCGCCGAATGAACGCTGGTCCACCGACTTGTGCCGGGTCTGGGCGGGCCGTGACGGCTGGACCACCTTGGCCCTCGTCATCGATTGCCACACGCGCGAACTGCTGGGCTGGCATCTGTCGCGATCTGGCAAGGCTACGACCGCCGCCAGCGCCTTAGAGCATGCCCTGATCAGCCGGTTTGGCACCTTGGGAAAGGTCACGCGCGAGTTCCTGCTGCGGTCGGACAATGGCCTGGTCTTCACCAGTCGACGCTACACCGCCTTGGTCCGCAGCTATGGGCTTAAGCAGGAGTTCATCACGCCCCACTGCCCGCAGCAGAACGGCATGGTCGAGCGCGTGATCCGAACTCTAAAAGAGCAGTGCATCCATCGCCAGCGCTTCGACAGCATCCAGCACGCGACCCGCGCCATCGGTGACTGGATCAGCTTCTACAACAACCGCCGCCCACATCAGGCGCTGGACATGAAGACCCCCACCGAGGCATTCGCATTAGCGGCTTAACCTGTGCAGATTCCGCTGGGTCGATACAAGCTTGCCTCGGCGCGTAACGGCCTTGGGCCCTTGTTGTGGCCGGTTGGCCTGTTCTCCTGCCTAGTGAACCTGCTGGTCCTGACGAGCCCGCTTTACATGTTGCAGGTCTATGACCGGGTGCTGGGCAGCCATTCCGAGGCCACGCTGGTTGCGCTGTCGGTGGTGGTGCTGTTCCTCTTTCTCATCATGGGTGTGCTCGATCATGCCCGCTCGCGGGTGATGGCTGTGGCGGGCGCGCGGATCCAAGAACAGCTCGACGCGCGGGTGTTCGATGCCGCCCTGCAGCGCCAGTTGCAAAGACCGGGCGATCCATTGGCGCTTTCGGCGCAACAGGATCTGGAGGCGATCCAGCGGCTCTGGGCCTCGCCGGTCATGCTGGCGCTGTTCGACCTGCCCTGGGCGCCGTTCTTCCTGCTGATCCTGTTTGTCTTCAACACAGCCATGGGGTTCCTGGCGGTCGGCGGTGGGGTGTTTCTGGCGCTTGTCACCTGGCTGAACCAGCGCCAGACCAAAGCGCCGGTGGCGGCGGCCAATCTGCGGTCGCTTGAGGCGGCGCGGCGGGCCGAGCTGATGAAGAGCGAGGCCGAGACCATCCTCTCCATGGGAATGCGGGGCGCGGCGTTCCAGCGCTGGATGCTGCTGCGGGGCCAAGCCCTGCGCGAACATCTGCGGGCGGGCGAGATCGGCGGCGGTTTTACTGCCGTCGGCAAGACCTTCCGCCAGATTCTGCAATCAGCCATCCTTGGCCTCGGGGCCTGGGCGGTGCTGAAGGGCCAGATCACCGGCGGGGCGATGATCGCGGGTTCTCTCCTGATGGGCCGCGCCCTGCAACCCGTCGAGCAGTTGATCAGCCAGTGGGCGGTGGTCACGCGGGCGCGCGAGGGCAAGAAGCGGCTCGCGGAATTGCTGGCATTGGTGCCCGAACAGCCCGCCCGCACCAAACTGCCGCGCCCGGAGGGGCAGCTGGATGTGCAGGGCCTGACCGTTGTGCCGCCGGGAGAGCAGCAGGCCGTCCTGAAGGGTCTCAGCTTCCGCATCGAGCCCGGACAGGCGCTTGGCGTCATCGGCTCTTCCGGGGCGGGCAAGTCCTCGCTCGCCCGCGCCATCACCGGCGTCTGGCCTGCGGCTTCGGGTAAGATCCGGTTGGGTGGCGCGGCACTGGACCAATTCGCGCCCGATGATCTCGGCCAACATATCGGCTATCTGCCGCAGCGGGTCTCGCTGTTCGAGGGCACCATTGCCGAGAATATCGCCCGGCTCGACCCCAAGGCCGACAGCACCCGCATCATCGAGGCGGCGCAGAAAGCCAATGCGCATGAGATGATCCTGCGGCTGCCGCAGGGCTACGACACGCGGATCGCCGGGGCCGCCCATCGCCTGTCGGGTGGGCAGATGCAACGGCTTGGCCTTGCCCGCGCGCTTTACGGCGATCCGGTGCTGCTGGTGCTGGATGAACCCAATTCCAACCTCGACAATGACGGCACACTTGCCGTGAATGCGGCGATCCGAGCGCACAAGGCGCGTGGCGGGGCCGTGATCACCATCGCGCACCGGCCAGCCGCCATTCAGGAATGCGACCTGATCCTGATGATCGAGAATGGCGTGGCCCGCGCCTTTGGCCCGACCGATCTGGTGTTGAAGGAAGTCGTGAAGAACCACCGCGACCTGCGGCCTGTCGCGGTGACGGGCGTTCCGAATCTGGGGGCGGCCAATTGACCGTGCAGGATATCTCGGCACGACGCCCGATCCGGGTCGGCTTGGCGGCCTCGGCGCTGCTGGTTCTGGGCTTCGGAGCCTGGGCGGTGACGATGCAGCTTGAAGGGGCCGTGGTCGCCCAAGGTCATGTGGTGGTCTCTGGCGAGCGCCAGATCGTCCAGCACCCCGATGGCGGCGTCATCGCTGAAATCGTGGGGCAGGAGGCACAGCGGGTGCAGAAGGGCGACCTGCTGCTGCGCCTCGATGGCCGTGCCCTGCGCACCGATCTGGCGATTGTCGAGGGTCAGCTTTTCGAACTCACCTCGCGGCGCGCCAGGCTGGAGGCCGAAGCGACCGATCAGCCCGGCATCACCTTTGCCGTCCTCGCCGATGCTGCGGCTTTGGCGAGGATCGCCGAGCTGAACAAGGGTCAGCTTGCTCTCTTTGAAACCCGGCTTCAGGCCGAACGGGAAGAACGCGATCAATACGCAAAGCAACTGGCACAGATCGACGCGCAGGTCGTGGGGCTGAACGCGCAAAAGGCCGCCCTAGAGGAGCAATCCGCGCTGACCGAACTGGAACTCGCGGACCAGAAAAGCCTGCTGGCCAAGGGCCTCACGCAATCGGTGCGGGTCACGAGCCTGCAAAAGGATGCGGCGAGCCTCAAGGGCCAGATCGGCGCACTCATCGCCCAAGCGGCGCAGGCAGAACAGCGCTCGGCCGAGATCGCCCTCCAGATCACCCGGCTTGCCACCGCGCGCCGCGAAGAGGCGGCAACGCAACTCCGGGAAGTCCTGCCGCAGGAAAACGAGTTGATAGCGCGGCGACTTGACCTGCGAGAACGCCTCAGCCGCCTTGAAATCCGCGCCCCGGTCTCAGGCATCGTCATGGGCTTGCAGATGACGACGCCGGGCGCGGTGATCCGCCCTGCCGACCTGATCCTGTCCATCGTGCCGCAGGATCGCCCGCTGGAAATCCAGCTGCAAATCTCACCGCTGAACATCGACGAGGTCCACGATGGCCAAACGGTACGGCTGACCTTCCCGACTTTCCAGTCCCGCACCATGCCCGAGGTCTGGTCAGAGGTGCGCAGCCTGTCCGCCGATGCTTTCACCGACCAGAAGTCACAATCCTCCTATTACCGCGCCGACATCGACCTCAGCCCCGAGGCGCTTCAGGAACTCGGTTCTCACAACCTCCTCCCCGGCATGCCGGTCCAGGCCTTCATCCAGACCGGAAACCGGTCCCCTTTCGACTATCTCGTCAAACCCTTCGAGGACTACTTCAATATGGCATTCAAGGAATCCTGACCAGGAAGCTAGGTGTCTCGGCAATCTGCCCTACAACTCCCATCCCAGATCCCTGTCGCGTTGGCGCTGCCGCTTGCGCTCTTCGTCCCTCTCTTGCTCGCGTTCTTTCTGGCGGACCTTTTCCCGCTCCTGGTCTTGCGCCTTCTCCCTGCCCAACACATCAGCGAGTCTGCCTCGTATGTCCCGGCTCCCCTGCCCCGGCGAATGATCATGCTCCTCGCCCAGCTCACGCCCGGCAATCCGCTCAAGGCGCTGCTTGATCTCGTCTTGGTCCAGTTCCTTCGCGTGCCGCCCTGCGGCGGCGCGCAAGGCCGCCCACCCGGCGCTGACATGCCCCTGCCCCTCCTCCCGGGCCTCGGCCCAAGCATCCCGCGCCAGTTCCAGCCGCTCGCGCATTTCCGCGAACATGGCCTTGGCCTGGCGCACCGCATGCACCCGCGCGCCCCGCTGGGTCAGCGGTTCATAGTCGCGGCACTCGGCCTCGGCGACAAACTGTTCACGGCGCTCAATGGCATTGGCGGCGGGGCCAAGCTTCAGCTCCGGCTCGCGGTCCAGCTCCTCGGCTTTCAGCACATCACCCAGGGACAGCGCCTCTTCGTGCTGCACCTCTAACGACCGATGATCGACGCGCTCCTCCTGCCCCGCCAGTTCCAGGGCATGGTTCTGCAGCTCGGCCCAGTAGCCGCGCATGGCCTCGATCTCCGGCCCGCCGGTGCTGGCAGCGTCAAGAATGCGGGTCTTGTCGGTCAGCCCCTCGGCGGACAGAACGCGGGTGGTGGTCAGGATATGGGCATGATGATTGCGCTGATCGCCCTCGCGGTGCGGGGCATGGATCGCTACATCTGCCGCCACACCATAACGCTCGACGAGCTGCGCGGCGAAAGCGCGGGCGATGTCGATCCGCGCGGCGTCCGATATCTCGGACGGCAGAGCCAGCTCCCATTCGCGGGCGGTCACCGAATTGGAGCGGGTCTCCCGCGCCTCGGCGGCATTCCACAGCGCGGCGCGGTCCTGCGCCCAGTCAGGCGCATCGGCAGGGGTAAGAATAAAGCAGGCCTCGACGCCGCGCTTTGCGGTGTAGTCGTGCTGGCGCCCTTCCCGGTCGCATGCGATGACGGAGGCCGACCGATAGGCCGCCGCCGCTGTGGCGGATCGCCCGGCGCTGCGTTTGGGGGCGCTGATCCGTTACACCGACGGCAGTCCCAAGCCGTCGGCACGTTTCACGAAGAAGCTCGCGGCCTGGGAGCGATCGAACGGTGTCGGCCGCCTTGTGAAAAAGGAACCGCCCCGAGTCTATCCGACATGGACGGCACCGGCCTCCTTCACGCTGCATGAGGGCAACTTCTCCTCGGACGGGGTGATCCTCGTCACCATCATGCGCAGCCATTCGGTGGATAGCCGTCTGATCTTCGAGGTGGCCGAGGAACCGAAGCCCGGGCAGGTCCGCGTGCTGCTGGACTTCGGCGGCAACACTGAGCTTCTGCATCTGGCGGAATCCATCACTGCGGCCGAGCTTTGGATCACACGGGAAGGTTATCGCAACGCGCGGCTCGAGATCGTCGGTGTCGAGGACGGCGATAGGGCAGATGGAATGGTTGCCGCCCTCCCCAAACGGCATCGCGATGTGCCAAGATTGTGGTGTTCAGAGCCACAAAACGGAGAGGACGGCATATAATGGATACTATGATTGGCGTGGA
>Ga0268299_1002388_pt1 | contig 22759 bp, 30 predicted proteins | sample NOBtaG_FD_193484 | JGI IMG/M metagenome (GOLD analysis project Ga0268299, IMG submission 193484) | Activated sludge microbial communities from bioreactor in Nijmegen, Gelderland, Netherland - NOB reactor | ecosystem: Engineered > Bioreactor > Aerobic > Activated sludge | place: Netherlands... | reverse complement strand
GCGACACCATCGCACAACGACGCTTGCAACACCGAAAAGCCGCCGCTTAAACTCAACAACCAGATGAGCCAAAGCCTCCGCTAAGTCACGGCCTCTACTGTCTCAAAAACTCTGACGACGGACAGACCCTCCCACGGCGGGAAGGTCTATCCTCATAGCCGCCTGAGGAGACGCGCGCCCCGAGCAGCGGCCGCGTAAGAGGAGAGTTTGACTGCACGGCCTCCGCAAAGCCTCAGCTGCACGCCCGGATCGAGAGGTGGGCGCAAAGATGACCGGATCCAGACGCCTGGAACTGACAATCGGCGACGCAGCCGATCGATCGGGCGTGTCAGCCAAGATGATCCGCTATTACGAGCAGACGGGCTTGCTTCGCGCTGCATCACGGAAAATCAATGGATATCGGAAATACTCCGAATCTGACGTTCGGGTCCTGGTGCTGGTTCATCACGCCCGAAGTCTCGGCTTTTCAATCGAGGAGGTTCGCACCTTACTTGACCTGACGGCTGGAGGAGCACGCAAGCACCCCAGCTCTACCGCACTCGCGATCGCGGCACGGTATCGCACCGCCCTTGCGGAGAAGATGGACCAGATCAAGGCGCTGGACCGCTGTGTGGCTCAGTGCCTCTGTTCCGACACAGGTCAGAGATCCAGACCTTCGACTAAGTAGCCGTCGGGTGACAGTGCCGATGAATCGACGTCGCGCCCTGACGTAGAGGCATCTGAGGGAAGTGAGACAGCACAGGATATTGATATCGTGCGGCTTGCAGGTCGGTGCTGATCGCCGCATACTGAAGCGATGCGTGGATCCTGGCTAACACGCTTTGGCAAAATGATCGTCTTGCTGGCCTTCCTGGCCGGCACCCTGCCTCTCGCTGTGCCAATGACGGCGATGGCCGGCACGGACATGGTTCACCTTGACCCGAAGACCGTCGCGAATGATTGTGTCCGCTGCGACATAGTCGGTATGAGTGGCGGCCTCTGCCACATGATCTGCACTCCAATGTCGGCAATGGACTCTGGCATTGTGGGAGACATGGCGACACCCGCCTCCCCTTCATGGCTCGTGTCGAACACCCCTATGTTCGGCAGAGTCGTGCGCCCCAGCCTCGCACCTCCTCGGATATCGTAACGCCGCTGCTCTCGTTATCCGGCCAAAGCGCGGCCGGATGGACGATGCATGCTCAGCATGCGTTCTGGCGCGCGGGTTTCCGAGAGAAACGGCGGCAGCCCCGGTGCAGGCGAACTAAAGTGCGCAAGCTGGAAAGTTGTCCGGCGTCAAGCGTGCGCGTTGGTGGGAGGGTCAAATGAGAATTTCATCGATCGACGATGTTGTCGAGCAATGGATGCGCGATGTTCCTTCGTTAGCACGACACGTTGGCGAGCGCGGCCGTCCACTGGTACGCACGCTCGTAGCGGCTCGTCGCCAGATCATCGCGATCATTGCGTTCATCACTCTTGGATTCTTGTTCAGTGTGCGGTTCCTTCTGATTATCGTGATCGCACCGATGATTCTCGTCGCGGTCCCATTCTGGATTGAGCATGTGATCGAACAAGTCAGGGCCGCGTACATCCGGCATCACCCGAAATCGGCACTTTTTCAGACTGATGTTGATGCACGGCGGAGAACATGACTGTCCGTCTAGGGTCGATGCCTGCGGCAGGCCAGAACCTGCACGGCATCATCTCTGGCCAGTGAGCATCAAGCGGAGGATTGCATCATGGGAATGCATCGCTTCAAGATACCAAGCGAAATGAATTGGCGGAGACGGCGCAACATCAAGCTGATGCTGGCATCGTGCCTGATCGTGGGCGTTTCGGTCACCGCGACCTTTATCCTCGCCGGCGATCCACCTCCACCCGAGATCGTCGAGAAATTCAATGATCTCAGCCAGAACGGCAACTCGTCGTGTTCCGTCGATTTCATGAATTCCATTGCGAGCATGCCGGCGTTGAGCCGTCTGAAGGGGTCCTGCTGCAGCCCCATGGCGCTCCACCGTTATAGCGAGCAGGTGGAGGGCCTTAGGCAGTACAGGGATATCGCCGTCATTCCACCGGATCCATACGACATCGATGCCGGCCTCGCGCAGAAGCTGATGGCGGGTTACGACCTGCCTCTTAGTCCGACGGAACAGCAAGCCTACGACTACGCCATGCGGAATTCGGAAGAGAAAGGCCCATGCTGCTGCCAATGCTGGCGCTGGCACGTCTTTGGCGGTCTTGGAAAGCTCCTCATCCACGAGCATGGCTACACTGGTGAGCAGGTGACCAAAGTCTGGGATCTGTCCGACGGCTGCGGCGGCGACAGCCATGAGCACAGCTAAGCGGAGACCGATCTAGCGCCTTGTGTTGGCGGTGGGACTGCTAGTTGCTGTGGGTGCTTGGATTTTGCTCAGCCTCCGGCCGTCGGACAACTCCGATCAGGTGATCATCGAACAGTGGGTGCAGATCTACTACGATCTGGATTCACCTGGCGTGGATGGCGGCGTCACGATTGTTGCGTTCCTCGATTATGATTCCGCGGACTGCCGTGACGCCGCGGTGGCGCTGAGCAAGCTTCGCGAAGCGGACAAGCGGGTCCGGTTGGTCTTCAAGGAGGTCCCGACGTCGGCACTAGGCCTCGACTTTGCCGCTCGCGCCGTCTTGGCGACCGACAAGCAGAACATGTTCCTTCCTCTACACAAGGAGCTCTCGCAGGGTCCCCAACCGACTGAGTCATCAGTGATGACAGCCGCCAAGATGGTCGGTCTCGACACCGAGCGTCTCGGCGCCGACATGAACAATCCGGCGATCATGGCCGCCCTAAAACGGAACTAGGCGCTGATGCGAGCGTTGGGGATCGGCTCCTTGCCCGCCTTCATTGTCGGGAATCAACTCTATCGTGGTGCCATCGACCAAGAGGTGCTGCACTGCAGTCGTGCAGGTGCGCAAGAATCCGTCAATGCAATAGTAGGCATCCCACGTGGGAAGGTTGAGGCATCCCCATAACGTCCCCATGCGCCACGACGATGGATTCGATAGCGCCATTGCATTGGCCTCCAGACCTTCCACGGCTCACTCTGACTGGATGGAAGGCGGAAATCGTTCTTGTCTTCCGATCCAACTGATCCGGAGAAATCTCATGCTCATCCACCCGCTCTCGCGCCGCACGCGCAGCGCCCTGCTTGGCGCCCTCGCGGCTACGGCATTGGCGGTCCCTGCCCTAGCTGGAACGTCCGACCAGGGCGTCACCTTCAAGATCATTATCTCGAACGTGTCGAAGAGCGACACGTTGCGGGTGCCCGGCGCGGCCGCGACCAAGGCTCCCATCGCCCCGGGTGTTTTCGTCGTTTCACCAAACGCCAACCCGATCTTTAAGGCCGGAAATCCAGCAGGCAAAGACGGACTTGAAGCGCTGGCCGAGGACGGCAATTCGGATGGTCTCTTGAAGGCGCTTCAAGCGAAATACGGCAATAAGGCCGACATGTTCGCGCCGGGACTGGAATTCGAGGTCAAAGCCAAGCCTGGCGACCATCTGTCCTTCGCGACCATGTTCGTGCAGTCGAACGACAAGTTCTACGCGCCGACCAATGGCAGCATTTCGCTATTCGATGCGGCAGGTAAGCCGGCGTCGGGCGACCTCACCAGGGTCGTGCAGCTCTATGACGCCGGGACCGAGAAGGATGAAGTCCCCGGGACTGGCCCTAGTCAAGCACCGCGCCAGAAAGGTATGAACCAGGGACCTGATGAAGGCGGCACCGTTCGCCCAGTCAACGACGGTTTCACCTATCCGGCAGTGAATGCGGTCATCAAGCTCACCGTTACACCGGCTTCCTAAATCTTCGCGGGTCTCCTCCTGGCGTGTGAATCCGGCCATTCGATCCAGCATCGGGTGGTCGGAATCGTCTGGTTAAGACACCATCGTACGGGCCGTCGCAGGATTGCCCCTCTTGACCTTGCCACGTGACAAGGCGTCATCTTGATGTTGGTCCATGGCACGATATGTGGCGTGAACGGTCTCCACATTAGGGGCTCGTCGAGTTGTGAGCCGCGCCAAACAGGAAACTCAGACTCAGCGGAAGGTCTTTACGCGCCGCCTGGCGATTCTGGCCGGCCTCAAGGCTGTCCTCGTTGGTACCCTGGCAGGCCGTCTCTATTACCTCCAGGTCGTCGAAGGTGAGAAATACACGCTTCTGGCGGATGAGAACCGTATCAGCCGGCGAATTCTGTTTCCACCACGCGGTCTGATCGTCGACCGCTTCGGCATTCCGCTTGCCAGCAATTCGCCGAGCTACCGAACCATCATGGTGGCGGAGCAGACTCGGGATGTTGATGCCACCCTGACAGCCTTTGCCGACATTGTGCCGCTCAGCGAGCGCGATACTTCCCGGGTCCGCAGGGAGCGTAGACGCAGTCGCGCCTTCACGCCCATCACGGTCAAGGAAGATCTGGATTGGGAGCAGGTCAACGCGGTCGAGCTCAACCTGCCCGACCTGCCCGGCATCTCGATTGAGATAGACCAGAAGCGGGTCTATCCGTTCGGCGGGAACACGTCGCACATCCTCGGCTATGTGGCGGTTCCGAACGAGAAGGAAGTCGACAACGATTCCGATCCCCTGTTGCGGCAGCCCGGATTCCGGATCGGTAAGAATGGCCTTGAGCGGCAATACGACCAGCCCCTGCGTGGTATCGCCGGAGAGAGCCAGCTCGAGGTCAACTCAGCTGGCCGCGTTATCCGCGAACTGGCGCGCCAGGAGGGCAATCCTGGCGGTGATCTCATCACGACCCTCGATATCGGCCTCCAGCAATTCGCCCATCAGCGCCTGTCGAGTGAGCTGGCCGGCGCAGCGGTCGTGATGGATGTCTATACCGGTGATCTCTTGGCCCTTGCCTCCACACCATCGTACGACCCGACCGCATTCTATCGCGGCCTGAGCACTGATGAATGGCATGAGGTGGCCAACGACATCTACGGACCGCTCACCAACAAAGCGATCGCAGGCCAGTATGCCCCCGGCTCAACCTTCAAGATGATGACGGCCGTGGCCGGTCTGCGTGCGGGCGTCGACCCTCAGGATCGCGTCTATTGCAGCGGCGTTACCAGCCTTGGCAATGCGCGTTTCCATTGCTGGAAGCGCGAAGGCCACGGCTCAATGGATATGCTTAATGGGCTAAAGAACTCCTGCGACATCTATTTCTATGAGATCGCGCGGCGCGCCGGGATCGATCTGGTGGCCGACACAGCGCGGATGTTCGCCTTAGGAACCAGGACGGATCTGGACTTGCCTGGCGAGATGCCCGGCCTGATTCCGGACACCGTTTGGAAGAAGGCGACCACTGGTGACGTCTGGCATCCAGGGGAGACCTACGTGGCTGGCATCGGCCAGGGCTTCATCACAGCCACGCCTTTGCAGCTTTGCGTCATGGCGGCGCGGCTCGCCAATGGCGGATTTGCCGTCAAGCCGCGCCTGGCGCGGCGCCTTACCAAGAATTCCCTAAATGACGAGGGTAACCCGATCTTCCCGCGGCTCGATGTACCGGACATCTTCCTCAAGGTTGTACGCGACGGCATGGACCTCGTGACCAACGCTCAAAGTGGGACGGCCTTTCGCTCTCGAATCGATATCCCAGGAATGGAGATGGCCGGCAAGACCGGTACCAGCCAGGTGCGACGCATCACCATGGCCGAGCGTCAGCGGGGCGTCACCAAGAACGAGGACCTGCCGTGGAAGCAGCGCGATCACGCGCTGTTTGTCGCCTTCGCGCCGGTCCACGCACCACGCTATGCATGCTCTGTGGTCGTGGAGCATGGCGGAGGAGGTTCTAAAATCGCGGCGCCGATTGCACGCGACATCCTGATCGAATGCCAGCGCCGCGATCCATCTCGACGCAACCCAAATGCAGAAGGCGGGCGACGTGAGATGCCTTAAAGCTATAGGCATCGCAGACCTTCACGGATGTCCTCGCGTGTCGGCTCAGGCATGTGGGGCGGCTTGGACGATAGCTCCAGGTCAACCACCGCTGCCCGGGTGAGTGGATCGCGATCACATATGATGGAATCGCTGCGCCTCATTGCCCGCGATCTCACTTACGATGTGCCAGCGAAGGATCTCCGGATCGACTATTCGAGGCTTCCAGCGATTCCACATAGACGGTTCATCATAAAGAATGTGAGGGCAAGCGTTTGGGAATCCGTGCCCTGCGCCTGTCGGTCCTATGACCGCGGACCATCAATTGAAGCGTTCGCGGGGCGGGCCAGAAAGCTGTCGAGAATGAGAAGGGCGACTCCGAAGGAGATTCCGACATCGGCCATGTTAAACGCGGGCCAGTGCCACGCGCCGAGATAGAAGTCCAGAAAGTCGGTCACCGCCCCATGGCGAAGCCGATCCAAACTGTTGCCGAGTGCGCCGCCAATGACAAAGCCGAGTCCGATCACGACGAGTCGGCGTCGCGTGCGCGCGAGCCAGATGATCAGCACTAGCGTAATCGCAAGAGCCAGGGCCGACAGCATCCAAGGCGCAATATCCGCACCGCCGAGCATACCGAAGCTCACGCCCGTATTCGCTCCCAGTATCAGGTTGAAGAAGTCTGTCACGGGAATGACGCGCGGCGGATCCATCACGCGTTCGCGCATCCACCACTTGCTTCCGTGGTCGACGGCGAGCCAAGCCAAAGCGATCACAAGTCCGTGGCGAAGCATTCGAGGCCCAGATCTTCCCGTCAACGGACGACCAGAAGCGCGAACATCGCCACTCCGACGAGGATGCGGTACCAGCCGAAAGGCGCGAAGCCATGACGGCTGATGAAAGTGACCAGCGTTCGCACGACCACGAGGGCCACCAGGAATGCGGTTACGAAGCCCACGCCGATGAGCAGCGCGCCGCCCCCGTCGAGGTCCGCTCGGTTCTTGTAAAGGTCGAACGTCGTCGCGCCCAGCATGGTCGGAATTGCAAGGAAGAAGGAAAACTCGGCGGCGGTCGGCCGATTGACACCAACGAGCATAGCGCCCATCACGGTTGCACCTGACCGCGACACGCCCGGGATCATGGCGAGGGTCTGGAACAGCCCGATTTTCAGTGCGGCGGCGTAGCCCAACGCGTCGACATTGGCTTTTTGAGATCGACCGTCTTTGGCAGCGACAAACCGCTCGATTGCAAGAATCGCGATGCCGCCGGCGATGAGGCTTGTCGCGACGACCCAGGGCGAGAACAGTGTATCCTTGATGAAGCCATGGAGTGCCGCGCCGATCGCAGCGGCCGGTAGAAATGCGATAAGGATGATGATTGCAAAATGCCTTGCGCTGGGATCAGTGGGAAGCCCGCGCGCAATGCGCAGCAGCCTGCCCCGATAGACCCAGCAGACGGCGAGGATCGCGCCAAGCTGTATCGCGATCTCGAATATCCTGCCGGGCGGGCCCTGGAAGCGAAGCAGATCTATAAGAATGATCAGGTGGCCAGTCGAAGACACCGGAAGGAATTCGGTCAGACCCTCAACAACGCCGAGAACAGCTGCAGTGGCGAGGTTCTCCATCACGGGCAAGATCCAGATGTCGGGCGGTTGCTGACGGACCCCGCAGCCGGCGGGGCTACGGGTGCTGGTTCCGGATTCAAGCCGGTGGGGTTTGGTCTCGGCTGAGGAGCCGCAATCCGTTCAGCACAACGAGCAGCGAGGCGCCCACATCAGCCGCGATGGCGCCCCAGAGCGTGGCAAAGCCCGCAATGGTAAGGCCAGTGAACACGAGCTTCACTGCGAGCGAGAACCCGATGTTCTGTCGGATGATTGCGAGCGTCGCCTTTGAATGCCGTATGAGCCACGGCAGCCTCGAGAGATCGTCCGACATTAAGGCGACATCAGCCGTCTCGATTGCAGCGTCCGAGCCGATCGCACCCATGGCAATCCCGAGATCGGCCCGCGCCATGGCAGGCGCATCATTGACACCGTCGCCGATCATTGCCACGGCACCACCGGTCCGCTTTCCGTGCAGACGCTTGACCAGCGTCTCGACCGCCTCAACCTTGTGCTCGGGCAAGAGCTGAGCCTGCACTTCATCGATTCCTATCTCGCGAGCAATCTTGTCCGCCGTCGCACGATTGTCGCCCGTCAACATGACAACATGCTCAACGCCGGCAGCATGCAGCTTCGCCACGATGCGCTTGGCTTCCGGCCGTACGGCGTCGGCGATGGCGATCAGGCCCAATACGGATTGGTCATCCCCAACCGCGACGACAGTACGGCCAGCTCCGGCGAGCGCGTCGGCTCTATCGATCAGACTGGCATCGAAGTGCTCTCGACCGCGCTCTTCCAGATAACTCCGAGAGCCGAGCCAAGCCTCGCGTGCACCAACTCGTCCAACGACGCCTTTGCCGCGCACCGCCTGCACGGCGGTGGCGGGCGTGAAGGCGACTTTCTTCTCGGCAGCTTTTTCGAGGATCGCGCGTGCGAGTGGGTGCTCGCTGCGCGCCTCGAGTGCCGCCGCGAGCGCCAGGAGTTCGAACTCACTGCGCCCTCCGAGGGGCACGAGTTCGACGACTTTGGGCCGGCCCTCGGTCAAGGTGCCGGTCTTATCCATCGCAATCGCCTTGAGCCTCGCCGGCATCTCAAGATAGATGCCGCCCTTGACCAGGACCCCCTGTTTCGCCGCGCCGGCGAGCGCCGCGACGATCGTCACAGGTGTCGAGATCACCAGCGCACATGGACAAGCGATGACCAGCAGCACGAGCGCGCGATAGAACCAGATATCCCACCCACCTCCCAGGAGAAGCGGCGAGATCACGAACACCGCGACGGCCAAAACCATCACAGTCGGCGTATACACCCGGGCAAAGCGTTCAACCCATTGCTCGCTCGGCGCGCGGCGGCTCTGCGCCGACCCGACCATCCGGATGATGCGAGCGAGCGTCGTGTCCTGCGCACTTTTGGCGGTTTCGATCTCAAGCGCACCTTCTCCGTTGATCGTACCGGCGTAGACCTCACTGCCGATCTCGACCGACACAGGCACGCTCTCGCCCGTGATCGGAGCCTGATTGACCTCGCTCGTGCCGCCGACGACGCGGCCATCAAGGGGGATCTTGTCGCCGGGACGTACGATCACGTGCGAACCGATGGCCACCTCCGCGGCTGGAGTTTCGCGCTCGGCGCCGTCCGCGCCGCGCACAAGAGCGACAGAAGGGGCGAGCTCCATGAGGGCGGCGACGGCGCGCCGGGCACGGCCGAGACTCCAAGCTTCCAGCGCCAGGGCGAGGGCAAAGAAGAACGAAACCGTTGCCGCTTCAAACCACTCGCCGATCCCAATCGCTCCGGCGACAGCGACGACCATGAGAAGGTTCATGTCAGGCCGCAGGCGACGGGCGGAGAGCAGCGCCTTCGGGGCAACATAGCGAACGGCACAGAGGATCGAGAGGGCATAAGCGGCCATTGCCGGCCACGGCGTGCCGGCGGTGGCTTCTTCAACCCCGAGCGCCGCGGCGATGCCGCCGCCGAGAGCGGCGTGCAGCAAGAGGCCCACAGCTGCCAAAACCCCACTCGCCGTCGTTAAAATACTCTGGATACGTCGGCGTCTCTCCCCGGCGAGTGCAGTATCAGACTTGGCGCCCTCCTGCCAGAGTTCGGCCGTCATTCCGCCGCGTGCAACGGCCTTCTCGATGGCCTCGATGGGAAGGGCATGGATTGACGCCGCGACTGACATGCGTCCGTTGACGAGATCAAACGTCAGCTTGTCCTCACCACCAACGACGGGGCCTACCTCGCGTTTGAGGGCAGCCACCTCGTCGCCGCAATCCATGCCGTGGATCTTGAACACGACCTGGCTGGGCAATCCGACGGGCGCCGGCGTCGTCACCGCTTGGGCGCCGGAACAGGTCGAGCAGGCAAGATCTTCTAAATCTGTTGCCGGCGCGGTCGGCGTACTCCCTGCCGTGATCAGCTCGGCCGTCATGCCGGTTGTGGCCACCGCATCGCAAATCACTGCGGCCGACGCGCCGAGTTGCGGCGTGACCGTCATGAGACCCTGCCTCGTGTCGAAGGTCAGATTGTTCTCTCCACCGACGACGGGGCCGACGGCTGCTTTCAGCTGGCGCACCTCATTCTGGCAATCGAGCCCGCGCACATGGAACGTCATGGGAGAGGACACCGAAGACGTTGAAGTCGGAGCCGGAGCAAGCCGAGCGCGCATTCCGGTGGTTGCCACGGCGCGCTCGAGATCCTCGACCGATGCATAGCCCAGAGCGGCGACGAGCATCGTGCCTTGCTTGGTGTCGAAGCTAAGCCGGTCCTCGCCTCCGACCGCAGGACCGACCGCGGCGCGCAGCTGACGGACTTCGTTTTGGCAATCAAGGCCCTCGACCAGGAAAAGCAGCGGAGCATGCTCGGGCGGCAACGCGGTCGCCCGCATTCCTGTCCGAGCCACCGCGGCCGCGATGGCATCCGCGCCGACCGATTCTCCGACGACCTCCATCAAGCCGGCCTTCGTATCGAATGAGAGACTATCGTCGCCGCCGACGAGCGGGCCTACCGCGGCCTTGAGGGCGCGGACCTCGTTTTGGCAGTCCAATCCTTCGACTTTGAAACGCCGCGAGACCCGCGGCTGGCGCTGCGCAAAACCCGCTCGTTCTGACATTGGTTTCACCTGGACTTTTCCAACATGAGTGTTGATATACACCCTATAGCAACTATAGGGTCAATCCCGATGTCCTCACACGAATTCAGGATTGGCGACCTCGGAAAAGCGACGAAAACCAAGGTTGAGACAATCCGCTACTACGAACAGATCGGGCTTCTTCCAGCCCCGGCCCGTACCAGCGGCAACTATCGCGCCTACGGCGCAGAGCACCTTGGTAGGCTCAGCTTCATCCGCCGGGCCCGTGACCTGGGGTTTACGCTTGACCAGGTGCGGGAGCTTCTAGGCCTATCTGACCAGACGGATCGCTCGTGTGCGGCGGTCGATAAGATTGCACGCGAGCATCTAGCCGAAGTTGATCGGAAGATCGCCGATCTGAAAGCGCTAAGGGGCGAGCTCGACAACGTCATCGGCCAGTGCCGTTGTGGCACGATCGCGGAGTGCCGGATAATTGAAGCGCTGGCCCCGCGCAGAAAAGACGCAAATGCCCCGAAGGTTTCCCGCAATCCATCGCAGAAGAGGCGTGGTTCACCCGCGAACGCTCTTCGCGTCAATAGTGCTTGAATGAGCGTGGTGGGAATCTTACCGCTTGGATTGACGACAACAGGCTACGGATATGAACCCTGCTGATCGAGCGGCTGGAGCAACCTAACTCACCCAATCTTCGCCAGGATCGGAAACGTGTCCAGGAACCAATAGGCCATCGCTGACATCTGCCCCGTCACCATTGCCAGTCCCATGAGCACCATGGCTCCGCCGGCTACGACCTGGAGCCAGCGTCCGAGCCGTCCCACGTTTCTCATCCGCCGTGCGAGGGCATCCGTGAACAGTGCCGCCAGCAGAAACGGCATTCCAAGCCCGAGTGAATAGACCGCAAGAAGCACGATGCCACCACCGACCGTTGCAGTCGCGGCGCTCACCGTGAGGATGGCGCCGAGGATCGGTCCGATGCAGGGCGTCCAGCCGAATGCGAAAGCCAACCCCAGAACATAGGCGGAAAGTGGCCGGCCGCCCTCAAGGGCGGCATGGAACCGCACGTCACGCGTCATCCAGGACCACCGCATGAGGCCGGTCACGAAAAGACCAAATATGATGATGACAACGCCGCTGACGATGTTCAGCTCGTAGCGATAACTGAGCAGAAGCTGTCCCAGCGCGGTCGCACTCGCGCCCAGCAGGACGAAGATGGTCGAAAACCCGAGCACGAAATAGAGGCTGAGACCCAGCGCTTTGAGTCGCAGCAACATCCCGCTGCCCGCCTCCCCGTCGGCGGCGCTCCCGCCCGCCACGTAGGATACATAACCAGGCACCAGCGGCAGAACGCACGGCGAGAGGAAGGAAATCACGCCGGCCGCGAACGCCGTCAGCAAGCCGATGTTGGAAACCTCCGGCATAGCTTTCAGTAAGCTCCCCGTCCCTGAACCCTTCGGCTCATTTTTGCTTCCTCGACTGGCTGATCATGCCTTGCAAAACATTCAACTCCGTTGCACCGCGGAGAATCTGGTCGCCGATGACGAACCCGGGCGTGCCGTTGATCCGAAGCGCGGCAGCGAGAGCCAAGTTCTGTTCAATCGCCGCCTGGATCGCCGGATCCTGCATGTCGGCTTTGAGGCGTTCGACATCGAGTCCCAGCTCGGCCGCAGCTGCCAGAACGGAATCCTCGTTGACCTTTTCTTTGGCGCCCATCAGGGCGTGATGGAACGCCTCATAGCGTCCCTGGCGCTGTGAGGCCAGCGCAGCTCTTGCCGCAAACTCAGAACCCGGTCCGAGGATCGGGAATTCCTTGAACACGATGCGGAGCTGCGGGTCTGCCTTTTCGGCATCGATCAGCACCGGCGCCATCTTCCGGCAATACGGACAATTGTAATCGAAGAACTCGACCAGGGTGACGTCCCCCTGCACATTGCCGCCCACGGGACTATTGAAATCCCGGAAGATCTCGTCAGCGCGTTCCTTGAGAGCTTCCTGTGCTTCTGTCAGGTCTGTCCTTTGCTTGCGCGCTTCGAGCTCTTGAACCGCCTGGATGATGACTTCCGGATTGTTCATGAGATAGTCGCGGATTCTGCGGTCGAACTCCTCCTGAGACATGCCCGGGGTGAACATGGCGAGTCGTCCGCTGCCAAAGCCCGGATCGAATACGATCCAGGCGGCGATCGCAGCAAGCAACGCCACGATCAATGCGACCCACGCGGAGAACCTCCTAGGGCGCTTTGAATTGTGTGTCATGACTTTCCCCGTCCCTGTTCATCCACCGCGACGAACGAGCGGCGCGCCCACCAGAAGGCGACCATGGGCACGACAATCCATTGCGCAAACGGCGACAGCCCCGCGCCGATCAGCGGCACTGTGGGCATCCAGTCGCTGTAGGCCCAGCTTCCCCGGACCTCGGTGTTGAGCCATTCGCTGAAGATCGTGTAGGCCAACCCACCGAGAATCGCGGCCGCCGCGACCACGTGGAACCTGTCATGCGGCCAACGTCCGTTGCCGATGATCATGAGCGTCGCGAGCAGGCTCACGCTTGCGATCAGGATGTCGCCACCCGTGCAATGAACTGCAGCGAATACAATCTCGCGCATGCTGCCCTGATGCCAGATCGTATAGAGCGGCAGCTGGGCGAATTCCCACACGAGGTTTAGCAGCGCGCTCGCGATGACATAGCGGCGCATGGCCGAAAGCCAGTCCCCAGACGCGGCAGCCTTGTCCATCCAGGCCACACTCCTGGCTCTCTCGGTTGGGCGGTCCTCCAGTATCAAAATAGCGCCTTCAGCCAACCCCAGAAACCCTCCTGCTGTTCGTTGGAGTCGGGATGCACGTCGTTGACGAGCGCATTGATGAAAACGACCATGTTGACGGGCTGGAACTTCAGCGAATGGAAGTTGCCCTTCCAGACGCCGTTGCGGTCGATCACGTGCGTAACGATGCTGTGCATCTGATATCCGTCTTCTTCTTTTGTGAACTTGTGCCCGAACGCCTCGGCCAACTTTCGCGTCGCGTCCTCCGGTTGCTCCGGCGTCTTGGTCAGAAAGAGCCAGTTGGCCGGATCGAGGCCGTGAGCCGGACCGTAGGCGCGTAACACGTCGGGTGTGTCCCTCGTCGGATCGGTTGTGATCGTGATGAACTGGACGCGGTCCTTCATGGGGGTCTGATTGACCATCCTCTGGATCTCGGCAATCCGCTCGGCATGGAGCGGGCAGACATCCGGACAGCTCGTATAGATGAAGTGCAGGACGACGACCTTGCCTCGGAAATCGGCAATCCTGAAGGTGCGGCCGTCGGCGCTGCGCAAGGAGAAGTCAGGCGCCGATTTGTCGATGGCCTGGAAATACCTCTCCTCGCCTCCCAGTATGCCTTGCACTTCCTCGAGAGAGTGTGCCCAAGCTGCGGGCACAATCGACGCGACCGCCACCAACGCCAGGGCCCATCTGCCGATCACTTTCCAGGACCAGGATGCTTGTGTACTCGTTGAGGACATCTCCGTCACTCTCAATGGTCATCGTCCGGTGAGGCTGGCGCATTCTTGCGCCACTGCTCATTAGGCTTGCCGGAACTGCCATCCATCCCGCCGTTCATCATCTGGCTGCAATGATCCATCATGTCTTCCATCTGCGACATGCCCCCCATCATGTTCATCATGCCGTCGTCGCCCATCACTCCTGGAATCATCATCGAATCGTGCGAGTACTGGGGCGGGCTGGACTCTTCCGCATAAAGAGCGGGCGCCAGAGCGAGCCCGCCGACGAGTGCTGGGACGATGAAAAGTGCTTGGCTTTTACGCATGGGTCGATCTCCTTCCTCAAGAAGGTTGAGGGTCACATTCGGCGCCTAGGCCGAGTCAGTCGCGGCCTTGCTGCTTGGTGAGACGCGGTGGTTGCGCCCCTGCCTTCAGTGCGGGTTCGTCGGCCGACAGATCGGCCGCCTTGTCCGGTGCCGCCTCGGTTGAGCACGACTTTCCCATCATTTTGTTGGCGCAGAGTCCCAGTGCGCACATCGCGACGCAAGGCAGTGCCGTCAGAAGAAGCGGCGCTATGCCGGCGGCGACGAGCCAGCCCCAGTTCAGCGCCGCGCCGGCCACCAGCGCGATGGCAGCCAGTAGAAGAAGACCTCGCCGGCCCGTGAAATACGGACGGACAGTGCGGATGATGCCGCCCATCTGAGAGGTCTGTGTGACGGTGGGCGTCTGGATCGTCATGGGTGTGCTCCTTTAACGGTTGCATGTGGGTTTGGGATTGCCGGGACGGAGAGCCATCGTTCGTTTGCCGTCGCGGTGTTTGCCCGCCAAAATTCGGGCTCAAGCAATCCGCTTTTCTTGGGTAGATAGCTGCGAATGAACGCGATCATGTCCGACGAATCCCATTCGGCGGGGCCGACCAACCGGCCGATCTCGCGACCGTCACGATCGATCAGGAGTGTGGTCGGCAGTCCAACCGCGCCTAGCGTGGACGCGGCCTCGGTGCTGCTATCGAGATACATGGCGAGATGCTTCACGCCGATTTCGGCATAGAACTTGGTGATCGCCTCAAAGCCACCGCGATCAATGGAGAGGGCCAGCACCTGGAAGTCCGGACCGCCCAACTCGGCCTGCAATCGGTCCAGCGTCGGCATTTCCTGCCGACAAGGCAGGCACCAGGTGGCCCAGATATTCAGCAGGATGAGCTTGCCGCGGAAATCCGCCAGCGTGAGGCCCTTGCCCTCGCTGTCCTGGAACTGGATCTCCGGCACTGGCTTCGGTTCTGGGTGAATCGCGAATTTCTGCGGCGCATCGGCGGCCGCCAGTGGGTTTGCCAGAGCAAGTGCGGCGCCAAGCATAAGGAGAACGATCGCCTTCATGGCTGCACCACCCTGGCCTCCTCGCGAAGGCGCGCAATGAGCGGCAGGATCGTTTCGTCGAGCGCCTGCTGGGTGACTGGGCCAATCTGCTTGTAGGCGACCATCCCTTTGGCATCGATCACAAACGTCTCCGGCACGCCGGTGACACCCCAATCGATCGCGACCCGGCCATCACGGTCGACCCCCGTGCGCGTATAGGGATCGCCGAGCGTATCGAGCCACTCCGCAGCGTCTTCAGGCGCGTCCTTGTAGTTGAGGCCGTTGATCGGCACGACCTTGTTCGCCGCAAGTTGCAGGAAGAGCGGGTGCTCGGCCCGGCACGCAACGCACCAGGATGCGAACACATTGACGAGCGAAACCTCCCCCTTGAGATCCGCACTAGAGAGCCCGAGCTCGCGCCCCGGGACCGGCGGCAAGCTGAACGTCGGCACCGGTTTTCCGATCAGCGCCGACGGAAGCTCCTGGGGATTCCGCGTCAATCCCCAGGCAAAGGCGATCGCGATACCAACGAAGCCGGTCAGAGGTACGGCATAGAGTAGCCTGCGCCGCGAAACGTCATGCGATGCGGACACGCTTTCCGCCACTTCGTCATTGGGGGCCGTGGACGAATGCTGTTCCATGGCGCGGCTCCGTCGGTTCGCGTCCCGCACTCATTCCGTCGCGTAGATTGTGGGTTTCGCTCCGTCCTTCGTGACCGCATAGATGGTGAACGGACCGGATTTCGGACCATTCATGCCGGGTGAGCCTAGCGGCATGCCCGGCAGCGTGATGCCTGCGATAGCAGGTCGTTCTGCCAACAACTTGTTGATGACGTTGACCGGCACGTGGCCATCCACCACGTAGCCGTCGACGAACATGGTGTGGCAGCCTTCCATGTCCGCTGGCACGCCGGCGTCGCTGCTGATCTGCGCGAGGTCGTTGGTCGGCTTGACTTCGACGTCAAAACCGTTGTCGCGCAGATAGGCGGCATAGTTCTCGCAGCAACCGCACTGCGGGTTCTTGTAGAGGACGGCGGAAACCGTCCCCGCGAGCGCCGGCCAAGGCAGGACGAGCGCGGTCAGGATTGCGGCGATGCGCGTGGTGAGTCTCATGGTTGGTCTCCTAGGTTGAGGGTTGAGTTTCAAGCGATCCGTAGAACGGTCATGAGGCCGGCTGTCTGGTGATCGGTCACATGGCAATGCAGCATCCAGTCGCCGGGATTGTCGGCCACGAATGCGATGTCGACGCTCTGCCGCGGCGGAACCAGCACGGTGTCCCGCCACTCGCGAATTGGGTTCGGCACGTCATTGCGGCTCACCACCCGGAAGCTGTGACCATGCAGATGCATGGGATGCCACCAGGCGGTCTCGTTGCGCAGGTTGAGGACAAAACTGCGGCCGAGCTTCAAGGTCAGGAGCGGCGGCATGTTCGCGTGACCGTCGCCGGTCATCGACTGGCCGTTGATGGACCACGCAGCGCCGCCCATGCCGCCCATCATTCCGCCACCGCTCATCATGCCACCGCCGCCCACCATCCCGTTCCCACTCATCATGCCGCCCTGCAGCGTCAGCTTGTGGCGCTCGGCGGTAGTGAGATCCGGTTCGGGCAGAGGATTCGGCGGCAAGCTCAGCGGCGCGTCGGGAGGCTGGGCGCGCGTCGACGGTTCTGGACCATAGACCAGTTCGACGAGCGTGTAGGCGAGCTCGTCGTAGAAGCCATCGACCACGCGATAGCGCTGGCCGGGTTCACCCTGCATGTCGAGGGAAACGTCGATGCGCATGGCGGGACCGAGCAGCAGACGGCCGCCATCAGGCTCGTGCGGATCGCACGGCTGTCCGTCGATCGCCACAATCACCGGCCGGTGCCCTTCGAAGCGCAGCCCCATGATGCGAGCAAGCGCGCCATTGACGAGACGCAAGCGGATGCGCTCGCCCGCCCACACCTTCTCTTCGGCCGGCAGAGCACCATTGAGCGTCACGGTGTTGCCCACGCGTCCGGACATGGCAGCTTCCATCTGATTGCCGAAGCCAGCCGCAATCTGCGCTTTGGGCGTGAGCCGCCAGTCCGAGAGCATCCACGTGAGCTCGCGGTCGGCGGCGACAGGGTCGTGCTGTTCGACAATCAGGACGCCCGCCAGGCCGCGGCCAAGCTGCTGCAGGCTATTGGCATGGGGGTGGTACCAGAAGGTGCCGGCGTCCGGCGGAGTGAACTCATAGACGAAGCTCTCGCCCGGCTTTATCGGCGGTTGCGTGAGCCCTGGCACACCGTCCATGGCATTCGGCAACCGAATGCCATGCCAGTGAACCGTCGTGTCCTGGTCGAGCTTGTTCTCGACGATGATGCGCACAGGCAATCCCTGTTGGAGCCGCAACGTCGGACCGGGCACCTTTCCGTCGTAGCTCAGCACCTCCGTTTGAAGATCGCTCCGCACCAGCGAAGCCCGTCCCCGCGCGGCCGAAATCCTGATCTCGCGCACCCCATCTGCCAGGGCTCTCCGCGGCGTTGCGGCCGCGAGCGCAAGACCCGCACCGGCCAGCAGGAGGTTCCGGCGGGATATCAAAAAACTGGAATCCGTCATTACTCTCAATCCTAGGACCTGCCACTCATGGTGAGTGGCGCATCGACAAATACAGTCGACCATGCTCTGGAGGCGCCCGCGCGCCTGTCTCAAGAACGCGCGCGAGCGCGCTCCACGCCCTGTCGATCCGCAGTTAGCGACAAGGCGTCAGATCAGAGTGATGTGCTTCGGAGGGTGAGGATTGGGCGACGCGGTCCAGCCGGACAGAACCGGGGACTGAGACAGGGGGTGATCAACAGGCAGTTTGATCAGTCGGGCGGCAAACTGCGGCACTGTCGCGTTCACCGGCGCTGCGCAAGCGGCGTCACAGACCATGATCTTCGCGCCACTGGGACCGTCTTTGCACAAGCCGCAATCGTCCATGGCGCTTCCGGACATCTGCTGCCCGGCCATGGTCATGCCCGCGGCCATATTACTCGCTTGAACGACAGAGAGGCTCATGCCCAGGGCCATCAGGAGCCCAAGCATTAGCACAAAGACCTGTCGGAACGGCGCGCGTGTCATCCTCGATAGTTTGACCTCAACGGGGGCCCGGGACAAGCGTGGATCACGGACCTGTGACGGTTCGCCGCTCTGAAATGGTCAGAAGGGTTCCCCTTTACTGAGGTTCCAACGTGTCAGTCTTCCATGGCCGAGGGTCCATCAGGGCCTATCTCGATGCGCCCGCCACTTTGCCATGGCCAAAAGCTGCTGTACTAGATTGGTTTCCTAACGGCCTAGATGGCGGCCCGGCGACTTGATCCGCCCCTGTTCCCGATCATGGTGCGATTTCCTGTAACCGATGGCGTGGATTCTGCGAACTAATGGATGCGAAGGCAGCCGAACGCGAACTCCGAGCCCTCATGGTGGAGGGTTTGGACGGCGACGCGGCTGCATATAAGGCGTTGCTGTCGAAGCTGAGCGGGCACTTGCGCGCTTATTTTCGCGGTCGGCTCGGCCGGATGGGGCGAAGCGTCGTCGAGGCGGAGGACCTGGTGCAGGAAACATTGATTGGACTCCACACGCGCCGCCACACCTATGATCCGTCGCAGCCGTTCACGCCCTGGGCTTACGCGATCGCGCGCTACAAGCTCCTGGATCATCTGCGGCGTACGAAAGCTTCGATCAAGGACTTGCCGATTGAAGATGCGGAAGAGCTGATCGCTCATGACGACCTCTCCGAAGCCGAGAGTGCCTTCGACTTGCAGAATCTTCTGGCCCGCATCTCGCCAAAAATGCGGCAAGCCATTCAGTATGTGAAGCTGGACGGACTGAGCGTCAGCGAGGCGGCGGCACGATCCGGCATGTCTGAATCCGCCATCAAAGTATCCGTGCATCGCGGCATGAAGGCACTCGGGCTCCTGATCAGCAAGGGGAGGCCAACATGAAGACAGGCCAGTTCATTGATCTGCTGAGTGCGGATGTCGAGCCCGTGAGGCGCGGAACGGTTGGCAGGACACTGGCTTTGGCGCTCGTGATCGGCGGCGCGGCTGCCCTCGGCCTGATGCTGGTTACGGTCGGTCTCCGGCCGGACCTCTTCGAGGGCGCAAGTTCGATGTTACTGGCGGTCAAGCTGCTCTTCACCGTGAGCTTGGCCGGCATCGGCAGCTTGTTCCTTGTGGCCGCAAGCTACCCTGGTCGAAACGCGCGCAGGCGATTGGCATTCACCATTTTGCCGTTCCTGGTGATCGCTTCCCTGGGTCTCGGTGCTACCCTGCTTGCCGCGCCGATGACGCGACATGACATGGTCTTCGGGCCGGAGTGGCTGACGTGCCTCATCTGCATTCCGCTGTTCGCCATCGCTCCGTTTGCCGCCTTGGTTTGGGCGCTTCGGAAGGCAGCACCGACCGACTTGAGGCGCGCCGGCGCTGGGGCGGGCCTCGTCGCAGCGGCGCTCGGGGCGACGGCTTATGCGTTCCATTGCCCCGGCGATTCCCTTCCGTTCATTGCCATCTGGTACGGGCTCCCGATCGTCTTCTGGACCTTTCTTGGAGCGATCCTGGGCCCGCGGCTCCTACGCTGGTGACGAAATCTTCGTCCAAACCTGGGAATCGATGTAACCGCCACCCGTCATGCTGCGAACTCACCCTGTAGAGGCTAATCGCACGGCTATGGAGATCGCCGAGACGCCTCTGAGCAGACAGTGAAACAGTGATGGAATGGAGTGATTCACGATGAACGCCGCCTATGAATGCGCTGCGAACGGATGGCCCATGATTGTGGGCGGAATTGCAGTATTGACGGTCCTGGTTTTGTCCGGTGCTGCGCTGTTAAAATATCTCTTTCTCGGCGAGCGCCCTTCTGCAGCCACATGACGACCCTGAACGTGCGGCGAGCGCGCTAGGCTGCGCTCGCCGCGGTCGAGCGGAAGAACAGGACATGGATCAAACGATGGATGGTATGGGCTGGATGATGACGGGCGGCATGTGGCTGGTCTGGCTGCTGGCGCTCATCGTGCTCGTTCTCGGGATCGCCGCGCTTGTGAAGTATCTAAGATCAGGGCCAAAATAACGCCCATCAAGCGCAAGTGCCACCCACTGAGCTGGTCAGCCACCGCAGGAGCGGCAAGAGCATGAGCTTCTATGGCACATGTATCGTGCCTCCTCTCGTGCGCCTGGCGATGCGAAACCGGCGGCTCCTGCCATACCGAGAGCGGACAATTCTCCGCGGCAGAGGGCACGATCCTCGAAATCGGCATCGGTTCGGGCCTGAATTTGCCATTCTATGGGGGCCGCGTGAAAGAGATCATCGGCTTGGAGCCGGCGCCGCGACTGTTGTCGATAGCGGTCGTCGAGAGCGACGGGCCGAGACACCACCTCGACAAGTCTAGCTCCCCTCCACGGATTGACACAAAATCGCAAGACACTTTTCATCGAACCACCGGCGCCGTCCAAATGCCTGAGCGATATTACTGGAAATATCAAAAGATCGGCGATGCAACGCCGACGGGGCATTGACGCGGAGGAGCGCCAAGATGAGCGATTTTGCGGTCGAGGTCTGCAATCTCAACAAGACGTTCCGCGGCGGACGGAGAGCATTGGACAATGTCAGCCTGCAAATCGCGCCGGGCGAAATGGTGGCCCTGATCGGTGCGTCGGGCTCGGGCAAGTCGACGTTACTGCGACATCTGGCAGGCCTGGTTGCCGCCGACCGCGACGCGGATCGTTGCGCCGTATCTATCGGCGGCAGAAGCATGCAAGCCGGCGGGCGGCTGAGCACTGAAGTGCGGCGTCTTCGCGGCAATGTTGGGGTCGTCTTCCAGCAGTTCAACCTCGTCAATCGCCTTTCGGTGATGACCAACGTTCTGATCGGCACGCTGAGTCGCCTGCCCCTCTGGAGGACCATGTTGTTCTGGTTTCCGGAAGAGGAACGGCGCCTCGCTATGAGAGCATTGTGGCGCGTCGGCATCGCCGACTGGGCGTTCCAGCGTGCGGCCAATCTGTCCGGCGGTCAGCAGCAGCGTGCCGCCATCGCGCGCGCGATCGTGCAGCGGGCCGAGTTGGTACTGGCGGACGAGCCGATCGCATCACTCGATCCCGAGGCAGCGCGTCGAGTCATGGAGTTGCTCGCGGAGCTCAATCGCAGGGACAGGGTAACTGTGCTCGTCTCGCTGCACCAAGTGCAGTACGCTATGCGCTTCTGCCCACGCACCGTCGCGCTGCGCGACGGCAAGGTAGTGTTTGACGGCCCGACGGCAGAGCTTACGCCGGCAAAGCTCGGCGAGCTCTATGGCGCGGAGGCCGAGGAATTGCTGCTCGGCGAATCGCTCGCGCCGGGCCGCGTTCCACACGGGTCGAAGAACTTTGGTTTCCCGCGGCCGGTCGAGGCGCTCGCGGCCGCAGCCGCCGGCTGAGTTCAAAAATCCACATCTAACCAGAGGAGCTATCGATGATCGGCAAATGGCTGAGATCAGCAGCGCTGTCGTTATCCCTGGCCGTTGGCCTCGGTGCCGTCGCACAAGCGGACGATTTGACGGAGTTGAACTTCGGTATCATTTCCACCGAATCTTCCCAGAACCTCAAGACCATCTGGGATCCGTTCCTGGCCGACATGAGTGAGAAGCTTGGCATGAAGGTGAATGCCTTCTATGCCACCGACTATGCTGGCGTCATCGAAGCAATGCGCTTCAACAAGGTGGACGTCGCGTGGCACGGCAACAAGTCTGCCATGGAGGCGGTTGATCGTGCCGGTGGCGAAGTCTTCGTGCAGACCGTCGCCGCGGACGGCAGTCCAGGCTACTGGTCGTTGCTGATCGCCCACAAGGACAATGCCAAGCTGAACTCGGTCGAGGACGTCATCAAATATGGGCCGGACCTGACCTTCTCCAATGGCGATCCAAATTCGACTTCCGGCTATCTGGTGCCCGGCTACTACGTGTTCGGTCTCAACCACATCGATCCGAAAACCCATTTCAAGCAGACGGTCAGCGGCAACCACGAATCCAACGCCTTGGCGGTCGCCAACAAGCAGGTAGATCTCGCCACCGGCAATACCGAGAACATGGCTCGCTTACAGAAGACCTTTCCCGACAAGTTCAAGGAACTGAAAGTCATCTGGAAATCGCCCCTGATCTCATCTGACCCTATCGTATGGCGCAAGAATCTGTCTGACGGCGATAAAGCGAAGATCAAGGACTTCTTCCTGGCCTACGGCGTCAGCGGTCCCGACGCGGCCAAGGATGTCCGGCGTCAGCACCCATGAGACACATTGAGGGTCTTGAGAAACGGAGGGTTTCGGTCTCATCGTAACGACGCAGGAGTGAAGATGAGACCGAAACCCTCTACCCCTAAGAGTCCTTCGGAGAA
>Ga0268299_1002387_pt1 | contig 22782 bp, 20 predicted proteins | sample NOBtaG_FD_193484 | JGI IMG/M metagenome (GOLD analysis project Ga0268299, IMG submission 193484) | Activated sludge microbial communities from bioreactor in Nijmegen, Gelderland, Netherland - NOB reactor | ecosystem: Engineered > Bioreactor > Aerobic > Activated sludge | place: Netherlands... | reverse complement strand
GAGCAGCTTGCCGAGCATGGCGGTGGCGGCCGAGCCCGAGCCGGTCAGCGCCGCGAACACGGTGCCGCCGGCCACCGACATGAGTGCCAGGCGCCCGGGCAGCCGTCCGAACCAGGAATCGAGCACGTCCATCATCTTGCTGGCGATGCCCGAGCGGAACATCACCTCGCCCATCAGCACGAAGAGCGGCACGGAAACGATGGTGAAATGCGTGACGGAACTCGAGATCGAAAGGGCCAGCTGCGTCAGCCCCGCCGGGCCGTTCCAGAAGATGTAGCAACAGACGACGTTGATCGCGAGAAAGGCGAAGGCGATCGGAATGCCGACGCCCATCAGCACCACGAAGGCGGCGAAGATGATCGCGAGGGTCCAATACCATTCCATGGCGCCGTCGCTCAGTGCGAAGGATCGCTGCCGAAATCGCGCTGGCGCGTCCAATACTCGGCGAACAGCCGGGCGAAGCGGAGGAAGAGCAGCAAGCAGCCGAAGGGGATCACGATCACGACCATCCAGGTCGGCACGTCGATGCCGGTGGGCTTGAAGGCGCCGCGGGCATACGCCGCCCAGGTGGCGTCGGCACCGAAGACGAACAGCACCAGGGTCGTGAGCGAACCCAAGGCCGATGAAACGAGGCCACAAGCGCGCAGCGCGCCCGGCGACAGGTATTGCAGCACGATGTCGACCCGCACGTGGCCGCCGTGGCGCAGCACCCAGGCCGCGCCCAGGAACGTGATCCACAGGAGCGAGTATTCGCTGAGCTCCACCACCCAGGAGATCGGGCTGTTGAAGCCGTAGCGCATCAGAACCTCGGCGCAGATGGCGAGGGTCATCGCGACGAAAAACAGCGTGGCGCCCGCCGCACCCGCGTTTTCGCAGGCGGCGAGAATCCGCAGCAGTCGGTTCAAGGAAGTGATCCCCCGGAAGCGCCGCGGCCGCGCGTGAGTGCGCGCGCCCGCGGCGTTCGGCTCAATTGCCCGTCGTCTTCTTGAGCTGCGCGAGCAACTCGGGCGAAACCCGCTTGGCGATCGCGTCCCACTCCACCGCATAGGCAGTGTCGAGATACTTCTTGTTCTCGGCGTCGGAGAATTTGACGCGTGTCAGCAGCTTGTCGAGCTCGCCCCACTCCTTGATCTGTTCGCTCTTGAAGTGCGCGATCATCTTGGGCTCGAACTCGGCGGTGGCGTCGACGATTTCCTTCTGCAGGTCGGCCGGCATGCCCTTCCACTTGTCGAGGTTCATGATCGCACCGACGTTGCTGGCGCCATAGAAGGGCAGGTCGACGACGAATTTGATGTGCCGCGTCCAGCCGATCGAGCGCACGCCGAACACCGGCCAGCCGAGCCCGTCCACCGTGCCCTGCTCCAGCGCGGTGTAGGTTTCCGGCTGGTTCACAGTCACCGGCACCATGCCGAGATCGCGCATCATCTTGTCGTAGAGCGAGCCGGTGCGCATCTTGAGGCCCTTGAGATCGGCAAGCTTCTCCGGCTTCTTCTTGAACCACAGATAGAAGTCGCCATACTGCACGCGGCCGATGTAGCGCACGTTCACCCGCTCGTGCGCCTTCACCATGATGTCGTAGAAGCCGGATTTCCGCTCCTCGGTGGGGCTGAGCTTCGAGAGGACGAGCGCACCCGCCTCCGGCATCTGATCCTGGAAGTCCGCCTCGGCCGCGAACACCATGTCGATCACGCCGGTGCGGATGGCGTTGAGCTGCTCGTAGCGGCCGATGACCTCGGGGCCGCCGACATAGTTGACCCGGAATTTGCCCTTGAGCTTCTCGTTGACGTGAGCGACCCAGGCATTGGCCTGGGACATCACCGGGTGGTTCTTCGGAATGAAGCCGACCGCGCGCACGGTCGTCTCCGCCGCCGCCGTCCCCGCGACCGCGACCGCGGTCAGGGCGGCGGCGCCGATCAGCGCCAAATGTCTCATCCTGCTCTCCCTCGCAGGGATGCGGCGCGGCCATCGCCGGACGCGCGCACCCGATACCTGAACGACGTTCAATTTAACTCTAGGCATCGGCTGAAGCCGAGGTCAAGGCGAAGCGCCGTCAGGTCGCGTGGAAAAGCGCCCTGATCGCGGTGGTATCCGGCGCGGGCATCGCGAGCAGCCGCGCCGCTGCCTCGCGGGCGCGCACCGCGCCCATCATCGGCGCAGAATTGGCGGCGAATTTGACGGAAAGCCGCTGGGCGTCGATCGCGGCCGCGTCCGCCGCGGCCTCCCAGACGGCGCCGCTGTTCATCCGGAGCGTCACCCGCGCGTCGAAGCCGCGGCCGAGCGCGGCATCGGCGTCGTGGACGATTCGCGCCGCGAGTGCGCGGAGGTCGGCGCGCCCGCGCGCCGCCGCTTCGAGGGCCGCGAGCGTCACTTCGCCTTCGGTCAGGCCATAGGCAACCATGTAGGGCAGGCTCGCGATCGCATCGAGTTCGGTCGCCGGTGCCAGGCGCGCGGGGCGCGGCTCGCACACGATCGGCACCGCCCAGGGCGCGATCGCGCAGCGCACCTGGGCGATGTCGCCGGCATCGATGGCGTGCCGGGCGCGCAGCGCCAGTGCCGCGTCGATGTAGGGCTGAATGACATGGGCGCAGGGATAGTATTTGAAGCGCGCGCCGCCGCCCTGCCATTCCGCGCCGAGCGCTTCGGTCAAGCCTGCAACGCTCCAGATTTCGCCCGCCAACAGTGCGCCGAAGAGATTGCCGGGCCCGTCGAGCGCTGTCAGCGGGCCGCGAAATCCGCGCGCCGCGAGATCGGCGGCCACCACGCCGCCTTGTGCGGCCCAGCCGGCATGCAGCCATTTCGACCATGCGCCGTCGGCCTGAAATGCCATGAGGCCGCCCGACATGCTGGCGGCGAGGCCCAGGGCCCACGCGGTCTGCTCGGCGGTCAGGCGGCGGGCGCGCGCCGCCGTTGCCGCGGCCGCGATAGGACCGACTACGCCGGTGGCATGCAGGCCACGTGCGTGGAAACGCCGCCCGGCAACCGCGCCAATGCGCGCCGCAAGTTCGTAGCCCGCCACGATCGCAGTGCCGATATCCTCGGGTGCGGCAGCCGCGGCTTCTCCGGCCGCGAGCGCCGCGGAAACGACGACGCTGCCGGGATGCACGACCGAATCCGGAAACGTGTCGTCGAAATCGCGGCAATGCGCGGCGACGCCGTGCACGAGGGCGCAGCTCGGCGCCGGCAGCCGGCCGGGTGCCGCGAATAGCACCGCCGCCGGCGTTCCGCCTTGTTCGAGCGCGAGGTCCAGGGTGGCGCGCGCCGCCGCGGTGCCGGCGCCCGCCGCAACAAGGCCGAGCGTGTCGAGCACGCGCAGCGGCACGAGCTTGCGTCCGGCCTCGGGCACGTCGCGCCACGCCAGGCCCGCGCACCAGGCGGCGAGCGTCGCCACCGCGCCCTCGCGGGCCGCCTTCATACCGAACGCCTCATAGCGCCTTGCGCAAAAGCGCCTCGATATCGGCGGCGCCGACCGGCGCCGGAACATTTGCCATCATGTAGTCGCCCATGGTGGCGGCGGCGATCTCGGCGAGCTCCGCTTCCTTGACCCCGACCGCGCCGAGGCGCTGCGGCACCGGCAGGCGGCGGAGCAAGGCCTCCATCGCTTGCGCCGCGTCCTCGGCCGTGCCGCCGGGCGCGCAGCCCAGCGCTTCGAGCACGTTGCTCTTCTCCGCGCCGATCGCCGGCAGCAGCAGCCGCAGGGCCGGCGCCAACAGAATGCCGTGGGAGATGCCGTGCTGCAGCCCGTAGCGGCCACCGACGACGTGGCCGATCGCATGCACCACCGATACCATGGCGTTGATCGAGGCGACGCCCGACATGAGGCACGCCATCAGGCAATCCGCGCGCGCCGCGAGATCGCCCGGCGCTTCGACGCTGCGGGGCAGGGCGCTGCGCAGCAGCCGCGCCGCGTGCAGCGCCAGCCCCACCGAGATCGGGTGGCGGTGGCGGGAGTATAGGGACTCGATCGCGCGCGCCACCGCCGTCATGCCCGTGGCGGCGCTGAGCGCGGGCGACGCGTGGACCGCCAGCTCCGGATCGAGCACGGTCGCCTCGGGCACCATGCGCTCGTCCCAAAACAGCATTTTGCGCTTGGCGGCCGGGTCGCGGATGCCCGCGGTCGGCATCACGTCGCTGGCGGAGCCGGCCGTGGTCGGCACGGCGATGTGCTTGATGGGCGATTCCGGCATGGGCGCCCGCGCCATCGAGCCTTTGCCGGCATAGTCGATGACATAGGGCGCGAATTCGCCCCGCGTGGCCGCCAGCAGCACCACCCCCTTGCCGGCATCGATGGCGCTGCCGCCGCCGACCGAGACGACGCAATCCGCGCCGAGCGATTTCAGCTTTTCGGCCGCGGCCTGCACGGAGGAGAAAGGCGTATGGGCCGGCACGCCGTCATAGGCGCCGGCATAGCGCGGGCCGAGCGCGGCTATTACGGCGGGGAGAATGGGGCCGCTGGCGACGCTCTTGCCGCAAACGATCGCGGCGCGGCGCGCGCCGATTTCGTCGAGCAGGCGCGGCAGCTCGCGCACGCTGCCCGGCCCGAAGCACACCCGCTTCGGCCAATCGCGGATCGTTCCCGAATACATCGCGTTCTCCCTCGCCGCCACTATGAACGATCGCCGCCGGCCGGCACAATGCCGCGCCCTTCATGACCGGTACGCACGGGATTCAAGATGCTGCCCCATGCCGAGACGCTCGCCCGCCGGATTGCCGCGATTACCGGCCTCGCGCCCGATTCCGTGGCGGCGGCGTGCCTGCTCGCGCTCGCGGCGGCGCAACTGGCGGCGGCGCGGCCGGCGCTCGATGGCGTGCGCCCGATGGACGATCCGGCCGAGCACGCCGCCGCGCTGCGCGATCTCGCCGCGCATGGATGAGCTGCTCGACGGCGACATCGCCGGCGCCGCGGCGGCGATCGCGCGCGGCGCGGTTTCGGCGCGCGCGCTCACCGCGGCCTGCCTCGCCCGGATCGAAGCGCGCGATGGCGCCCTCAACACCTTTCTCGCGGTCGAGGCCGATGCGGCTCTCAAGCGCGCGGACGAATTGGATCGCGCGCGCCGCGAAGGCCGTGCGCTCGGGCCGCTCCACGGCGTTACGATGGCGCGCAAGGATCTCTTCGACCGCGCCGGCCGGATCGCCACGTGCGGCGCCGTGCGGAAGGACGCGCACCCGGCCGATGAGACCGCCACCTGTCTCGCGCGCCTCGACGCGGCCGGCGCCGTCGATCTCGGCACGCTCAACATGTCGGAGCACGCTTTTCACCCGCATGGACTCAATGCGCTGGCCGGTCCGGCGCGCAATCCCTGGGACCTGGCGCGCACGGCCGGCGGCTCTTCGGGCGGCTCGGCTGCGGCGCTCGCGGCCCGCCTGATCTTCGGCTCGATGGGATCCGACAGCGGCGGCTCCATCCGGCACCCGGCCGCGCTCTGCGGCGTCGTCGGCCTGCTGCCGACGCGGGGACGTGTCAGCCGGCACGGCATGATGCGTTCGAGCCCATCGCTCGATGCCGCCGGGCCGATGGCGCGCACGGTTCGCGATTGCGCCCTAATCTTCGCCGCTGTCGTGTGGCCCGATGCAAGCGACCCGGCGACGGCCGATGTTCCTGTGGCACGGCTCGAGTTCGCGTCAGAGGTCGTTCTGCGCGGCCGCATCGTCGCGCGGCCCTCCGATCCGCAGCTCGCGACACTCCCGGCCGAGGCCCGGACTGCTTTCGAGGAAGCGGCCGATACGCTGCGCCGCGAGGGCGCGGAAATCATCCCCGTTGCGCTGCCGGCGTGGGACGCGCTGAACGCGCTGACCGCGATCGTGTTCGCGAGCGAAGTGGCGGCGACGCATCGCGCGCGATTGTCGCGCGATCCCGGTGCGTATTCGGCGGAGGTGCGCGAACGCATGCTGGCCGGCTTTGTCTATCCCGCCGCGGATTATATCGATGCGCTGCGAATACGCGCGCGCATGACCCGCGATTTTGTCTCGGCCGTGTTCGCGCGGGCCGAGGCGCTGCTGCTTCCGTCCGCGCCCGATGTGGCGCCGCGGCTCGACGAGGTGCTGCCCGGGGCGGCCGCCCGCCGCTACGACGCCGGGGCTTATACTCTGGCGACGCCCGCCGATCCGGGCCGCTTCACCCGCGCGCTCAACTATCTCGGCCTGCCCGCATTGGCGCTGCCCGCCGGGTTTTCGCGCAAAGGGCTACCGCTCGGCGTGCAGCTTGCAGGACGACCCTTCGCCGAGGCCACGCTGTTCGCGCTCGGCGAGGGTTTCCAGCGCGCGAGCGATCACCATCGGCGCGCGCCGCCGCCGCTCGGGCGGGCGAGTTAGCCCGGGCCGACGGTCGGCGAACCGAAGGCCTCGAGCAGCCAGCGAGCCATCGCAGCCAAATCTTCGTCTTCGCCTTCGAAGCCCATGAGCTGCACGCCCAAGGGCACATCCTCGACCGCGAGCAGCGGCAGGTTGACTGTCGGTGCGCCGATCGCAGAGGAAGGATCGTTGTACCAGGGCGTCCCGGTCTTCGGCTGTCCCATTTGGCCTGGGCCGATATGGGCGAGGGTGACGAAGCCGTCGACCTTTCCCGCAAGGCCGCGATGCAGGCGCCGCAATTCCTCGCGGCTGCGGCTCGCCCGCCTGAGATCGTCGATCGTCAGCGCCTCCGATTTCTCGACATAGCCGCGCACCGCGTCGCTGAGCGATTGCGGACGCTCGTCGCGCATGGCGCGGAGCGGCCAGCGGCATTCCCACAGCATCAGGTCGAAGAAGAACTCGGGCGTGCGCGCCGTCGCGTCCTCATAGGCGGCGAGGTCGGGCCCCGCACCGGGCTCGACGATCTCGATGCCTGGGTCGGCAAGCCGCCGCAGGAAGGCCTCGAAGATCGCCTTCGACGCATCGTCGGTCTTCGCCCAGCCGGCCGTGTATTGGCGTGCGAGGCGGCGCGGGCGCTTCGCCGCCGGCAAAGTCGGCCCGCCGGCCATGGCGGCGTGGCCGGGATCGCCGCCCGCCACGCCGGCTATATGGTGTGCGGTTTCCCAGATGTCGGTGAGCGTGCCGGCCAGGATTCCGAGGTGATTCAAGCTGGGCGAGGGATCGAACCCGCCATTGCGGTTGAGGGCGCCGTAGGTCGGCTTCATCGCCACCACGCCGCAGATCGAGGCCGGGCGGATGGTCGAGCCCCGCACCTGACTTCCCGTGGCGACCGGCAGCATGTTCGCCGCCACGGCGGCGGCGGAACCGGACGAGGATCCGCCGGGCGTGCGCCGGAGGTCCCACGGATTCCAGGTCGGGCCCGGCTCCGCCATCGTCAGCTCGGTCGTGACCGTCTTGCCGACGACGACGGCGCCGCCGCGCCGCAACGCATCCACGTGCGCGGCATCGGTGCGCGCAAAACTGCCGGCGAAATAGGCGCAATTGACCTCGGTCGGCATCCCGCGCACGTCGAAGCAGTCCTTGATGCCGATGGGCATTCCATCCACGACCGAGAGCGGCCGGTTCGCCCGCCAGCGCTGCGCCGCGGCGTCGGCCGCCGCCCGCGCGCCCGCGAGGTCGAGATGGGCGAACGCCCGCACCTGCGCTTCGCGCGCGGCGACTTGCTCGAGGCATGCCTCGAGGAATTGCCGGGGCGAATGCGGTCCTGCCGCAAACCGGCGCCGCGCGTCGGCAAAGCACGCATACGCGACGGTCTTGGGATCATAGGGCATCGGGCACCGGGCCGCGGGACATGTGGCCCTGTCTCTACCGAAGAAGCGGTCCGGTCCGCACCAAGAATGTCGCCGGGCGCGCGGCGCCGGCCGTCACCGGCCCGGCAAGTACCAATCGCTTATGTCGAATATTTGACATTCAAATTCAGTTTCGTTAATCTCTCACGAAATCGGCCTGACAAAAGGCTGAAAACCGACCCAGGGAGGAACCATGCGCCGCCGATATTCTCTGCCGGCCCTTCTGCTCGCCGTTGGCGTCGCCTGTCCCGCATCCGCACAGGAATTGCGGGTCGGCTTCCTCGGCGTCGCCACCGGGCCCTTCGCCGTCATCGGCGTGCACAACGAGCGCGGCTGGAAGCTCGGCCTCGAGAAAGAGGGCTGGACCAAGGACGGCGACAAGCTCGGCGGCGTCCCCACGCGTGTCTTCTACGGCGACGATCAGATGCGGCCGGATACGGGGCTGCGCGAAGTCGAAAAATTCATCAAGAGCGACCGCGTTCAGATCATCTCGGGCGTGATGGGCTCCAACGTGATGATGGCGGTGGCCAAGCCCATCTTCGATGCCAGCGTCGTCCTGGTCGCCGCAAATGCGGGACCGGCGCCGCTGGCCGGCGAAATGTGCAATCCGCTGTTCGTCTCGGCGTCGTTCATGAACGATCAGAACGCCGAAGCGACCGGCGAGCTCGCCAACCGCGACGGGATCAAGTCGATCTACCTGATCGCGCCCAACTACCAGGCGGGCAAGGACAACGTCGCCGGCTTTCAGCGCACCTACAAGGGCAAGGTCGCCGGCCAGGCGCTCGTCAAGCTCGGCGAATCCGATTTCCAGGCGGATTTCTCCAAGGTACGGGCGGTGGCGCCGGAAGCGGTGATGGTGTTCGCGCCGGGCGCCATGGGCGTCTCGTTCATGAAGCAGTGGGAGAGCTCGGGTCTCGGCAAGACCATCAAGCTCTACACCCTCTACACGATCGACAATGCGACCCTGCCGGCGATCGGCACGGCCGCGATCGGCTCGGTGCAGACCAGCCATTGGAATCCCGATCTTCCGGATCCGCGCAACCAAGCGTTCATCAAGGATTACGTCGCCAAATACGGGCAGCTGCCCTCGATTTATGCCGTCCATGGCTATGATGCGGCGCGCAACATCGCGCGGGCGATGAAGGCGCTCGACGGCAAGACCGGCGACCCGCTAGCGATCGCCAAGACGATGCGCAAGCAGGGCCTCGATTCCGTCCGCGGCGATCTCAAATTCAACGCCAACGGCTTCCTCATTCAGCCCTATTGGAAGCTCGCAGTCGTGGCTGGCGCCGACGGGAAGGCGATCGAACGCGGGCAGGAGAAAGTGTTCGAGCGGCCCGATTCGTTCGGCGACAAATGCCCGCCGGACAAGCGGCTCTAGTTTGCGGCACTCTGCACTGCGCCGTCGCGGCGCCGCCGCCGTTGTTCGGGAGCCGCCGCGCCCGTAAGATCGCAGCATGCGCAAGAGCGGACCCCGGCGAGACCTGATGGCGCGCGAGCTCCTCGAGCGCGCGGCGGAAATATTCGCCGAGCGCGGTTTCGCCAACACGACTCTGCAGGACATCGCCGACGCCGCGAATGTCGGGCGCACGACCCTCTATCACTATTTCAAGAACAAGGACGAATTCCTGACCGCCCTGGTCGAGGATGTGACCGTCCAAAGCTCGCGGCGCATCCGCGCCATCCGGTTGAAGACCGAGCTTTCGGCCGGCGAGCGCCTGCGCGAGGCTATCCTCGCCTCGCTCGATTGGCTGCTGGAGCGGCGCTACCGCTTCCGCGTGCTGGTGCGCGACGAGCAGACTCTGCCGCCCGATATCCTGCGCCGGCACGATGCCGCCAAGCGCGAATTGCTCGCCGAGTACACGGCCATCATCCAGGGCGGCATGGATGCGGGCGAATTCCGCGCCGGGCACGCGCGCGTGATGGCGCTGAGCCTGATCGGGATGTGCAATTGGAGCGTCTGGTGGTTCAACCCCAAGGGCTCGCTGACGCGCGAGCAGGTGGGCGAGCTCATCGCCGAAATGGCGGTGAATGCCGTCCGGCGTTCCGAGCCGGTGAATGGTGCGATGACGGCCAAGACCGCATTGCGCGACATCCGCGCCAATCTCAGCGAGCTCGAGCGCCTGATCGAGCGCGACGGCCGCTAGGCGGCGGCGGCGATCAGGCCGACCGCGCCAAGCGGTATTCCTGATACTGGCGATGGAATTCCGGCGCGTAGATCGCCAGCCGGCGGTCGTCGACGCGGCCGGTGCGGGTCAGGAAATCATAGACGAAATCCATATGCGGCTGCTGCATCACCTTGCGCAAGTTTTCGTACCACAAGTAGCTGCGCTCCATCGCGGTGTTGAAGCGCTCGCGGATCGGGCGCCGGAGCTCGACGAAGCGCCGCAGCGCGGTTTCGACGCCGTCGCCGGTCTCGCGGAAGGCCTCGAAGAGCGTTTGCGCGTCGTCCATGGCAAGGCGCGTGCCCGAGCCGATCGAGGGATGGGCGCTGCGCAAGGCGTCGCCGAGAAGAACGATATTGCGGTGGGTCCAGCGCTCGTTGGTCGTGACCGGCGGATTGCGGAAGTTCGATTTGTTGTCGAGCAATGGCGACCCTTGCAATTCCGCCTCGAAGACGCGCTCCATGTAGGCGCGGCGCTCGGGCTCACTCATCGCGCCCAACCCGGCGTCGCGCCAGGTCACGGCATCGCACTCGGCGACGAAGGTGCTCATCGCAGACGTGTAGGCGTAGTAGTGGCCGACGAAATAGCCATCCGCGGTCCGCCGGAAGGAGAGGCCGTTGGGCACCAGCGCGCGCGCCACGCCATACCAGGCCATGTGGTTGGTGAGGGTGCGCGTTTGGGTGCCGAACTCGCGCGCGTAGAGGCCGCGCACGGCGGAATTGGCGCCGTCGGCCGCGACGACGAGATCGCAGTCCGCGAAGCGCTCGATCGCGTCGATGCGGCTGCCGTGCTCGACCACGACGCCGACGGCACGGCAGGCCTTCAGCAGGATGCGGAGCAAGGTCAGCCGTTCGATGGCGCCGCCGCGCGTCGAATAGGCGACGACGACACTCACGTCATCGAGGCGGATGTCCTGGCGATGCTCGAATTTCATCGCTGCATCGAGTTCGCCCAGCATTTCGGCATCGACGCCGCGGAACCGCTCCAGCGCCTGATCGCCCAGGGCGATGCCGAAGCCGTAGGTAGCGCCTTCCGGATTCTGCTCGACGACGGTCACGTCGTGGCGCGGGTCGTGGCGCTTCATCAATCGCGCGAAATACAGGCCCGCGGGCCCGCCGCCGACAATGCCGATCTTCATCGCGTCGCACCCTTGACAATCTGAACGTCAGCGTCGAATATTCGTCACATTAGCACCAACACAAGGCCGGGGCAATGCCCAACGCGCAACTCGAGACGGCGGGCTTCCGCAACGCGCAATGGACGATGCGCGGTGTGCCCGAGGGAACGTCGTGCATCGCAGTGCCGCTCGCCACGCAGGACGGCGCGGCGTGCTCGGGCTTCCTCTACTGGCGCGGATCGCCGAAGACCGTCGTGTGCATCATGCATCCCCGGGAATTCCTGGTGACGCACTATCTCATTCCGGCCATCGTCGATGCGGGCTGCGCGGCCTGGACACAGACCTCGCGCTCGGTCGGCAACGACATCCGCCTCGAGCACGAGATCGCACTGTTTGACGTCGCCGCGGGATTGAACCACCTGCGCTCGCTCGGCTTCGAGCGCATCGTACTGCTCGGCAATTCGGGCGGCGCCAGTCTCTATACCTTCTACAATCAGCAGGCCGCGCTCGAGCCGGCGCGGCGGCTGGAGACGACGCCGGGCGGGCGGCCCACCAAGCTGGCGGAACTCGCCATGCCGGTGCCCGATGCCTTCGTCTACGTGGCGCCGCATCCCGGGCAGGGCCGGCTGCTGATGGGCTGCATCGATCCCTCGGTCGCCGACGAGGCGGATCCGCTCTCGACCGCCTCGGTGCTCGATCCCTTCGCGCCGGCGAACGGCTTCGCCCCGCCGCCGCAAAGCGCCAAATACGATTCTGGCTTCGTTGGCCGCTATCGCGAGGCGCAGAAGGCACGCGTCGCCCGGCTCGACGCAGCCGCGCGGTCGCTGATCGCCGAACGCATGGCGGCGCGCCAGCGCGCGAAAACATCGGGCAATCGCGCCGATCAGATCAAGGGCGTGCACACGCCGGTGATGACGATCTGGCGCACCGATGCCGATCTCCGCTGCTGGGACCTGTCGCTCGATCCCTCCGACCGGCGCTATGGTTCGGTCTGGGGGCGCGATCCCTTCGCCTCCAACTACGGCGCCGTGGGCTTCGCGCGTTTTTGCGCGCCCGAAGCGTGGCTTTCCACCTGGTCGGGCCTCGCCTCGCGCGCCGCAATGGACGAGACGCTGAAATCGGTCGAGCAGCCGACCTTGTTCGTTGAGTACAGCGGCGACAACACGATCTTTCCGGCCGATCTCGACCGCTTGTTCGGCGTCATCCGGACGGGGGCAAAACAGAGGCTCAAGCTGCGCGGTGACCATCACGGGCGCCCGCTGGCCGAGGGCGAGGCGGCCGGCCGGGAGGAAGCCGGACGCCGCATCACCGAATGGCTGCAGCAAAACGCTGCCGCCTGAAACGAGAAGCGACACGCAAGGCGCGGTGCGAGGAAACGCCATGGTTCGCGAACCGATCGAAGGGGTCGTTTATCCGCCGGCAGAAGCCGTGGAGCGCTACAAGCGCGCCGGCGTTCTCGGCGAGGTCACGCTGGGCGAGGCCCTGCACCAGGCGGCCCGCCGGCACGCGGACAGACTGGCGTTGGTCTCGCCGACCCGGCGCATGACCTATCGCGAACTCGACGAAACGACCGACAAGGTGGCGGCGGCTTTCCTGCGCCTCGGCCTCAGGCCGCTCGACCGCGTAATGCTGCAGATCGGCAACACGGCCGAGTTTTTCCTCGTCGCCTACGGCTGCTTCAAGGCCGGCATCGTGCCAGTGTGCACGCTGGCCGCGCACCGCGAATCGGAGATTGGCTTCCTGGCGCCCTTCACCGCGGCGCGGGCGCACATCGTCCAGGGCAACCTCGCGAAATTCGATCTCGCCGCCTTCGCGCTCGAGCTCAAGCCCAAATCCGGCGTGGAATGGATCGTCAGCGCGGGCGGCGGCGCGCGGCCCGGCGTCCTCAGCCTCGAGCAACTCGTCGCGAACGAGGATGCCGCGCAAGCGCGGCGCACGATCGAGGCCCTGCGGCTCGATCCCTGGAACATCGGTATTTTCCAGCTTTCCGGCGGCACTACCGGCCTGCCGAAAGTGATCCCGCGCTTCCACAACGACTACCTCTACAACATGCAGGCGGTGGCCGCGTGGGTGGGCATCGATTCGTCGACGGTCGTCTATTGGCCGCTGCCCGCGGTACACAATGCCGGCATGATCGCTTTCAACACCCCGGCGCATCTCGCCGGCGGCACGGTCTGCGTGCAGGAAGAGGTCGACGCGGAATCGTTCCTTTCGCTCGTCGAGCGTGAGCGTGTGACCTACACCGGCGGGGCCTTGCCTATCATCGTCCGGGCGGTCGAGGCCTTGCGCGCGCGGAAATGCGATCTCTCTTCCATCCGGCAATTCATCTCCATGGAATCGACGCCGTCGGTCGAGCGCGAGCTGGGCGTGCCCGGAAACCACATCTTCGGCATGGCCGAAGGCCTCTGCATGTTCACGCGCGCCGGCGACCCCGCCGCCGTCCGGGCCGGCATGATCGGGCAGCCCGTCTCGCCCTTCGACGAGGTGAGGCTCGTCCGGCCTGGCACCGACGAGATCGCGGCCGAAGGCGAAGACGGCGAGTTCTGTTGCCGCGGACCCTACACGCTCCACGGTTACTACAAGGCGCCCGAGCACAACGCGAAAGCCTTCACCCGCGACGGCCTCTATCGTTCGGGCGACTTGATGCGGGCCACCCGCATCGACGGCAAGCTCTATTACAAGTTCGTGGGCCGTCTCAAAGACAACATCGACCGCGGCGCCGAGAAGATCTCGGCCGAGGAGATCGAAACTTTCGTCGGCCGGCACGCGGCGGTGGAGAGCGTGGCGGCCATCGGCATGCCCGATCCGACCTATGGCGAACGCGTCTGCGTCTACCTCATCCTGAAGCCCGGCCACAAGGCGCCGACAGTGGCAGAGCTCGGCGCATTTCTTGGGACGCAGGGCCTCGCAAAGTTCAAATCGCCCGAACGCATCGAGGTGGTCGACAATTTCCCGGTCACCAAAGTGGGCAAGGTCAGCAAGGGGCTCTTGCGGTCGGACATCGCGGCGAAGCTGGAGCGGGAAAAGCCGCGCAAGGCAGGCTGAACGCGATGACCGCCACGGCCAGAACGAGACTCTCGACTTCCATCGGAACCTCGGAGGACATCATGTCCGACACAATACCGGCGCTGCACGGCGTCCATCACACGGCCTTCCCGACCTGGAAGCCGAAATCGACCGTCGCCTTCTATCGCGACATACTCGGCCTCAAGGTGCGCCATGCCATCACGGCGAAGGGGTGGGGGCCCGAGAAACATCCGGATTTCCTCCACTTCTTCTTCGATGCCGGCAACGGCAGCACGATCGCCTTCTTCTATTACATCGGCACCGAGCCGCGGCCGGACCTCACCGGCCCGCGCGGCTATCTCGGCACGGCGCGCCATACGGCGTGGACGGCAAATTCTCCCGAAGAGCTCCAGGCTTGGCGCGCACGGCTCAAGCAGCACGGCGTCGCGGTCAGCGATGAGATCGAGCACGAAACCATCCGCTCGATCTATTTCCGCGATCCCAATGGCTACCCGCTGGAGATCACGCTCCAATCGCGCCCGCTCGAGCCCGCGGACATCCGCGACGCCGAGCTCACCCTCGATGCCATGTGCGAGACCTTCGGCGACCACGAATCGAAGGCGACGATCGAGGACATGTGGCGGCGCAAGGGCGCCATGGTGCGCCAGATCATGGCGGAGGCGCGCTGATGCCGAGCCTGTTCGTTCTCGACGTGCCGGAATTCGCTCCGCTGCTCGAAGGTGCGGAGAAATCCTACCGGGTCAGCCGGAAGGCGGGTTATGCCGCGATCATGGCCCCCGACGAGCTCGTCATCGAGCGCGCCGCCAGCGGCCTCGGCGACGCCATCTGGTATGGGGCGCTGACCGGCGGCTACGAAGGCCGCGTCCGCGAATTCAACGCCGAGCGGCTCCGCATCGCGAAGGAATAGGCGCTTGATCCGCGAGCCGCTTACCTACGTCGTCTCCGACCGGCCCTTCGTCCTCCGCCAAACGGTCAAGTGGAGCGATTGCGATCCGGCCGGCGTGGTCTACACCGGCATCTTCGTCGAATACGTCACCACGGCGTTTCGGGCCTTCCTCGGCACGCTCCTGACGCCCAGCGTCGAGGAATTCGTCCGCATCGCGAACGTGGATTTTCCGGCCAAGGCGATCTCGTTCGTGTTCGATTCCTCACTTCGGCCCGACGAGAAATTCGACGTGCGCGTCGCGGTTTCAGCGATCAAGAATACCACCTTCGAATCCGTGTTCACCGGAACCAAGGCCGGGGGTGCTGCGTGCTTCGTCGGCCGCATGACGACGATCTGCGTCTCGCCCGCCGACCGCCGCGCGATCCGCGTGCCCGATTCGCTGCGCCAGGTCTTCGCGCCGCACCTGCAAGCGCCGGCCGCTTGAGACCGCCGGCCGGTTCGCCCGTTCAATCGGCGGCAATCGAATCGCGTTCTAGCGGCTTTCCTCTTGAAGGTTCTCGACGCTGACGAGAATCTCATAAAGTTGCGCGGCTTTGCCAACCAGCGGGTGGCCCGTCCGGTCGGGCAGATCGCCTTGGCCGCGCAGATGCGCGACGGCCGTTTCAAGATCGACCAAGGACGGCTGAAGCCGTAGGATATCCGCCACGACCTCGTCGTCGACATCGCCCGCGCAACGGCGCACGTCGGCGGCTACGATTGCGGCCAGGTCCTTGCTATCAGATTTCACATCGCGCGACATGGGTCGAAGCTCCGTTGTTGCAGCCAAAATCGAACGCGGCCGTGGCGGCGCCGACTGCGGGGCGCGCGCGGGCCGCACGCCAATGTTGATTGAACGAACAACGCCGAAACCGCGGCCCAGGCATTGATTCAGGTCAACGGCAGAAGAGGGTAACCGCGGGAAGAAGGCGTGTTCGCCGCGCGCGGCGTCACGCGAGGAGGCTGGCTTATCGTGTCGATTCGAATCGAATCATTGCCGGCGCGCGGCGGCGACGCCCTGCCGTTCGAGATCGTGGAACGCAAGGGCGTCGGCCATCCGGACACGATCGCGGACGCCATCGCCGAGAGCGTGAGCCTGGCTCTTTGCCGCTATTACCGGAACGCGTTCGGCCGCATCTTGCATCACAACGTCGACAAGTCCTTGCTCTGGGGCGGCGCCGCGGAGAGCGCGTTCGGCGGCGGGCGCGTGCTGAAGCCGATGGAGCTCTTCGTCGCCGGCCGGGCCACCGCGGTGTTCGAGGGCCAGGCCGTGCCCATCGACGCGATCGTCGTCGATACCGCCCGGCAATGGTTCCGGTCGCATCTTCCGCTGATCGACGTCGACAGCGGCATCAAGTTTCACAGCCTGATCCGGGCTGGCTCGGCCGACCTCGTCGCGCTGTTCGAGCGCCAGCAGCGCTCGGCGACGGCGCTCAGCAACGATACCTCCATCGGCGTCGGCTTCGCGCCGCAGAGCCGCCTGGAATCGGCGGTGGACCGCGTCGCGCGCCGGCTCAACGACCCGCGCTTGCGCGACGAGCTTCCGGAGCTCGGCCCCGACATCAAGGTCATGGGCATCCGCGATGGCGAGGCCGCATCCTTCACGATCGCGGTTGCGTTCGTCGACCGGTACGTCCGCGACGCCAAGCACTATCTCGAGCGCAAGACGATGGTCGAGGGTCTCGTACGCGATGTCGCCGCCGCTTCGGGCTTTGGCGGCGCGGCCGTGGTGGTGAATGCCGGCGACGACGAGGCGCAGGGCAGTTTCTATCTCACCGTGACGGGAACCTCGGCCGAGGCCGGCGACGACGGCCAGGCGGGCCGCGGCAATCGCGTCAACGGCCTCATCACGCCCTTCCGGCCGATGTCCATCGAATCCGTCGCCGGCAAGAATCCGGTCACGCATGTCGGCAAGCTTTACAATATCACGGCCGGACTGATCGCCCAGGCGATCGTCGACGAGGTGCCGGAAATCGCGGAAGCGCATTGCCACCTCGTCAGCCAGATCGGCCAACCCATCGCCTCGCCCCATCTCGTATCCGTGTTCGCGTCGCCCCGGGAGGGCGGCGGTCTCGCCAGCTTCGAGGACACGATCCGGCGCGTCGTCGCCACCGAACTGGGCCGCATCGGCGGTATCGCCGCCGAGCTGCTCGAAGGCAGCATTGCCCTTGATCGGTGGCCGCTGCGGCGCGAGCAGGGCGGGCGAGCGGCGCCTGCGTTCTCGGTCCGGCAGCGGCAATTGATGGACGAGATTGCCGACGATGCCCGGCACACGGCCGAGCATACCGGGCGCGCAAAGCTGTCGCCGCGCACGATGGCCGCGATCGCGAAGGTTCCGCGCGAGGCGTTCGTCGGCGCCGACGACCGCGAGGCGGCGTACCTGAACATGCCGCTGTCGATCGGCTACGGTCAGACCATTTCCCAGCCGTTCATCGTGGCACTCATGACCGACCTCCTGGACCTCGAGGGCGAAGAACGCGTGCTCGAGATCGGCACCGGCTCCGGCTATCAGGCGGCCATACTGAGCGAGCTGGCGCGGGCGGTTTACTCGATCGAGGTCGTCGAGCCGCTGGCGCGCGAGGCGGCCGCCCGGCTTGCCGGGCTCGGTTACCGGAACGTCGAGGTGAAGGCCGGCGACGGCGCGAAGGGCTGGGCTGAGCATGCGCCGTTCGACGCGATCATCGTGACGGCGGCCGGGCGATCGATTCCCCCCGATCTGGTCGCCCAGCTCCGGGCGGGCGGGCGCATGGTGATGCCTGTCGGGCCGAGACGCGGACCGCAGAACCTTATCGTGCTGACGAAGGACGATCATGGCCGCGTCCGGGAGCGCGCGGTCCTGCCCGTGTCGTTCGTGGCGCTGGTTTAGGACTGATCTCGACGGAAGGAGAGCCGGGCAGGGCGTTGACCTGCGTCAAGGCGCGAGCCGGGAATCGCGGTATTCTGCGATCATTCGGGCGTTTCGGCCCGCTGCGTCGAAAAGCGCCCGTGCGCCAACCAGCGCGGGAGAGGCAAATGTTCGCGAAAGATATCATGACGCGCTCCGTCCGCATGATCGGGCCGAGCGAAGACGTGCGCGCGGCCGCCCGGATCATGGCGGAGGGCGGTGTCAGCGCCCTGCCGGTGGTCGACGACGGTCAGCGCGTGCTCGGCATCGTGAGCGAGGGCGATCTGCTCCGCCGCTCCGAGTTGCGCACGACAAAGCGCCGCTCATGGTGGCTCGAGTTCTTCACCTCGCAGGAAACGCTCGCCCACGCATACACCAAGTCCCATTCCCTCAAGGTGCGCGATGTCATGGCGACGCCGGTGATCTCGGTCGCCGAGCAAACCCCGCTCGCGGAAATCGTCTCGATCCTGGAAGAGCATCGGATCAAACGGGTGCCCGTCTTGAAGGGCGGCACCATCGTCGGCATCGTGAGCCGCGCCGACCTGATCAAGGCGTTCGCGCGGGAGGACCAGCCGAGCGGGACCGACACCGACGATCGCGCCATCCGTAACACGTTCCTTCAGCGGCTCAAGGCCCAGGCCTGGGCGCCTTCGGCCGGCATCACCTTTTCGGTCCTCAATGGCGCCGTGGCGATCGGCGGCATACTTTCTTCCGACGAGCAGCGCCGGGCGCTGACCGTGATGGCGGAAACGATTCCCGGCGTTAAGGACGTCAAGAACGAGACGGAAATTCTTCCCGTCATACCAATGATGGCCTGACGGTTAGCGGCCTTCGGCTGCTCGCCGCGGCGCGCCTCGTCCATGCAATCGGGCCAGAAAGCGCCGGCCGCCGAATCTGCCGCGGAAGAGGCAGTGCGCCTGCACGCCCTGCACCGGGGCAAGGTCCAGGTCATGCCGAAGGTCCCGGTCGCCGGCCTCGCGGATCTGGCGATCTGGTACACGCCCGGCGTGGCGGCGCCGAGCCTGGCGATCGCGGCCGATCCCGAACGCTCCTTCGAACTCACGAATCGCGGAAACACGGTAGCGATCGTCACCGATGGGACCCGCGTGCTGGGCCTCGGCGATATCGGCCCCGAAGCGGCGCTGCCGGTCATGGAAGGCAAAGCCCTGCTCTTTCGCCACTTCGGCGCCGTCGATGCGATACCGATCTGCCTCGCGACCAAGGATCCGGCCGAGATCGTGCGTATTGTCGAGGCGCTTGCGCCCTCGTTCGGCGCGGTGAACCTCGAGGACATCGCGCAGCCCAAATGCTTCCGCATCCTCGATGAGCTGCGCGCGCGCTTGCCGATACCCGTATGGCATGACGATCAGCAGGGAACGGCCACGGTGGTGCTCGCCGGTTTGATCAACGCGCTGGCGATCGTGGGGAAGCGGATCGCTTCGGTGCGAATCGCCCTGATCGGCACTGGTGCCGCGAACATCGCCGTCTATCGTCTATTGCGCACCTTCGGTTTCCCGGCGGCGGCCTTCGTCGCCTGCGACAGTCGCGGCACGTTGCACCGGGGCCGGAACGACATCGCGGCCGAGCAGGGCCCTAGTGCCGAGAAATGGCGCCTCTGCACGGAGACCAACGCGGACGGCATCACCGGCGGCATCGAAGCGGCGCTGCGCGGCGCCGATGTTTGCATTGCCTTCTCGCGATCCGGGCCCGGAATCATTCGGCCGGAATGGATCCGCGGCATGGCGAAGGATGCGATCGTCTTCGCCTGTGCCAATCCGATACCGGAAATCTGGCCAGAGGAGGCCCGGCGCGCCGGCGCCCGGGTCTCGGCCAGCGGCCGCGGCGATTTTCCGAACCAGGTCAACAATTCGCTCGCGTTTCCGGGCGTGTTCCGTGGAATTCTCGACGTGCGCGCCCGAGCGATCACCGACGCGGTCGCCATCGCCGCCGCCGAGGAACTCGCGAAATACGGCGCCGAGCAGGGCTTGCGCGAGGATCGCATCCTGCCGCCCATGACCGACTGGCGGATTCATGCCCGCGTGGCGGCCGCGGCCGGCGTCAGCGCGCAGCGCCAAGGCCTCGCGCGAGTCACCCGCGAATTCGAAGCGCTATACGGGAGCGCATGCGACGCGATCCAAGCGACGCACCGCGCGGAACAAGCGCTGGCGGCCGCCGGGACGCCGCCGGCGGGAGGCGGCACTTGATCCAAATCATAGCCCGGAGCCGGCGCGATCGCGATCCTGGCTGCGACGGCGCGTAACCGTCAGCGCCGCCACAAGAGGATCGAAGATGGTTTTCGGGACGATCCGCAAGGCCGCTCTGCTGGCGGAAGTACCGCCGTGCCTTGCCCGGTACGAGCCGGCGTGCGGCGAATTCACGTGGGCGAAGGCGCGCGCATTGCTGGACGGGCTGCCGGACGGCGGGCTGAACATCGCCCACGAAGCCGTGGACCGGCACGTGGCCGCCGGACTGGGCGGCAAAGTCGCTATTCGCTGGATCGGCAAGGACGACCGGATCGAGGACATCCGCTATGCCGATCTCACGGCATCGATGGCGCGGTTCGCCAACGTGCTCGCGGCGCTCGGCGTGAAGCGCGGCGAGCGCGTGTTTAGCCTGCTTGGGCGCGTTCCGGCGCTCTACGCGACCGCGCTCGGCACGCTCAAGGCTGGAGCCGTCTTCTCACCCCTGTTCTCGGCCTTCGGCCCGGAACCGGTGCAGGCGAGGATGGGCATCGGCGAAGGTCGCGTGCTGGTCACGACGGAGGCTTTCTACCGCAAGAAGGTGGCGCCGGTCCGCGCGCGCCTGCCGAAGCTGGAGCACGTACTCCTGGTCGGCGGCCGCAGCGGCGATCTGCCCGCCGATTGTCTCGACTACGACATCGCCATCGGCCAGGCGTCGCCGCACTTCGAGACTGCGGCGACCAAGCCCGGCGACATGGCGCTGCTGCATTTCACCAGCGGCACCACCGGCCGACCCAAGGGCGCGATCCACGTCCACGAGGCGGCCGTGGCGCATCACGTCACCGGCCGGTACGCGCTCGATCTCCATCGCGAGGATATCTTCTGGTGCACGGCGGATCCCGGCTGGGTAACCGGCACGTCCTATGGAATCATCGCGCCGCTCACCAACGGCGCCACGCTCGTCGTCGACGAGGCGGAGTTCGATGCCGAGCGCTGGTACCGGATTCTCGAACGAGAGAAGGTGACGATCTGGTACACGGCGCCGACGGCGATCCGGATGCTGATGAAGATCGGCGTCGAGCCGATCCGCAAGTACGATCTCTCGCATCTGCGCTTCATGTCGAGCGTGGGCGAGCCGCTCAATCCCGAGGCGGTGGCCTGGAGCGCCGAAGCCTTCGGCCGGCCCTTCCACGACAATTGGTGGCAGACCGAAACCGGCGGGATCATGATCGCCAACTACGCGGCGATGGACATCAAGCCCGGTTCGATGGGCCGCCCGCTGCCCGGGATCGAGGCCGGCATCGTCCGTCGGGGCGCTGACGGCCGGATCGAGGAGATTGCGGCGCCGATGACGATGGGCGAGCTCGCATTGCGGCCCGGCTGGCCCTCGATGTTCCGCGGCTATCTCAACGAGCCTGAGCGCTACGCGAAGTGCTTCGCCGACGGCTGGTATCTCACCGGCGATCTCGCGATGCGCGACGCCGACGGATACTACTGGTTCGTCGGCCGCGGGGACGACGTGATCAAGTCGGCCGGGCATCTGATCGGCCCATTCGAGGTCGAAAGCGCCTTGATGGAGCACAAGGCGGTGGCGGAGGTCGGGGTTATCGGCAAGCCCGACCCGGCCGCCGGCGAGGCGGTCAAGGCCTTCGTCGTCCTGAAATCCGGCTTCGAGCCCTCGGAAGCGATGCGCAAGGAGCTGCTCGGCCACGCCCGGACGAGGCTCGGGCCCGCGATCGCGCCGCGCGAGATCGATTTCCGCGCCAACCTGCCCAAGACCCGGAGCGGCAAGATCATGCGCCGGCTGTTGAAGGCGCGCGAGCTGGGCCTGCCCGAGGGCGATCTCTCCACGCTCGAGAGCGACGAGCGATGACGACGGCGCGCGAAGACAAGCCGCATCTCACGCGCCAGCACGTGCTCCAACTGCTGCGTGCGATGCTGCGCATCCGCCGGTTCGAGGAGCGCAGCGCGGAGTTGTATCAGCAGGAGAAGATCCGCGGCTTTCTTCACCTCTATATCGGCGAGGAGGCGGTTGCGGTCGGTGTGATGCAGGCCCTCGGGCCCCAAGACGCCATCGTCGCCACCTATCGCGAACACGGCCAGGCCTTGGCCCGCGGCGTCTCGATGAACGCGGTGATGGCCGAGATGTATGGCAAGCAGGAAGGCAGCAGTCGCGGCCGAGGCGGCTCGATGCACATTTTCGATGCGGCAACACGCTTCTACGGCGGCAACGCCATCGTCGGCGGCGGCCTGCCGATCGCGGTCGGGCTCGCGCTCGCGGATCGGATGCGGGGCCGCGCGCAGGTTACTACCTGCTTTTTCGGCGAGGGCGCAGCCGCGGAAGGCGAATTCCACGAAAGCATGAATCTGGCCGCGCTGTGGCGGCTGCCGGTCTTGTTCGTGTGCGAGAACAATCTCTATGCAATGGGAACGGCCTTGGCCATCTCGGAGTCCGAAACCGACATCCACCTCAAAGCGCAGAGCTATCGCGTGGCCGCAGAAGTCGTCGACGGAATGGACGTCGTCGCGGTCGAAGCCGCGGCACGCCGGGCCGTCGCCGCCATCCATGCCGGAACGGGACCGTTCTTCCTCGAGTGCCGCACGTATCGTTTCCGCGCGCATTCGATGTTCGACGCACAGCTCTACCGCGCCAAGGCCGAGGTTGAGACGTGGAAGCAGCGCTGCCCGATCGAGCGGCTGACGGCGTGGGCGAAAGCCTCCTCGCAGATCCACGACGACGACGTCGCGCTTCTGGAAGGCGAGATCGCCGCCGAGGTTCAAGCTGCGGTC
>Ga0268299_1002386_pt1 | contig 22806 bp, 21 predicted proteins | sample NOBtaG_FD_193484 | JGI IMG/M metagenome (GOLD analysis project Ga0268299, IMG submission 193484) | Activated sludge microbial communities from bioreactor in Nijmegen, Gelderland, Netherland - NOB reactor | ecosystem: Engineered > Bioreactor > Aerobic > Activated sludge | place: Netherlands... | reverse complement strand
CAGGTAACGCGGCAGCGACTGGTAGGTCACCTTGGGCAGCACGAAGCCTTCCACGTTGTGGATGCCGGACATGCGCAGGCACTTGCCGAGCACGTCCGCGTTGCGCACGCGAATGAAGCGCATCGGTCCGACGCCGGGCTTGAACTGCTTGAGCGCCTTGCCGATGTTGCTGATGGCGAAGGACAGCTCGTCGTGCCGCACCGCGTCTTCCAGGCAGAAGATGACGGAGCGCAGGAACGGATACTTCTCGCCGTTGGCGATGGCGACGATGTTCTCGATCGGCTGGGTGCAGGGCACGTACATGCTGGCGCCCAGGTGAATCTGCGAGCGGTTCTTGATCATTTGTGCGTTTCCTTTGGCAAATTGTTGAAGATAGCGAGCGAGGAGTTGGGGTTCACTCATCTCGCTTACTCGACTACAGACTTGATGATCACGGCTGCCCTGTAGGGCATGTCCGCAATGCGCTCCACGACCACATCTTTCTCCACCGCCAGGCGAAGCAGATGCTGCACGTCTTCTGCCGTGTTGTCCTGAACCAGAAGCCGGTCCGGGACGCGACGGAGCATCGCGCGAGTGGCCTCGCCGATGCCGGGCTTGACGTGATTGCGCTCGGCGTCGTACTGCGCCATCATGGCGCTGACGAACGAGTGCGACATGCGGCTCAGACTGCGGCGCTTGTCGGCAGTCCACCGCACGGGGCGGGTGAATGACAGAGCCGTGAGGACATGCGGCGTCAGCTCGTCGACGTAGAACCGGGAGAGGTCCTCGTCGCGCTTGTCGCCGTAGAAGGCGCAGGCGTGGAAGTCGCCCGGCTGGACATACCGCTCGCTCAGCACCGTGCGGCTGACCAGACCCGAGACGGTGCTGTTCAGCACCGCATTCGGTATCAGGTAGTCTTCTTCGGTGGCGGCGAAGGTAGCCGAGCCGGCCAGGTCGGCGAGCACCCAGAGGCTGGGGTCGACGTTCTTGTGCCGGCTCTTGTTGTAGCTGGTGACCGAGGTGAGAAGCTCGGCCGTTATCACTCCTTTGCCGGTCCAGCCGTCCACGAAGACGATGTCCGTGTCGGCGTGATGGGCGCAGATGTAGTCGAGCGCTTGCCAGTCGATGCCGCGGTCGCGGATGATGGAAACGCAGTAGTGCACGGACTTGCGACCGAGCACGGCGAGGGCGCGATGGAGCAGCACGCCGACCGGAGTTCCCGCGCGAGCGAGAGACACCACGACCACTTCGCGCCCGGGGCGCATAGAGAGCGTGGCTGCCAGGTCAGCGATGTGCTGCGCCATCTTCTGGGCGTTCATGCCGAGCGCCCTGTGGAACAGCGAGAGGTAGGCGGGCGACGGCGACTTGTCGGCGGAGAGCATCTCGGAGTAGTGCGTTCCCGCCTGAATCAGGCGTTCCTTTTCGGCGACATCGGTCTCGGCGATGGGCACCACCTTGAGCAGGAAGGTGACGTCGCCGGATTCGTAGCTACCAGGGAAATTGATCATTTACTTGCCTCCGTTGGCCATGGCTTTGATGCCCTCGAGAAAGGCACGCGAGTTTTGCGTGCGCTTCGGGAACAGGACGTAATCGCATTCGCCCATGAACGCGGCATCGGTGAGGCTGTCGCCCATGCCGATAGTGACTGCGCCTTTGGGCACGACGTTGTCGATGAACCAGCGCGCCGCCTTCTCCTTGCCGAGATAGGGCGGGTAGACAGCCACGAAGTTGCCGTTCTTGTGCACGGTCCAGCCTGCTTCGACGGCTTCGACCAGCACCGCGTGCAGTGCCGACAGCTCCTCGAGGTTGCGGCTGTTGTGCTTCACCGAGAGGAACATGTCGATGCCGTAGTCATTGAGCAAGACGCAGCGCGCGTCGATGGACGCGGCGGAGGCTTCCCTTTTGACCAGGGCGAGCAGCTCGGCGAGCACCGGTTGCGCAGCCTGAGCCGGTGCCTCGACATGCTGGCGCCACTTGCTGAGCGGCTGCCCGTTGGCACCGAGGACGGTGCCGCCGAAAGCGGTGATGGCGTAGCGCCGGAACGGCAGCTTGAAGCGGCGCATGGCGTCGGTCGACCGCGCGGTGGTGGGAACCACCTCGCAGCCGGCGCGGAACCAGTCCAGCATCACCTGCTGTTTGGGCGTCAGAAACCCGCACACCTCACCCTTGTTGTCCCAGGCGACAGGCTTGGCGCCCGGGACCTTGGGCTCGCGGCCGCTGTCGATAAGGTTGTCGTCGACATCAGCCAGCAAGAAGATCTGCTTTGCGTTTTTCATAGCGGAACTCCAGAGTTTCGGCGCCGAGGGCATCGACCAGGGTCTGGTCCACGGAGCCTGCCGGCGTCTCGTGGCACAGAATCACCCGGTTGTAGTCCGAGCGGCGCGCGTTATACAGGAAGTTGACAATGCCGTCACCGTAATTGTCCGTATGCTCGATACGGCAACCGATGGCCAGCTCCGGATTGACCATGATCGGCGAGCGAGTCGTCGACTGGTAGTACACGTCAAAGCCCGCGTCCTCCAGCGCTTCTGCAAGCAGAAACGGCGGATAGGCGAACTCGCCTGTGCCGAGCACCAGCATCTTCTGACCGTGCTGTCCCCAGTGGCAGGTGATGCCCGGATGAGCCAGGCTGAACATCAGCTCGCGGGCGAGCTTGCGCGCGTGCGCTTCGCTCGAGCTGTCGGCGGCAAGACCGAGTCTTGCGAAGTTGCTCGGCAGTTCGGCATCCAGAACCTTGCCCGAGCCGGAGACTTTCGGCATCTCGACCAGCTTCAAGCTGGGCGACGGGGTGAACTGGTATTCGCCGTGCAGGATAGCCACCGTCGATGCCGGAATCGGCATGGCGTCGAGCGTCTCCTGCGTGCGCTTCGGTCCGCGCCAATCGGTGATCACGCCCGTGACCACCTGCTCGACCTTCGGCATGATGGTGGACATGTTCTTGACCAGATTGACGAAAGTCTTGCCCGTCGACGCCTCGTCATCCATGAGCACCAGCGAACGCGCGCCGTAGAACATGGCCTTCAGCGCTTCGTCCTCGGGCTCGTAGATGATGTGGTCGGCGGCGTGCGAATGCTCCTCCAGGAACTCGATTGCCACCGGCTTGTCGAGCCTGTAGCGCGTGGACTGGGTGAACATCACGTCCTTGCGCCCGGTGAGCCGGACGTATTCGTCGAAGACGCCGTTGCCGAAGCAAATCGCCGTCTCGGCCATGCCGATGACGACGACCGGACCGGGCAGGTCGGCCGGGATCTGAGCGGCCAGGCGCGTGTGCACTTCGCGGACCTTGGAGGGGCGCACGGGGATGTGCTTGCCCAGAACCTTGGAGACGAAGAGGAACCCGCGCTTGGGGTTCTGGCGAGCGGCGAAGCCGCAGATGTCGGCAAGCGGCATCTCGGTGTTGAACACCTTGATGTCCAGCCGGCCGGTGGGCAGTTCGACCGAGTGGGTCTCCTGCACTTCATTCAAGTTCAAGAGCGAACCGGCGCCCAGGTGGGTGTGACGTCCGGGATCCAAAACACGATGTGCTAGAAACATTGGCGTGTTCTCCTATTTGGCATGCGCGCGTAAAGCGCTAGGGATAGGGAGATAGACAGATGCGCTCAACGCGCAACGGCACGCCGCAGGAGAAGTGAGCGTGTGGTAACGCGCACTTCAGCCGCAAGCGATGCCGCAGGATTTGAACAGAGCGGACGTCGATGACGCCGCGTTAGGAGTGAGTTTCAGACTGTCACGTCGCGGATGCGGCGTTGTGTCCGACAGTTTTTCGCTGGTTGATGTGAACTACCCCGAACGCGCCAGGCGGCGCAGACGGAAGTATTGCGAGTTCTGCCTTTCGCGACGGCGCAGCTCGGGTTCGAGCCACGAGACGTAGCGAAGAAGCGGGAACCAGGCGCAAGCGATCGGAGCTACCATGAGCAAGAAGGCGACGCCGAGCGTCAGGTAGCCGTCAAAGCCGGCAGCCTTCATGGCGTTGGCGACCGGCATGGCCATGCCGAATATACCTAAGCAAATGGCGCCGCCGATGGCAGCCATCATGAGGAAGCCGCCGAAAAACAAACCGAAGCCGATGTTCTTCAAGACAAGCATGTTGTGTGCTTTCTAGTTGGGGTTCACCTGTAGCGTGTGGTCGGTCAGCCTGAACGATTCGCACCCGTACCGAAGGTACTGAGCGTTTCTTCTGCGCTCAAGCTGATAGACGACACGCGATTGTTTCTTTAGTCGCATGAGCTTAATGGGCTGTGCCTAAAGCTTTCGACTAAAGAAAGAATCGCGCGTAGAACACTTTCAAGAACCTTCCTTGACATCGCGAAGGAAAAATTTTTGCTTGTAGTAGCAGAGGTGGAGATCGCGCGCGATCACTTCGCGACAAAAAAAATTCCGCCGGCGCGGAGTCTATACGCCTGCCTGCGGAACTTGTATCTGTTTTATCCGCCCGCGTAATAAACCCGAAGCGGGCGACGCTTTGCTCGAGCAAAACGCCGCCCGTCCGGATTCAATGCGAGAGCTGCTTAGCGCCGACGGCGGCCGCCGGAGAAGAGCAGCAGGAAGATGATGAGCAGGAGCAGGAAGGCTCCGCCGTCGACGCGGGGCGAACCGTTGAGAAGGTTGCGGAACATGGGCGAATTTCCTTTCTCGATTGAGGGGATTGAGGTCACCTTGGTAGCACGGGTGGTGCCGCGTTTTACGGCGACGCCACCCGCACTGTGAAGTCGAGCGCGTTCAGCTTGATTTTGCCTTAGCCGGCATCAACTCGTCTTTTCGCCGTTCTCGGAGTTCTCCTTGCGCTGACGCATCATCGCCGGAATGGAGATGAGCGTCGAGACCACGATGATGCCGCCGATGATGCCGAGCGACACCAGGACGGGCACGTGGTAGAAGTCGGCGATGAGCATCTTGCAGCCGACGAAGGCGAGCACGATGACCAAGCCCTTCTTCAGGTAGGGAACATCCTCGATGCCGGACTCGAGCAGGAAGTACAGGGCCCGCAGACCGAGGATCGCCATCACGTTCGAGGTGAACAGGATGAACGGGTCCTTCGAGACCGCGAAGATAGCCGGGATGCTGTCCGTGGCGAACATCAGGTCGGTGACCTCGACGGCGCACAGGACGATGGCCAGCGGCGTGAACATCCACACCAGCTTGCCTTCGGCATTCGGCTTCTTGACCAGGAAGTGCGTGCCTTCGTACTGGTTGTGCACCGGCAGAAGACCCGAGAACCACTTCACGATGGCGTTGTTCTTGGGGTCGACGGCGTCTTCCTCACCAGCCTTGTACAGCTTGTAAGCCGAGGCGATGAGAATGAGCGCGAAGAACGTCAGGACGGCGTTCATGTCGTGGCCGAGGATACCCCAGCTCGAGAAGTCGCCGCCCGTGTAGTTGTAGAGCCCGTACACGCCGGCAGCGGCAGCACCGCCCCAGGTGAGGAAACGGACCAGACCCTTCTTCGGGAACTCGGTGAACCAGACCGCAGCCAGTGCCGCGACGACCACCAGCACCACCGCCAGAGGCGCATGCGCGATGTTCACCAGGGACGCGCCCAAGTAGATGAACACGAACCGCATGATGATGGCGGACAAGATGCCCCAGAAAAGAACGCGATGCCGCAGCTCTCGTGGGACGTTGAAGTAGGTGCCGAAGAGGAAGGCGAAGACGAACAGGTTATCGACCGAGAGCGCTTTCTCGATCATCCAACCGGTGTAGTACTCGGCCATCGATTGCGCGCCGTAGGCGTAGTACACGAAGCCGCCGAAACCGACAGCGATGACCACCCAGAACAGCGACGTCCAGGCGGCTTCCTTCATGGAGATGGCATGCGCCTTGCGATTGAAACCGAAAAGGTCTACCGCCAGGCACGCAACGACGAAGAGGAGGAAACCTCCCCAGGCCAGTGGTGAATGCATCTTGATGCTCCTAAGTTTTTCCGGAATGAACCGGGTTTTGCCTTCAGGCACTTGCGCCTTTGGGCAGGTGAACGACAGGGTGAACCGCCTGCTTAGCAAGCCGGAAGAACGGTTCACGAGGGCTGAGATGAGATCGCGCAGAGACACCCGTCTCCAGGCGGTCTTCCGCGCAAGGATCTATCGTTACAGCGAACTGTCAGCGGCTGACGACCAGCCATCCTTTCGATGTGCTGTCGACAGCGACTGGCGAGCTGAGTCGATTACAATCTGCGGCAGGACGAAGCCCCACCGCAAAAACGCTCTAGCACGCCAGCCTGCCGCTCAGTTTGGGAAGTGTCGCATTGAGCTTTCGCCGGCTCGACACTGCCAAAACTGAAACAGGAGATACCCCCTTTGATGTTGAAGAGGGCGGTGGATGAAAACGGCGCTTGCCGAAGCAAGCGCCGTTTCCCGTGTAAACAGCTCAGCTTTGACCCTGAGCGAGCAGCTCATTGAGGCGAGTCTCGTAGGACAGAATCATGTCCTCCGCCATCTTCAGATCCTCTTGCAAGAGCGCTTCTTCGGCCTTCTGCGCGAAAGCCTTGAGCGCCTTGCTGGGGCTGACTGCGCCTTCAGACGCGCGGGTCTTCGCGTCGGTCAGTCGCTTGCGCAGCGATTCGACAGTCGGTGCTTCGGTCTGAGCCGGCTCGGCAGGCGGCTTTGCAGCCAGTTCTGCCTGCCTGGTCTCATATGAATAGACCATCGTTTCGGCGCCATCAAGGTCGTCCTTGCCGAGAAGCTCGGTCGCCTTGTCGTGGAATTTACCCAGCGCCTTGTCGCCGCCGTGTCCTGTCCCTTCGGCTTTCGACTTGGCTTTAGCCAGCCTCTCTTCCAGGGCGGTTTTGCGGTCGATTGCCGGTGGTGCGGGGGGAGCTTCCTCTTCCTCCTTTTGAGGAGCGGTCGGCGGCGTGCTCTTGGCGGGAAGAATATGAGGATTGACCTTCAACTCCGCGAGTTTGACCTCATAAGAATTGATGTGGTTCTCCGCGACATCGAGTTTGCCACCGGCGATGGCTTCCTCGGCGGCTTTGGCGAAACTGCCCAGCGACTTGTTGCCGCCGAAGCCGTTCGCTTCCGCATCCTCTTTTGCCTTGTCGAGCCTGCGCTTCAAGCGGACATCCTGCGGTGCGGCATCCCAGGCGGCGATGACGCCGGCAAGGCGAGTTTCGTAGCTGGTCACCGCCAGGTCGGCAGCGGCAACGTCGAACTTCTCGCCATCGGCTTCTTCGAATTTCTCCTGGAACTTGTCCAGCGCTTTGTCGCTGTTCAGACCCTTGTCGGCGTTCTCCTGACGCTTGCGTTTGGCGGCGTCCATGCGGGTCTTGAGGTTGGCGACCTTCTGGAGAGCTTCCTCCATCTGGCGCACCGTTTCCTTGTACAGGTCCTCGAGCCGCACGGCCTCGCGATTCCAGGTATCCAGACCGCTTTCCACTTGCGCGAATTTCTTGGCGGCAAGAGCGGTCTTGATCTTCTCCAACTGGTCGACCAGGTCTTTGGTCTTGGGCGGCTGCTCGAGCGAAACACCCGCCACCTTCTCTTCGGCGCGCTTCTGCGCATCCAGTGCGGCTGCGCGCGCGATGCGCACCTCCTCCAGGCGTATGTAGGCGCGTTGCACGTCCTTGCCGATGGACTCACGCTCGTGCTCCATGCGCTGGATGACGATGCGCGCCTTGGTGAAGTAACCCTGCATCTCCTTTTCGAACCGCGTGGGGTCGATGGAGAGCGGGTTGGACAGCCGGTTTCGATTGAACGATTCCAGCCGTGCTTCCACGTCGCTGAGTTCGGACGGCTTCGGCTTGCCGATTTGATTGACGCGTCCGCCCAAAGTGTCCGCCTCGCCGTTGAGCTTGTTGGCGAGCTCGACGAGCTTGAGCATGCGCGTGCGCAGGTCGGTGAAGAACTTGTTGGCCTTGGCGTAAACCTGGACCATCGTATTCTTCAAATCGTCCGGCGTCGTCGTTTGCTGTTGCGTCGCCGCTCCGAGCAAACCGCGCTCGTGGGCCGGGACATGGATGGTCGACAGTTGAATCGACTTTTGGTTGAGGAGATTGTTCATCTCCTCGGCGACGGCGCCTTTGTTGAACAAGCCCACGGTCTTGTAGGCGGCGTCGGCTTTCTCAACGACGTCGCGGATGAGCTTCAGGTATTCCCAGAGCGTCTCGACCGTGGTGAAGGCCTCGTGGCACTTCGTATCCGTTTCGCCAGTCAGCTGAGTGACCTTGGCAGTCTTGAACCCGGCGCCCTCTTCGAGCGCGGTCAGGTTCGCCGACATGTTCTCCAAGTCTGTCTTCCAGCTGGCCAGCTTTTTTGCGAGCTGATCAAGAGTCATATTCTGTCCTCCAGATTTGCAAGTCCGCCCCGGTGAGGCGAGACCACAGGTGATTTTTTGGAAAACCCGCGGACTGCCAGCACCAGGGACGGTGCAAGCCAGCCGGAGGCGTGCTCAGATATTTGTGTTCTGGCGCGCCAACCGGCTCACCGGATTCCTGCCACGCAGGAATCCGGCTACCGAAAAGCGCTTAGAACAGGCGGGTGATCGCGTCGCGCAGGTCGCTGACGATCTTGCCGCTGGCCGGCTCGCCCAGAGCGGCGAACTTCCACTCGCCGTTGTGGCGATAGAGGCGGGCCATGATCATGCCGGTGGCGTCGACCTTGGCGTCGAGCGCGTAGCGGCACAGCTCGGTGCCGTTGGCGGCGCAGATGCGCACGAAGGCGTTCTCGACCTTCTTGAAGCTCTGACCGCGGTAGGACGTGACGGCGAAGACGATGTGCTGGACCTCGGGCTTGATCTTGGTGAGGTCGACCGTGATCACCTCGTCGTCACCGTCGCCGGCGCCGGTGAGGTTGTCGCCGGAGTGCTTGATCGCGCCGCACTTGCTCGTGAGCTGGCGGAACCAGACCGAGTCCAGTTCCTTCTTGGCGGCGTCGTACAGGGCGCAGGACGCGTCCAGGTCGATGGTGTCGGCGCCGGTGTCCCAGCCCAGACCCATCTTGATGACCGTGAGGGCGCTGCCGCCGTTGAGATCCTTCGCGAGGGAAACCTTCTGACCTTTTGCAAGCTTGACAGCCATGTTGAAATCTCCTGTTCGCCTGTTTGGCGAGTTCTGGTTGAGGAGCCTGTGGCTCCAGGAAGAAGTGAGGCGCCCGCTGCTATTGCAGCAATGCCGCTCGGCAGCGGGCGCCGAATTTACCTGACGCAGTGATGCGTCAGGTAAGCGAGATGGCCGGCGCCGAAGCTTAGACTTCGATGCCGTAGTTGCCGCACAGCGCCGCGAGGCCGCCGTCGTAGCCCTGGCCGACCGCGTTCATCTTCCACTCGCCGTTGTGGTTGTAGACCTCGGCGAAGATCATGGCGGTGTTGGTCGAGGCGTCCTCGGACAGGTCGAAGCGCGCGATCTCGGTGTTGTCGGCCTCGTTCACGATGCGCACGAAGGCGTTGGTGATCTGGCCGAAGGACTGGCCGCGCTCGGCCGCCTCGTTGATGGTGACCGCGATGGCGATCTTGGTGATGTCGCCGGGGACCTTCTCGAGGTCGATCTTGATCACCTCGTCGTCACCGTCGCCGGCGCCGGTCAGGTTGTCGCCCATGTGCTCGACGGAACCGCAGACGGACTTCTTCTGGTTGTAGAAGATGAAGCCGCCGTCGTCCTTCACCTTGCCGGTGGCGGCGAGCATGAACGCGGAAGCGTCGGCGTCGAACGGCTTGCCGTCGGTGACGCGCGCGTCCCAGCCGAGGCCGACCGCGATCTTCTTGAGACCGGCGCCGCCGGCGTTCTTGGACAGGGAAACCTTCTCGCCCTTCTTCAGTGAAATGGCCATGGTGTCTTTCTCCTTTAGCCCATCTGGGCATGTGGGTTGAGTGAACGTTGTTGAGATGCAGGCGGGAGCCCGATATCGGGTTCCTCGCCTGCCGTTCGAAACGGAAGAACTGCTGGGTCTTGCGACCTTAAGACAGCTCTAGGTCTGGATCAGACCTGGATGCCGTAGTTGCCGCACAGCGCCGCGAGGCCGCCGTCGTAGCCCTGGCCGACCGCGTTCATCTTCCACTCGCCGTTGTGGTTGTAGACCTCGGCGAAGATCATGGCGGTGTTGGTCGAGGCGTCTTCCGAGAGGTCGTAGCGGGCGATCTCGGTGTTGTCGGCCTCGTTGACGATGCGCACGAAGGCGTTCGTGATCTGACCGAACGACTGCCGGCGGGTGTCGGCTTCGTTGATGGTGACCGCGAAGGCGATCTTCTTCACGTCGCCCGGGACCTTCTCGAGATCGATCTTGATCGTCTCGTCGTCACCGTCGCCGGCGCCGGTCAGGTTGTCGCCGCTGTGCTCCACGGAGCCGCACGCCGACTTCTTGTTGTTGTAGAAGACGAAGCCGCCGTCGTCCTTCACCTTGCCCGTGTCGGCGAGCATGAACGCGGAGGCGTCGGCGTCGAACGGCTGACCGTCGGTGACGCGGGCGTCCCAGCCGAGGCCGACGCGGATCTTCTTGAGACCGGCGGGGCCGGCGTTCTTGGTGAGGGAAACTTTCTCGCCTTTCTTCAGGGAAACGGCCATGGTGTTTTCTCCTTTGTGCTTCGGCACTCTGGCTCGAAGCGGGTTGTGGAATCGGGAACGACCAGCCCAACCGTGAGTCAACGCTCCGGCTCGGCTGGTGATATCGATAGCGGGAAGCCGCTCTGGAAAGAGAGCGAACTTCCCGCCGAACGCGATGAGATGTTTCGGCGAAGCTGCCGAATTAGTCGTCGAGAGCCTTCTCGAGGATCTGCTTGGTGCTGAGGCCGACGCACTCGTCGACGGTCAGGCAGTTGACGCAGTCGAACGCGGCGCCCTTGGCGACGAGGCCGTTGTTGAGGCGCTCGAGGAACGCCGAGGCGGCCTTGTCCTTGCCGGTCTGGATGAACGAGAAGCCGATCTTGTCGCGACCGTAGCCGGCGGCAGCCAGGCGCTTGGTGGCGTCGATGATCAGGGCTTCCAGCGCGCGCTCGCCGGCGGCGCCGTCGGACGGCTGGCCGTCGGTGATGATGACGTAGAGGCGCGGCTTGGTGTTCGGGTTGGCCGGGACGGCGGGGACGTCCGGGGTGCCCTTCGAGAAGAGGCCGCCCTTGGTGCCCTTGACGCCCGGCTTGCCGAGGAGCTGGTCGAGGTAGTCGTCGACGCGCGGCTTCAGCGCCTTGGCGTGGTAGGTACCGCCGCCGTCAGCCTTGGCCTTGGCGAGGACCGTCTGCGCCTTGGCGTCGGTGGTGTTCTCGTTGACGTTCTTGATGTCGGTGTCGAAGCACCACACCGTGATGCCGTCCTCGTCGAGCTGGCCGGCTTCGGCGATGAGCAGGCTGATCGTCTTCTTGCTGTCTTCCAGGCGGGAGAGGCCGGTCGGCGTGTCGCGCTCGCCCATGGAGCCGGAGGTGTCCAGACCGACTTCGGTGTCGTACTTGCCCAGGTCGCGCTTCTTGAGGTTGAGAGCCATGTTGGTAATCTCCTTGCTTGCGCGCTATGCGCGCGGGTTGTAGTCGAGCCGCTTCGGCATGAAGCTGGATCGACCGGTGTGCCGGACGGAAACATTTCCATTCCGGCGGAAAGAGATAGACCCGTTCTTTGCCGAACGGGTCTGGTTTCAGATCCTTGAAGTGCGACCGATTACTCGGACGCGTCGATGCCGTAGCGGTTGCACATCGCCTCGAGCCCGCCGTCGTAGCCCTGGCCGATGGCGTCGAACCGCCACTCGCCGTCCTTGCGATACACGGCGCCGAAGTCGAGCGCGGTGTTCGTGGAGGCTTCCTCGGAGATGTCGAAGCGGCAGAGCTCGACGTTGTCCTCGGCGTTGACGACGCGGATGAAGGCGTTCGTCACCTGGCCGAAGGACTGGCCGCGCTTCTTCGCTTCGTAGATGGTGGCGGTGAAGACGATGCGCTGCACGTCGGCACCGACCTTGGTGAGGTCGACGACCAGCGACTCGTCGTCGCCATCGCCGGCACCCGTGCGGTTGTCACCGGTGTGCTCGACGGAGCCGTCGGCCGTTATCAGCTTGCCGCCGACTTTGGGCATACCGTAGAACACGAAGTCGTGGTCGCCGCGGACCTTGCCGTTGGCACCGAGCAAGAACGCGGAGGCGTCCAAGTCGAAGGCGGTGCCGGAGGTCGCACGCACGTCCCAGCCCAGACCGACCAGGATCTTCTTGAGGCTCGGAGCAGCCTTGGTCAGGGAGATCTTCTCGCCCTTTTTCAGGGAAATCGGCATGTTGCTTTTCTCCTTTGCGCATAGCGCGCAGTTTGGTTTCGCGGCTTGAAGCCGCATTACACAGTCGTTGCAACGACTGCCACACCCGAGCCGCTAGCGCAGGTGTGTGTGCAGACAAGCGCAGCAAGAATCGCAGGCTCGACGAACTAGTTCAGCTAACCAGCCTTCGAAAGGTTCGATAGCTCCTGCAAGCTTGCGCGCTCTGTGGGTAGATCGCGAACTACCTCAACCCAAGGATTCGGAACAACTGCGGCGCTTTCGATTGCCCGGCCTCGCCCTGTTCTGAGAAGAACAGTAGGTGCTAAAGGCATGCAAAGCAAAAAACGCGGTTGGTTGGGCTTTTCCTAAATCAAATGGGGAAACGAGGTACACACCAATTATGCAAAGTGGCCGTTGTGAACTCCTATCCTTCTGGTCTGTATGTTGCAAGTGAGATACATATTCCGCAGGAGGACTTACCTATCTATGCAACGCCCGCCCTTCTTGACTTCCGAGCTCGGGTACCCCGATTTTCGGGGCATTGGCCGGAGCAGAAAGCCGCCAAAATACGCTCCTGTCCGGCAAACACAGGTAGTCAATATAAGAGCGCTCACATATTGATAGATACTCATATTGGGCCAGTTATCTGTGCTACCTCGCGCTGGGGGTGAGTCTCGAAGCAGACAGATCTGTCGGCTTAAGTTGTCTCTCAGCGGACAAGCTTGATGTTAAGCCAGTTTAAGTGATATCAAGAAGTGTGGCGAGCGCCAAAGTGGTACACCGCAGGTGGTGCCAACCTCTCTGGGCCGTTTGGTGCGAAAAAACAGGAAAGCTTATAAGTTGAACGCTGAGATAGGCATCTGAGCTTTTGAGTTGTGAACAGAGATGAACATCTGATCTGTTTTTATATCTTTCATGTAATAAATTCCTTCGAGAGAACTATGCATAGGAAACAGCGCTCTTCCGTTCTGCTGCGATTTCCGGCGATGTGCTATCGCCGCTGAGCCTGTTCATGAATGGAAACATTAGCGGCTTGCGCACTGCCGTTTCTTCGAAAGCATTGTCCGCTCGAAGTTTAAACCAAGTTGCAGCAAGCTAGCGAAGTTAATGCGCGGCTGCCGAATATCTCATTCTGAGCGGTACTTAACAGTCCTTTTCAGAACGAATTGGCTGCTTAAAACTCTGCAGCAGATGGCGCAACGACCGTCATCCGCCGCGGGCATGGAGGCTCAATTGCAGGTGTTTGCCGGCGGCTGCGAACTGCCGGTTCCGGCACCACCTGCGGTGCAATGTGTTTTCCGCATTTGTTGAAGAACGTTAAGCGAGTATGGCCCGATTTGCGCTAGCAATTATGGTTGTTTTCTCGCTCATGATCAAACTCAAACCTGGCGCCGGATTTGTCCGTGAAACCCGAAAAATTCAGCACCCATAAGGCTAGCATCATGAACTTCTGAAGAAATTTTCTTTTGCATGCGCTCTTTGACATTAGACACGATAGGGCCCTTTTCGTTTTCCGATATACAGCCATCCGTTCAGCCAATCCCGGCGCCATTCCCACAAAAACATCGACTCAGGCTGCTCTTTTCGGAGAGTGGACGTGTTCTATTTGCATTTCGAGCTGCCTCTGGAAGTGCATCTAAAACGCGCCCCGAAAGGACTTCGTCAATCGACTCCCGGGAGCGTCTCAAACGAGCAAGCACAGCGCTGCTCGGCGCTTCATCGTCCACATCATCCAAGGACAAATAGCGAACCCAAAATATGAAAACAGAGACCCACAAGGACTCGTCCGCCGCCGCCGGTGCATCCGGCTCTGCGGAATCGTCATCGTTCGATCCTTTTCGCGCGCTCCTCGAATCCGGCATCGAAAAGCTTCTGCGCAATCTGACGCGGCGGCTTCTGGTTGTCGGCGATTTCGGCAAGGACCTGGACGACGAAGACACTGTTCTTTTCCTTACCGGTGAACAGCGGCATCGCCGTTGCACACAGTTGGCATTCTTCAACAGCGAAGGCTCGCGCCAGCACGACTTGTTCGAGCTCAGCGCCGTCATCGCCAATTTGGCGCCGCCGGTCAAGCGCGCTCAATTGGCCAAGGGCACGCTCAAGTTGCTCGGCAAACCTGAGGTTCCGGTCGGAATCGGCACGGATTGCCAGAACAGCCCGCTCGGTCACGATCACGAATTCGCCAAAGTCACCTACATGGCTGACGAAAGCGAGCTCGAGGATGGACGCGAGCTTTTGGTGCGCACTCTCGAGAATGCCGAGGATAAGAGCATCACTCTGGTGCTCATCTCCGGCATGACGGACATCGCCGTCATTCTGCGCGAACGCGGCGATCTTGTTCAGGCCAAATGCGAATCGGTCGCCATCATGGGCGGCGTGGAAGTGGAGAAAGGAACCAACAACGTCGTCATCGACAAGGACGGCTACATGGTTCCGGATTCGGCGGCCAACAACAAGTTCGACATGGACTCGGCGATATACACATACCGCCGGCTCCAGGAGCTGGGCATCAAGTTGGTCATCCTCACTCGCGCGGCTGCTTATGCGTGCAAAGTGCCGCGCAGCTTCTACGACGAATTGGCCGGCACCGGGCATCCGGTCGGCATCAAGTTGCGCGACTCGCAGCAGGGCTCCATCGAATCGCTCTGGCAAAGGGCTTGTCTGCCCGCCGGCGATGAAGGCCGAGCCAAGCTGCCGGATCGCTGCAACAAAGACTGGTTTTGCGATACGTTCTGCGGCGGTCAGGGTAAGGATCGCACCGGCGCCGACAGCATCTGGGATCTCATCCAGTCGTTCAATCTCTACGACCCGATGACTCTCGTTGCCGCGGTTCCGGAGCTGCGTGAGCGCTTCTACGAACCGGCGGTCGTGAAAGTCGGCGAAACAGAACACCTGATCATAGGAGTCAGCGATGCCCTGCCGGGCGTCAAAGACCCCGCGGCGCTGGCCGACTACATGCTGAAGCGTTGCCTGCTTTCGCTGAGCGCCAGTTTGGCTGAGTTGCCCCGCGAATTGCGCAACGAGATTGCTGCCAAGCAGCCGTCTCAGCCGCCGGTGCCGCCTCCCAAGGAGGGGACAGCGGCTTGCGGCGACGCGAGATAATTGCTCCGAAAAAAAGCAAATTTTTCGGAGCAAATGCTCGCCGCCCTGGCTAAGACCGGAATTCGCCGCTCTGGCTTCGGAGCGCCGCACTGGCGGCGTTCCCTGCCTGGGCTTCTGTCCTCATCTGATACTCAGCTCTAACAAACGGAGAAAAGAAGTATGGGTGCACTTATCTTTTGCCTCTTTTACTGCGTGTCGATGCTCTTTGTGACGGTAGTAGTGGGCATCAACATTGGGACGGCGCCGGGAGTGGTTGCCGCCTTTCTGGTCACCGGCGCAGTCTTCGCCTCGGCTGACCTGAGCATGCATCTGGTGGGCGGGCCTTTGCATCGTGTCTTCCAACCGTTGCTTCGGGCTCGCGAGTTAGGTTCGCTGCTCACGATTCTATTCATGTTCGCCGTTGTAGGTGGCATTGCCGGCGGTGTCATCTGGGGGTGGGCGCAGCTCGCTCCCATAGCGTTCAGCTCGAACCCGATGCTTCCGCATGAAGCATTCCGGCTCGGTTTCAGCGCTGCAATTCTGAACGGTTTTCTTGTCCTGATCGGTTTTCCCAACCGTTTTGCCAGGCTGGCGGAGTTGGCGGCGCGCTACCAGAGGCGCTCCTGATCTGATTGCCGAGCGAACTTTTCGCGAGCATCGCTAGGTCTTTCTGCGGCGAAAACAGGTTTGTTTTTGGAGCAAACCAGCGTGATGCCGCCGGAGCGATCCGCGAAAACCCTTGTTGCAGCATAGGTTTTAGTCTTGTTTCGCGAGGTTGCGCATCATAACGATTGCAAACATCTCCTGCAAACAGATTGGTACCTGCTGCTCACGAAAAGTTAGGCTGAGCGTACTTTCGCTCATCCTTTCAATCTGGACTTTGCACGCACTCAAGCTCGATCTCTCGACCCAACTTTTCTGAAATTCTGCTTGCTGCGTGCAGGCGAAAGTTCTCCCGCGCATTTTTCGACGCAGAACTGACGGGTTCGCATGCCATCGGCTGCGCACGCGTTGAGTCTGCGTTTCACCAATCCCACTACCCGGTTCCAAGAGAACCACGCAAGGAGAAACCATGATTCGACCCAATGCACAAGGATTCGGTCTCGAAGTCGTCGTCAACGGCCGCGCGCTGCCCATCATCGAGCACGACGGCAAGCTTTACGTCGCGGCTCCGTGGGACACCGACTTCAAGCTCCGCTTCACGACGCCGTATGGCGGTCGCTACGAAGCGGTGGCATCCGTCGACGGGCTGGACATCATCACCGGCAAGACGGCCTCCAAGGACGCCGGCGGTTACGTCGTCACCGGCTCGGCGGAAATCCCCGGATTCCGTCTCAACAACAGCGAAGTGGCCGCTTTCCACTTCGGTGACCGCGCCGACAGCTACGCCGCGCAGCTCGACAAACCGAAGAACATCGGCGTCCTCGCCGTCGTCTTCTACAGCGAGCGTCCGTACATCCGCACCCTGAGGTCGATTACCAAGGGCGGCTGCATGGGCGGCGGTCTGGAAGGCAACACCCGCGGCGGCGGCGCCACTCGCGGCGGTGTCGGTCACGACATGGGCACCGAGTTCGGGCAGCGCCAGGAGCACAAGGTGAACACCACCACCTTCCAGCGCCACAGCCAGTTGGCGACCATCGTCATCGAGTACGCTTCGCGCGAGAAGCTGATCGAGGCGGGCATCATCCGCGACACGCCGCTCGGCAACGTGAACCCGTTCCCCGCCGATAACGAACCCGGCTGCAAGCCGCCCAAGAAATGGCGCGGCAAGTAAGACCGGCAAGCGGTTGAGTTAATCACCGCTGAGTGAACCGCAAGCGGCAGAGAGGCTGGTGTCAAAACCGGCTTCTCTGCTTGCTTCTGCGGTTCACTCTTTTTGTCGTGCAGATACTAGAGAAAGTAGTACAGCGATTTCTAATCGCAGTATTTGATCAGTCGCCTGTGCCGGATATCGAGCTCCGATTGCCCTTATTTCGCTAGTTGAACTCTAAAACGATCTTTTCCGGATTGAGCAAAATCAATGATCGCCAACCCGCATTGCCGCCGTTTTTGAAAAGATAGGCTTCCAGACCTTGAGCTTTGAGCACTTGCCAGATCAGATGTTTTTGCAGGAAAAGCTTTTGCATCGAGGACAGTCCGCGTTGCCGGGAAAAGCCATCAACGATATCGTCGAAATAGCCAACTAAAATGTCCCATTCCTGCATGGTGTTCTCAATCACGCCAATATTCACGGATGGCTCGAGCTGCCCTCATATTACGCAGGTCCCATAGCTGCGTGCTTCTGCCGCCGAGCAGTAAAAGGTGGTGTTGTCGCCCAGCCCGAATTCGCGAATCATCTGCTCGTTGATGCTGCTCGTTCCATGGTGGAAGGTTTGGCAGAAAACACTCTCTTGCGGTTTGAGCGGGCGAATGTACTCGGCAACGGAGTTTTTCAGAAGACCATCGTCGAAGAGCAGTTGGGCATAGTTTTTTTGATCCGGGCGATTGACCAATTTCAGATCCAGAAAAGTGCATTGGCGCAGCAATTCCGTTAGATGCTGCGCCGAAGGAGAATATTCGGCGGGCGGTTTTTGAACTTGAAGAGGGCTCATGTTCAAAACGGTCGCACTCGGCACGCAAAGTGGTGGACCGGGAATGGACAGCGGCGCGCTCACTGGTGCGCAAGACTGGGCATTGTTCTTGACGGTGGAGGCGATGTCGGGTAAATGCCCTTCTATCGAGACGGAATTGGTTTGCATGATGAAATTTCTAGTAAAGGCGCTGAGACCGGAGGAGCTTAAGGGTGTCGTGTCCGTATCTTATAAGCGAGCAATTACTAGCCGGTGACTGAGCCGTGACGGACTTGTTACCGGATTTATGAGCGCTCGAGATTGGTTCGATCGAAATTGGAAAGATTAAAAGTGGACTGATGAAACTTGCATTGAAACAAGATTGAAGCGTTCGATCATCACAATGTCTTCACGCTCTCCAAGTTATAAATGGTTGGACCAAAATTTGCATTTGCCCCGCCTCTTCGAACCATCAACCTTCCGTTTCCCTCCTAATGGAGAAACAGCATCGTGCAAACCGTTACTACTTATGCATCCATAAGCACAACTAAATATCCTCGCGCCTTCGACGGCACCAAAACACTCAGACCCGGATCGGGAAAGCTTACCCCGCTCCCCATGCCCGCTAAAGAAGATGCTCCCGCCCCCGCCAATGATCTGGAATTTTCGCCCGCAGTCAGTTGCAAGAGCCTGAAAGAATTACTTGCTGCTGCTTGCGAGATGGACAGAGAAGATCTCGACGAGATGCATGTATCCACGTTCGAAAAACTGATGCGCACGACCGGATACAATTTGCTGGCCGTGCAGCCAGAAAAATTGCCGAAAGTCGACCGCTGCAAGGTTTTTCTCTCGGTAAACGTGAAGCGCACCCACACAGTAAGCCGCGCCGACTTCAGCAAGTCCAGACAAGCTGACGAGGCGCTGTGCTCTGCACAAGCGCTCATCGACTGTTTCAACCGGTTACTGGCCCGGTTGCAATCTGTCTTTGTTCGCGAAACAAGACATACCAAACTGAGATCGCGCTTTTCTCACTGCTAAAGGCGCTGTCTCTCGATTGCCAATTGTCCGGAAGGATTTTCAGCCTTGCGGTGATGCCGCTGCCGCCATATGTGGTATCACCTCAAGGCAAAAATACCGGCATATTTTGGTCTTTCGTATTTCTACTATAGCAAGTCGAATAGGTGTGCAAAAAAGCAAATGAGCGCTCTGAAGATCAGTCAGAACGCCCGTTTGCCGTAATTGCTCAGGGGAGATTATCTGCCGGGATTGCGGCGTGGAAATCCGGACTTTGTCGCTTTGGATTTGGTCGCGGAGGTTTTGGCCTTCGACTTCGACTTGGACTTGGACTTCATTTTGCCGTTGCCGTTTGCGCCGTTTGCAGCCGGAGGCAGCGCTACCGAAAGCAGTTGTCTGAGCTGTTCGAGACGCGACTCTTCGGTGCCGTAGGCTTGTTCGTAATCGGCCATGGAGAGGCGAATTACTTCGTGAGCTTCCTTGCGACCGTAGACGGCGGCGATGTCGACGACCGGCTTTTCACCCTTGTTCATGGGTGGTCGCTTGTAGCTCAGAAAGTAGTGCTCGAGGCGTTCGATAACACCGGCGGGCACTTGCGAGATGTCCTGGATATGACCGTAAGCGATATCGTTTTCCAGGACGGCGACAATCTTGTCGTCGGCTTCGCCGTGATCGATCATGCGCAATCCGCCGATTGGACGCACGGTCACGAAGAGATCTCCGTGAGCGAAGTCCTTCTCGGTCAAAACGCAGATGTCCAAGGGATCGCCGTCACCTTTGATTTTGCTGCGCCTGGTCTTCTTGGCGGCGAAGTCGCCGATGCGGTCGCCGCAGTATGTCTGCGGAACAAAGCCGTAGAGCGTCGGACACATCGAAGAGAAGCGCTGCGGGCGGTCCACGTGCAAGTGACCGGTATGCTTGTGCAACTCCAGCTTGACGGCGCCTGTCGGTACGATTTCGATGTAGGACGAAACCACTTGCGGGGCGTTCTCGCCAGGAGAAACACCGTGCCAGGGGTGAGATTTGAACAGTGTGGCGAGCAGTTTCTTGAACTCGCTGGGTTTTGTGCTCATAGAGGCCTCTGCAAACTACATCCGGAAATTTCGCTCGTGTCAGTCTACCCGAACGAGAGAGGATTTGATTTAAATAGGCAAGGGCAAGCAGTCAGCTTGTGGTCGAACTGCTCGCCTTGCCGCAGCTCAGTTCGAGTCGTTGAAACTCGAATCTGGAAGGCGCCGAAGAGCGGTTCGAATCAGGCGACTCGAACCGCCTCAGGCGACCGCTAGTTTTTCAGCTCTGCATGCCGTCCACACGGGACAGACGCGCAGGCGGTTCAGAACGCGCTTTCGGGAACTTCCGGACCGGTGTAGTTCGAGAGCGGGCGGAAGAGCTTGTTGTCGCGCAGTTGCTCGATGATGTGTTCGCCCCAGCCGATGATGCGGCTCGTGCAGAAGGTCGACGAGTAGAGCGTGCGCGGAATGCCGCAGTGCTCGAGAGCGACCGCAGTCCAGAACTCGACGTTGACGCGCAGGGCGCGGGCCGGCTTGCCGGTGGTGAGCGACTTGGCTTCAGCCTTGGCTTTCAGGGCGGAAAGAATCTCCTCTTCCACCTTCAGCGCCAGAGTGATGCGCGGTCCGTTCTGCTTTTCGGCGACGCCACGCAGACAGAGCGAGCGCGGGTCGTCGGTGCGATAGACGCGGTGACCGAAGCCCATGATGCGGCGCCCGCTAGACAGCTCTTCCTGGACCCAGGAGGCGGCATTGTCGGGCGAGCCGATAGAATCGAGCATGTCGAGAACAGGACCCGGTGCACCGCCGTGCAGAGGTCCTGAAAGCGTGCCGACGGCCGCCGTGATGGCAGCGCCGACATCAGCGCCGGTAGACGCCGTGACGCGACCGGAGAACGTGGAGGCGTTCAGTCCGTGGTCGATGGTGAGGATGAGATAGGTCTCGACGGCGCGCAGGTCTTCGGCCGAAGGACGCTTGCCGGTGATGCCCCAGAGGTAGCGCTCGGCGTAGCCCTTGTTGTTGCGCTTGCGGATGGGAGCCTTGCCGGTGTGGATGATTTCCACAATCGACGGCGCCAGAGACTGCAGTTGAAGCACTTCGAATTCGACATCCTTGACGTCGCGATTCAGCCAGGGCTTGAACCCGCGGTGGCAGGCGATGGCCGAGATGGCGGTGCGGAAAGCCGACAGCGGTTCAGCGCCGCGAGCCTTCTTCACCAGATTGACCTCGGCGCGCGAAAGCTTTCCGAGCCCTTCGACCTTGGTGCGCAAGGCGCTGAGCTCTTCGGCAGAAGGCAGATGACCTTCGTGCAGAAGGTGCCAGACCTCCTCGACTGTCTTCGTCTGGGCGAGCGTGACGGCGTTGTGCCCCGAGAAGATAAGCCGCCCGGCAGACCCGTCCACATGGCTCAGGCGCGTTGCGCAGGCAATGACACCTTCCAGTCCTGGCGAGAAGGTAGTTGTGGGATTGTTCATGAGTTTGCTCCTTGGAGTTTCTCCAAACGCGAAAAACAGCCATTGGGCTTCGACTGAGTTTGCGAAGTCCCGGCTCCTGATAAACCGCTCACTTCAGATCCGCATATCGACAGGTATTCAAAACACAGGCTGCTGAAGCAGTCTTGCTAATGTCTTGAAACAAAGTCTGTGATTGAGTGCGGTGGGATGAAAAGTGGGCGGGTGCAGAAAAGAAACATCATCAGCTAGCACACGCTCTAATCGCTATTCAAGAGAAACAGACGAAACCCGCTATTACTCAGCTTTTACTGGGTTAATCTCCAATAGAGATTTCAAGATGTAAGAGCTGTATAGTCCATGAATTAAGCTTCTTGAGAATATATATCGATGCCAAGGTAGCGCGGCTGCGCCGTTGTGTTACCGAAAATCCTCGCCCTGCGCCTAAAATCGCTGATCGACCCTGGCAAAACTGTGTTTGAAAATTAGTCCGAAAAAAAGCAAATTTTTCGGACTAATAAACCGGCGAGCAAATCGGGGGAGGTCGCCCGGATGGCTTTCAAGATGTGCCGTCGACCTTTATACTAAATTACTTAGTAAAGCGCCGACCAGGAAGAAGACAGCGAAGTTGCCGCGTGGCATTTCGCTGTCTTCCGTAGGCTGTTTATAAACACACGCTGGATGTGTTTATCACCCAGCCTTGCTGCAATCAATTAGCCGATAGCCGCAGTCGGCTGAGCGCAGCGCAGAGCGGCAACGAAACGAGCGTCCTTGCCGATTGCATAAAGCGCGGCATGGGCGACTGCGGCTTTGAGATCCTCGCCGGCAAAGCCTGCCGACTGGAATTCCTTCGCCACCTGGCTGAGCCCGGTGAGCTTGAGCGCGCCGGCGAGGTAGACGGCAGACGCGTCTACGGAGGCGTCCTTGCCGACGATGCCTTCCACGTGGGCGACGTAGTTGGTATCGAACTTGAGCGCGGCATCGACGTCGAAATCGGACTTGTTCGGATAGAACGGTCCTGCGGACTTCGCATCATCGGCCGGAGCCAGAAGACGCAGCGCCGGAGCAGCTTGCTCGCTGCGGCTGAGGGCGTTGATCAGCGTGTCGCAAACCGCAAAATCGCGGTAGACGCTGCCGTTGTATCCGAGGATGCCCTTGAGCGCCGCCAGATCTTCCGGCTTGACGCGAATCAGGCGAGCGAACGTGCGGATGGCGAGGCGGTCATTCGGACGGGTTTCCGAATAGCCTGCTTCGCTGAGATTCTCCAGGTAAATATCGCTGAAGACATCGAACAGTTCGCCTTCGTTTTCTGCTTCCCCACCATTGGTGTCGATGGTTTCTTTGGCGATCGCCTGGAGGGCGGCCATGATGGGAAGTTCGACGCAGACGAGAATCGGGTTGGTGCGTTTGCTCATAGTTTGCACTTCTCTTGGAGTTCTTTCTTGCCGTCGTGCCTGCGAGATTCCTATCTCAAAGCACGGCGGCGGGCGGCTCTCGTGTCGGTTTCAACCGTTCAAGACGCCAATCCCATCTCTGCCCGGTGTTTCTCCCGTGAGAAAGTTCACGGAAAAATGCAC
>Ga0268299_1002385_pt1 | contig 22832 bp, 25 predicted proteins | sample NOBtaG_FD_193484 | JGI IMG/M metagenome (GOLD analysis project Ga0268299, IMG submission 193484) | Activated sludge microbial communities from bioreactor in Nijmegen, Gelderland, Netherland - NOB reactor | ecosystem: Engineered > Bioreactor > Aerobic > Activated sludge | place: Netherlands... | reverse complement strand
CGGATTTGCTCCACGCTTCTTTCAGACCTCGCCTCGCGGCTGCGTCCTTGCGCTTCGCTACACTTCATCGTCATCAGATTGTGAGTGGACTTTCACCTCCAAGTTGTTGAACATGCCCGGCACACATAAAAAAACGGCTCCTCTTCGCGGAACCGCTTGGATTGAGCCGTTTAATGTGCCTGCCCGGTAAGACTCGAACTTACGACCTCATGGTTCGTAGCCATGCGCTCTATCCAGCTGGGCTACGGGCAGATAGGTTAATCATGTTACCACAGGTATCGGATTGCATGCCCTATGGGCTGTTCCAGCGTTTTCAATCGTTAATAGCCCAAACCCGTGCTCTCAAAGGCAAGCAGGCTAAGGCTTTCCAGCACTGAGCAAATCATCCGAGCCCACACGGCTGCCAAGAGAAAAGCTGCAATGCGTCTAATCTTTGGGACCTATGTGGCACCTGCGGCTGGGCGAAAAGCAAACAAATTGGCTGGAATTTGTTCGTCGAAGCGCACTTCTTCATAGATGCATTCGGTTGAGATGCTCTCCATGGAGAAAACATTTGGCTTGCCAAAGAGCAACATCAGTTTCGGCGTGAAGGTCGCTGCAGTACCAAGCATCGCCGTTTTCACAGGCGCAGCAGGAGCTGGCTGCCCTGCAAGGGTAGGAAACATCGTAGTGGGAGTTGACGAATATTTTTCCACTGTTTTGGTACTTTTCACATGCAAATTCTTCGCATCTATAAATGCCTCAAACGTTGTCTGGAAAAGCTCTTCTCCAAAGTCTTTTGCATGACGCAGCACGTATTCGCTTTTCGACTTACTCCTTTCCGAAAGTTCGAGACATTGAGTAAATCTTCCTGCAAACTGCTGTGCTTCCGGAATTAATAGCATCGGCACTTCAAATTCGAAAAGCGTTCCCAGTCCGAACGCGAAGAAGTCGACGTCACCTTTCAGCTTTTCGCACTTCTCGGTTGTTCCACTTGTGTGCGCAAAATGCTCAGTTCCGTTGGACCAGAAAGTTTCAATCTGAATCGGCTTTGCTTGCGATCCGTAAACCAATCGAACCAAAATGTTTTTGGGCGCTAAGTAATACGTTTCAAAATGCACGTCGCCCCAACACTGTACCGAAGTTCGCAGAACGCCGCGATCGCGATACGAAGAACACTTGGAGTACTTCTCGCAAACTTTAGCTATCAGTTCTTCTGCATTCATCTCTAAAGCTACTGCGCACTGTCTTTCGGCTGCTTTTCATCGCTTGCCGTTTTGCCGACTTCAACTGGCACGCCAGGAATAGGCGCTGATTGTGGTGATACCGCAGCCGGTGATACAGGACTTTCTGATTGTGGTGGTACCGCAGTCGGTGCTACAGGAGTTTCTGCTGGTGGAATCTGCGCAGATGCAGGTTGCACCGCTGCGGGAGGCGCAGTTTTCGCGGTCGGAGGAGTTTCGTGTTCTTCCGGTATCGAAAGCAAATCAGAATTCGACAACGGGTCATCATCAGACGGTGGTTTCATCGGTCCGGCTTTTCCCGCTTCGCGCATCGTCTTGATGGTTTCGGAGGCGCTGGTCATGCCTGGTTTATTGAACTTATTCGTGCTCGTCCCGGGTGGTGCGGCTGAAGCTTTAGCTGTTTTATCAAGCTTTCCGCCTTTTGCTGTTTTAGAATCAGCGGCTTCTTTGCCGCCTTTAGCAATTGCTGCACCAGCTTTTCCTGCGACAGCATCCTTGTCGCCAGGTTTCGCGGCAGCTACTCCCGCGGCTTTGTCAGCGGGTTTCTCAGCAGGCTTCGCAATGACAGCGGGCTTCGGTTCGTCCATGCTGCCCGCCAACCAATTCGCGCGCGCCTTCAAGCTATCAGACTCGCCACGGCGACCGCAATAATAGAGCGCATAGGCATACTTGCGCATGTACGCGACGTTCGTATAAGCAAACGGTCCACTCGATCGCATCGATATGTTGAGCGCACGCCCCAAGCATGCCGCAGCTTTTCCAAAGTTGCCCGAGTCGCAGTACATCGATCCAAGTTGATACAAGCATCGCGCAGTGGCACCGCCCGAATTCGGCTCGTGCTTCCACAACTCCATTGCCGCGTGGTAAGTGGTCTCCGCTTCCGCGTACTTCTTGTCTTTTATCAGTGCGCGCGCCAACCGATCGAGACGCGCATAAGTGTCGGGATCACCGTTGCCCATGATCTTCTTCGTGGTTTCGAGCGACTCTCGAAAGTAATCCGAGGCGTCACGGTACTCTTCCTTATCCATCGCAAGAATGCCGAGGTTATCGTAACTCACTGCCATCGACATATGCTCTTTGCCCATGACGGTGACTTTGATGTCCAGCGCAGCCTTGTAGAATCGCTCGGACATGTCATAGTTTTTTTTGTGGCGGTACAAATCGCCAAGCCGGTCGCATGTAACTGCCCATTCCATGCGGGGAATGTGCGTTTGGGGCGGAGCTGTTCCTGCCCAACCGGTGAGCAATTTACCTTTCCCTGCTTGAGCGGATTGTGCGTTTTGCTCGGCATCCTCACGCAGTTTTCCATCAATAAAGTTGAGCAACTCTTCGGCTAGCGGATCGGCTTTTTTAGCGGTTCCGTAAAGAATGTAAAACTTGATCATCTGCCCGAGCGCAGGAATTGTTTTGCCACTATTTTTGCCTAACTGAACTTCTGTGAAATGCAGTTGCTGCTCGAAAAGCGGCTCAGCCTCCGCATAGCGCCGACGTATCGTGTACAGCCGTCCGAGTTCTCCAAGACTCTTCGGATACCGCGCATCGCCGGCACCAAAACGTTGCGCCAAATCGACAGCATCTTTCAAAAGCGGTTCCGCTTTCCCGTACAAATTGGAATCGAGCGCTGTTACGCCTTCATTGAATGTCTTCGTCCATTGTTTTTCCAAACCGACATATGCCATTCCGTGAAACGGCGAATCACTGCTGAGTGCCGCGTTACCAGTCCAAGCACAGATTGCGATTGTTGCCGCGCAAATGGAATTCCTGACGATGCCCATTGATGCCATCCTATTGTCCGTTGAACTGTATCGCGTAACCTTGCCCATTCATTTGCCCGGACGAGTTGATGGAACCGACGGAGCCGTTCGAAACAAAGCCAATATTAAGCACGCCATTCACGGCGCCTTTGTCGGACGAGTCGACCGCGATCGTCACGCCGTTCATCGTCTGTTGCGTAATCGGTCCCGACAAAGTCAAACTGTCGCGCCCACCGGAAAGTGCAACGCGTACTCGTCTGCTGACGGGATCTATAGTTTCGACGCTCACACCGCGAAAGCGCATGTATTGCTGCCCCATGACGGTGAGCGCACCGCTCCCGCCTTGACTGACATTGATCATTCCATTGTTGAATCCCGGGTAAGTTTGCCCGCCCATATTCCAAAATGGGTTCATCGGATTGCCACCAGGGGTGATGCTGGACATCGCCATCATTTGACTGACGTTATCCCGCAGCATTTGGGCTTGCCCTAATGTTCCCGGATCTATATTGGCGACGGTCATGGCGTTAACGAGATTGTTTGCTGATTGCTGGAGCTGGCTCAACTGCAGTTGAAACTGCGGTGTGATATTGCCGCTTGAATTGCGTTTGACCTGTCCGATCACCTGTTTGAAATTTTGCATGGCGACACACGCCTGCATGTCATTGCCAGTCGGCTGCGGAGCCCAACGCCCCGTCGACTGCAGAAACTTTTGCAAGCGATTTGAAACCTGATCGGCGCTCGAATCCAACGAATTCAAGCTGGATGAAAGATTTCCGGAACCCCTGTTCTGCTGAAAACCACTGTTAAACGGCTGAAAGCCCCCATTGAAGGGCATTCCTGTATTGGAAAAACTGTTATTAGACCAGCCATTGTTGAATCCGTTATACGGTTGACCAAACGGATTGGTTTGAAACTCGTTCTGCTGAGAACTGCCCTGCAACAGCTTCTTCAGGAATTGTGCTTGCACTGGATTGGAAGAGGAGCAAAGAGTCAAAACACTCATAGCCAAAACTGCCATTGCGCATCGTTTCGTGTTCATTCAGTCACACTTATCGGGGAGCAGAGAACCTATACATTTTTATGCCACAGTCTATCTTAAACCACGGCGAAACGGCGCTAAAACACAAGCATGGCGACAATCTTTAACCAAAACCATGTAGAAAACCGATGGAGTCTTGCGATTCCACCGGAGTTCAGGGTCTCCATATTTCGACCGCAGACGAACTGCTAGCCGAAAACCTTAATTTTGGCGGCTCTAGAAGCCAATAATCGACCGGATCGAGTTAAGCAAGCCCGGGCTTCTCGTATGCAGGTAGTTGATGAAACCTGGGTTGGAGTATTGATTCCAGCCGTATGGTCCGTTGTAGTTATTGTTGTTGTACATCAGGTACTGATTGCGCAATTGTGCTTCCAGAGCGCGTTGGCGAGCGCTGTTGTAGCGTCCCATATTGCGCATATTGTATTGATACCATTCGCGCTGATCATTCCAATTGTTACCCCAGTGGGTTTGCCAGTAGGCGCGATTGTAATTGCGCTGCGCCCTTCTCATATTTTTGTAGTGTCTTTCTTGGTTTTTCCTGACCTGTTTATAAAAGTCTTCGCGATCGTCGTCGTCAGCATAGGCGGCCATCGGGCTAACGATGGCCAATAAAGCCAACGATGCCAGCAACCGTTTTGCAAATGTAGTCATGAGGCTCCCTCCAGCGTTCCGAACAGCTCACGAGAAGAGCCGTTGCATTACCTCACGGGGGACGCGCGAGACTTTTGACAGTTCCCGCTCTCATTCAATTTTTTTGCGAAGTTATATTTTTCCGCGCGTGCGCAAAATCCATCGTGGGTCGATATTCTTCAACTTCTCGCTGTCCATACCACCTTCCGTCATTTTAAATATGACCCGATCGACAATAAATCCGTCAGGCTCGAGGCAATACGCACCGGAAAATGGATAGCCGAAAAGAAAGACCAGGTATACGTTCAAAGCCAGCGTGCTGGCGATAACCACCGTCATCAGCGCCTGACCTATAAAGCTCGGCAACCCGAGGAAATACGAAAATCCGAGCGTCAAAAGTCCACCAATCATGAGAACTGTCCACAGCTCAGCGCTCACCCCATGGGCGCTCGTAATCAGCCTCTCACGCCTGTTGTCGCCGGCTTCCGAAATACGGTCAAGACACATTTGCCGGATATCTCTTTGATCGTCGGTCGCCGGTTTGCAATCGATAATCGTGTTCCACAGTTGATTCATCGAAGATATTGCTTTAACGCTCACCTGGCTCTGTTTCATCGCGTCCCACTCGTCGTCGATGACCGCATCCACGTATGCGACTGTCAGCTCGCGTATCTTGGTTTTTTCAGGCTCGGGCATACCGCGCGAAAGGATGTGAATATCAGCTACCGCGTTAGCTTCCCGCTCGATTACTGCACGCAAATCAGACATATCAGTCATCGCATCAACAACAATCAATCCAAGCAACACAGCATAGAATGTGCCGACAACTTGAAAGCTGTTGCCCGCGACTTCGTTGAAAGTCTTTAGTTTTTCTATGCCTACAATGCGTCTTACAACGTACAGCCCAGCCACAGCGAGCACGGATGTTGCCAGCATAACAAGGAGACCGATTAGATATGAATTCATTCAACCACCGCAAAGAATCTAATTCCGCAGACCGTTCGCACATCCACCTGACAGCCAACCGCTCGGCGCGATGCAACGTTCCGCAGTCAGTATAGCGTTCTAGCGGGGTCTGCTGATGACGGAAATTGTGCCGTTGATTTCCAACATTGCCACGTGAATTTCGCCGATAGACGCATGCCCTGCGGAGCGAACCGCCTCCATCAATTCGTCCATCGTAATTTTCTCTTTGTTCATGTTTTCCCACTTAACTTCGCCATTGTGCACCAGAACTAACGGCGCGCCATCGAGAACACGAGCTATCGGCTTGTACTTGTAAATCAGGGTATTGACCAACCAACCAATGCTGACGAATGTCGCTACAGCGATGAATGCCGCGGTCAGCGAATCATCATTCTTCACTGCGGCAGTAGCAACGAGATCGCCGACGGTAATGAGCACCACCTGATCAACAGGCGATATTGTCCCGCCCTCGCGATTCGATAAGCGAAGAACGAAAAGAACAAACGCGTACAAAAGAGCACATCGCACCACCAATTCCTGCCAGGGCAATTGCAACTCAAACATATTCCAGTCCTCTGCGGTAGAGACTCTAACTCGTTCGAGGAAGAGTGATCCCGAGGGGCTAAAGTTCCTGAAAAACAATGCACTCCCGCCGATTACCGGTCTGCAAAACCCTACTTCTGTGTCGGATTGGGCGATTGCGGATACGGCTGGGCGTATTGATTTGGCGACATCTGATAGGGAGGCATTTGATAAGGTGGATTTTGATTGGACGGTGGTTGCGGAAACTGTCCTTGTCCTTGCTGCGGGTACTGCCCTTGCTGCGGGTACTGCCCTTGCTGTGGGAACTGTCCTTGCTGCGGATATTGTGGTTGGCGATAGCCTTGCAAGGGTTGCGGCGCAGGTGTTTGCCCCTGCCATTGCATTACTGGCTGAGGATAGGGTTGTTGTGGCGACTGTTGAAACGGCGCCGGCTGTTGAAACAGCGGCGGTTGTTGAAATTGCTGCTGCTGTGGCTGCTGATACTGTTGCGGCGGCTGTTGATAGTTTTGTTGAACTTGCGGATATTGTTGCTGAAACTGCGGCTGTTGCTGAAACTGCGGCTGTTGCTGAAACTGAGAATTACCTTGCGGTGGCTGCTGGTAATTCTGGGACGGTGTATATGCACCACCAGCAGTATCACCCCTGTTGCTGAAAGCCCCCTCACCACCAGCCAATTCTGTCAAAGATTGCTTCAGCCCTTCCACATCCCCGGGCGCTCCGGAAGTTTTGTTTATGAAATTGCCATTCGCATCGAAAATGATCAAAGCAGGAATGCCGTTCATGCCAAACTTACGAAGCAGAGCCTTGCCGCCCGGGTCATCCGCCTCCAAATGAACGCTGACAAAACGCGCGGACACCCACTCGCCGAGTGCTTTGTTCTTAGATAGTTTCTCCAAATTGCGGCATGGTCCGCACCACGGCGCCCCAATTTCGACAAACAACAATTTGTTTGCATTCTTCGCTTCCGCAGCGGCAGCGGAAATGTCGTGCTTCCAGTCAATACCGGCGGCGAGCGCACTAATTGAAGTCGCCTGAAAGACAAAAAACAGAAGGAGGAATTGGTGAAATCGCATAGGTAATTAATACCCATTCCCCTTCGAAATGTCCATTCCAGGCACTTAGTCTGAAAAAGGTCCAGAAATTAGAGGAAAAGGTCGCATAAAGGGAACAAAACTAGGGTTACCGACTTCAGTTTTGAAGGTTCACTATGAGCGACAGCACCGCGAAACGTCACCCGTGCCTGATCTCGAGACGGACAGGATTTGCAGGCTTGCTCCTGGCAAGCTATGTCTTTGCCGCTCCGGAGGGGAGCCTCTCCGCATTCGCCCAGTCCGAGGCGAAAATGTCTCAAATGCTGAACCAGTTTGAATCCGGCAAGCGCCAAACCTACACGACCGGTGGACGCTCGATGGGTCGCGCCAGCGGCATGCCCGGCTATGCCAATATGATGGGCGGCGGGCGCCTAAGCAATATGGGAGGCTACGCGGGTATGGGAAGCCGCGGCAGCAGTTATTCCGGAATGGCAAGTCGCCCCAACAGTTATGCCGGAATGGGCGGCGGCGGCAGCTCGCAAATGATGCAGTTGATGAAACAAAAACTCTCTCGAATGCAGAGTGGCGGAGCAGGCGCAGGTGGTGGAACGCTTATGCAGTTAATGCAGCAAAAGCGCTCAGGGATGACACCAAATACGATGCCCGGCATGGGCGGTGGCTCTGGTCCTGGGATGGGCATGCAGAGCGGTCTGTTCGCAAAAATGATGCAGCAGGACGCGACCTTCAACAAGAATATGCGCAGGCAACAAATGTCTCACGGCATGGGAATGAACATGGGCCGCATGGGCGGCATGGGAATGGGCATGCCGGGAATGGGAATGGCGCGGACGGGGTCCGGCATGTCCATGAACCGCTCAGGAATGGGAATGCCCACAAATATGTCGGGCGGGGCGGGAGGAATGTTCAACCGAATGGGACAATCAAAAGCCGCTCCAAAAGTCGGCTCACCCTTCGCGTCCAAACCGGCTGCTCCTGCAAAATCAGGGCAACTCAGCGATCTAGAAAAACAAATGGAGAGCCAATACGGAAAATAGTCCGGATGAGCAAATTCGAAAAGTGCCCCTGCGCGAGCAAGTCGCTCTATCATAAATGCTGTAAACCATATCACGATGGAACCCTTCCGAAAGACGCGTTGCATCTGATGCGATCGCGGTATGCTGCGTATGCGCTTGGACTGGCCGATTACATCATTGATACCACCCATAGTGACCATCCGGAATTTACGAAAGATCGCAAAAGTTGGAAAGAAAGCATCGAGTCGTTTTCGAGTTTGACGAAATTCGATCATTTAACGATCGATGAGTTCGTGGATGGAGATGAAACAGCGACTGTCACATTTACCGCCCACCTGCGTCAAGCCGGTAGTGATGTCAGTTTTGGAGAGAAAAGCTCGTTCGTGAAAGAGAATGGCAAATGGTTGTATAAGTCCGGAGAGATATTTTCGCAATAGAATTTGACGAGATGAAAAACACTGCGCTCAACATCGAAATTCCGGAGGAGCTTCTAACCGACGCTGACATCGCAGGGCGCGCCATCAGAATTACGCGCACAAACTGGCTGCCTCTGTTGCGATTCTTTCTTCCTCAAGCAATTGCATATTCGATAGCCACAACTTGCCTTGTCGAGGACTTCTCGGACAGTGGGATGAATATACCTGATTCGGTGAGGTACTGGGCAATCATTGCAGGATTTACTCTCATGCTTTTCTCGCTCTGGGAGTGGGGAATACGCTCGTATGCTCTCATTCACGCCCTTACGAAAGGAGATGGCAATCTCGATAAATCTCTCGAGGTCGCGCGCACGAACATGTGGCGATGCCTCGTCATCATGGTGCCGGTCTTTCTCTCGGAAGCCCTGATTTACGGCATGCTGGCGGCAGGCATTTTCTTCAGCAAATTAGCAGGAGCAGTCGAGAGCAGCGAGCTGGACCCATCCGGCATCATTGCAGGTATTTTAGTCATCATTCCCTTGCTGCTCACAGTTCCACTTTCCGCAGTGATCAACGCTAACGTTTTTTATTTAGCGATTGTCGCCATCGAAGAATCATCGCTGTTGCGCGCCTGCGGACGATTCTTCCAATTAGCATTTCACCATTTCAAATATTTCTGCGTCTTCACTTGTCTGCTTGCGTCTATCTCTTTGCTCTCCCAGACCGCAGTCGGCGCTCTCGCTTCACTAACCGCGATGATTCCGAAGAGTCCGCTCAGGTTAATCGCCGATATCGTAATCGCTGTAACGCTTTTTCCACCCACTGATGCCTTCATCAGTGCCGCAACTGCAATAGGCGTCGTTTGTCTGTACAAGCAACTGTGCAATCGGCGGGAAGGTCGAGATATTCTCGACAAGCTCGAAAAACTTCAGCAAAGCAGCGCGGCTTCTTGAATCACTTTTTCAGTTCTTCTTCCGGATATTCAATCCATCCCGACTTCTGCTCTTTCGGCAGCCCTGCCGCAATTTTCGCGTAATGCTCGCGCAGGCGCGCGCTCTCTTTCACTTTGCCGGTCATATCCCATTTGGCGAAAAGCAGTTGAATTGCGTGCGGCTCTTTTTTCAGATTCTTATATATAGCAAATCCCTTGTCGGCTTCCAGCCCCGCATCTTTTGAACGCCCCTGCATGTCGAGAATGGCACTTTTATAGAAGCGCAGATTTGCCGCCTTCAAGCTATACTCGCTGCCAATCGCGCGCCGGCGCTTCAAATCAGCCAGCCCCTGGTCGATCACCTGCTCTGCTTTCACCCATTCTTTTTGATCGCGGTAAATCTGATAGAGCATATCGATGCACATCATTGTTTGTGGAATCTCTGTATCATTCGTTTCTCTGTAGGACTCGAGCGCTTTTCGCAAGGTCGGCTCGGCTTTTTTGAAGTTTTTGTCCGCAAAAAATTCTCTGCCTCGCACTAAAAGACTTGGTTTGATCGAACGATGATATTGGTTTTCTAAATTCCCCTGCGATCTTCTCAGTGTGTGAATGGCATCTTCCTTGCCTTGCTTGTGAAGGGCATTCTCGAGTTCGTGACGCAGCGCGATCAATATCTCCGGATCGAGCGCCTTAGCTTTGATGCCAATCGCATTGCCCCTGGACAACATTTGTTCGGCGAAATCCCATTGATTCGTAGATTCATAAACGCGCCCGAGCCACAAATAAGACTGTGCTTGCATTGCATCATTGTTCTCGCTTTGGGCCTGTTTCAGCGCAGCCTTCAAATATTCTTTGGCTGCATCAAAATTGCCGGTCACGTGCGCATGGCGTCCAGCGGTCATGAGTTCCGCCCAGGTGGGGGCAAAGGCATAAGCCGGCTGAAAACAGACCAGCAGCGCAGCAGCAATCAAAAGTGACAACAGGCGGCGGCGAAACATAGGCGTAATAGTACAGCGCAATCCTAATATATGTACCGATTGAGAGCCGGGCGACCGGGAACGCAGAAGCAAAACCTAAGCCAGTTGGACGATACAGGATTTTTGCCTGGCGGGGGTTGACAAAACGAGACGACCGGTCTAATAATAGCAATGTAGACGACCGGTCTAATCTTTCCGGAGAAAAAGAAATGAACGTCAAAGCAATCACAAAACAAGATACGAGAAAAGCTTTGATCGACGCCGGTGCCGAAGTGATGATCGAAAAAGGATACACAAATTGCGGCATCCAGGAAGTACTTTCCCTGGTCGGCGTTCCGAAAGGCTCTTTTTATCATTATTTCGACAGCAAGGAAAGTTTTGCTCTCGCCATCATCGAAGAATTCGACAGAGATTTTCTCTCATTTTTAATGCCGATTCTCGGCGACAAATCACAATCACCAAAAGAAAGACTGCGCACGTTTTGCACCGCAAAACTCGAATGTATGCGGGCGGCGAACTGCCGCAAAGGATGCCTGATCGGCAACCTGAGCCAGGAGATGTCGGATCAAAGCGAAACGCTCAGACAAGCGCTCTCGGAAGTGCTGACAAAGCGTCTGAACATTTTTACGGAGTGCATCGAAGAAGGTCAAAAGCTCGGCGAATTTACGCCAACCATAGATTCAAGAATACTTGCAGACTTGTTCCTATCAAGCTGGGAAGGCGCAATGATGCGAGCAAAGACAATCAAAACTTTAGAGCCGCTGGAAGTTTTCATCAATTTGATATTCGAGTTGGTTCTCAAAAAATAATCACCGCAAGCCGAACACACAGAGGTAAGCCAAATGCTATTCAGTCTCACATCCAAAGCCAGATATCTTCTTGCAGGCAACCCGGACGCGCCGGTTCAGTTACTGGAAGAATACGCAGAGTCTCTCGATGCGCACATCAGAGCGCGTGTTGCCGAGAACCCTAAGACCCCGCTCAGGCTGCTGATTAAGTTCGTCAACGATGCGCATCAGCCTCGCCGCCAATCCGGCTGTAACGGAAATTCTGCTTTCAGCTCTTGCCGAGGATGCGCATCCCGACGTTCGCTATTCTCTGGCAGAAAATCCGGCGGTACCGTATTCGGTGCTTCAAAAACTGCGTGCCGACGAAAACCCGTACATTGCCTATCGCGCAGAGAAAACAATGGAGAGAACCGAGCGTTCATACACGCCAAGCACATTCAGATTCCAGGCAGCATAGTGACATAATTACAGCCAACAATTCGAACATAACCAGGGAGAGCATCATGACATTGACTGAGCAGCAACCAGACACCGCAAGCGCCAAGAGACTCGCAGGAAAAGTCGCATTGGTAACAGGAGGCTCGCGCGGTATCGGGGCGGCAATCGCGTTGCGACTGGCGGAAGAAGGTGCCACCGTAGCGGTTAACTACAACAGCAACAGAAGCGCTGCCGACCAGGTCGTTCGCCGGATCACCGAATTGGGCTCCAGGGCGGTGGCGATTCAAGCAAATGTATCGGCGGAAGATGAAAGCGTGAAGCTCGTCGAGGAAATCGCAAGAACCTTCGGCAAAATCGACATTCTCGTCAATAATGCCGGTGTGCACGAAGCCGCTGTTGTCGACAAGATTACACAGCAGCAGGTCGACCATCTCTTCGGGGTCAATGTAAAAGGTGTGATTGCCACCACCGTCGCTGCTCTGAAGAATTTTTCCGACGGCGGGCGCATCATCAACATCTCATCCGGCTCAGCGCGCGTCGCTATGCCCGGCATGAGCGTCTACTCCGCGACCAAAGCGGCTCTGGACACCCTTACCCGCATCTGGGCACAAGAGCTTGGCGCCCGCCAGATTACGGTCAATGGAGTTGCTCCCGGCACCACTGTTTCGGACATGTACCAGGCCGCGGTTAATCCTGCGATGGAACAAGCCTTCATCGAAAAAACCGCACTCAAAAGAATCGGTCAGCCGGACGATATCGCTGCCGTGGTCGCGTTCCTCGCATCCGATGATGGGCGCTGGGTGACCGGTCAAACCATCGCAGCCGACGGCGGCCTCAATATCTAAGTTGCAGGAATCGCAGCGGAACTTACCTGTTAGTCGCTTTTCCGCCGAACACGCTGTAGTCGAAAGTGAAAAGAATTTCGACCGGATCGGGAGCGCCTTTGGGAAGCGGCGCAAACGGCGAGGCAGTCTTCACCGCTGTCATCGCGGCTTCGTCCGCCATCATGATTCCGGAAGAGGCTTTCAACCGAATTGATGATGCCGCGCCTTGCCCGTTGATTTTGAATTTGAGAATGATTTTCTTGGTCTCTTCGCCCTTCGGTGGGAACCACGACTTGCGAATTTTCTTTTCCATCGCAGAGATGTAATCGGAAAGATCGACCTCATCGCTGGTGCCTGTTCCGTCCCCGGAACCTGTTCCTGTTCCCGAGCCTGCCGTGCCTTGCGAGCCGGTGCCGGTTGCGGAACCTTGCTCAGGCTGGGTAACCGGCACAGGAGATGGGTTGTCCGAAACCGGAGTATCAACTGGTTTTACAGCAATCGGAACCGGCTTGGGAGGCTGAACAGGTTTGACCGGCTCAGGCTTCTCAACCTTAGGTGCCTCGGCTTTCGGTTTTGGCCGAGGTGCCGGAGGCGGCGGTGGAGGTATCACCACCGGTGGTGGCTCAAGTTCGATCTCGATAACAGTGTCAGTTTTGACGGGCACTTTGACAATGAACAAACAGGTGACTGCGCAAATCACAAGCAGAGCGCAATGCATCAAATAGGAAAAACTGGTCGAGCCCGTAAAAGTTACGCCCTCGGATTTGAAACCTTCAGGGTAACGCGACTTGCGCAGCGCTTGCTGATAGGCGTCGGCGGCAAAATAAGCGCCCAGATACAGGATGGTGAGAATATACAGAGTCAGCGCAATCGGACTGACGACAACTTGCGGAGCACCGGCGGCTTTGTCCAGGTGAATTCCTATCGACTCGGCGAGAGGCGCGACTAAAGGAAAGAGATTCTTGCCTGCAATTATCGTCGTGAGGAAGGTCAGCCCTAAAAAGCTGCTGACCAGAACCAGAGAGCCGACCACCGGCTGTCCGACATAGAAGTGTCCCAAACCAGGAATGAGCGAGAGTAATGCGGCTTTGCCCGGTTGATAGCGCATGGCAGTCTCAGGCTTAGCTGCTGTTTTGTCTTCTGGTGGTTCCGGCAGTGGAGCAGTTTCCGGCTCACGGCTCTTGACAGTTTGCATACTCTATAGATGCTTAGATCCCGGACACGTAGGGGGTATGTAATTCTCTCACATTCCTTGCAACCCAGAAGCCTCTTGACAATCCGGGTCGATTATTGCGGTGACGGGCTTAAGAGGCACCGGTTCCCGCCAAACAACAATCTTTCAAAGAACTTTCTTGCAAAAGCTTCGCAAGATCTTATCAAGAGTTTGATAAAAGACTTATCAAGCATCCTTATCGTGCATCCTTTTCCAAACCGGAGCCAGCCCTTTGTTGCCCCCGGCAATGCGCTCGATTGCCGCTTGAGCCTCCAGGCGGACCTCATATTCCTCGTCGTTCATCACCGGCTCGAGAAAAGGCAGCGATTCGCTCGTCCCCACCTCAGAAAGAAAGCGACAGGCGCGCCAACGCACCAGTTTGTTCTCATCGGACAGCGCCTTGCAGATTGAGGGCTCGGCGCCGGCATCGCCTATGTCGCTAAGAGCATCACCGGCGGTGCGCCGGACGGCCACGGTCTCATCGTTCAAAAGCGCGCGGCAGAGCGCAGGAACAGCTCTGCTGCTGCCGGTTGCGCCCAAACCTGCGGCAGCGAATCGCCGCACTTGCATCTGCTCATCGGCAAGCGCGCGCTCCAAGAGAACTATGTCTTCTTCTTGCCGACCCAGTTCCTGTACGACTTTCAATCGCACATGCCAATCCGAATGGTTTAAACCGTCTTCCTTTTCCCGTGCAGACATCGACTGTTCAAAACCCTGCGCCGCTCCCGTTGCCAGATCGCACAAATGTTGAAGCGCCCGATCATCGATCGTTCCTTCAATCTCATCGGCAACCTGGGCGGCAATTTCCTCGGGTTCACCGTAGCGAACACCATGATCGGCCCAATACCGCTCTTTCAAAAAATCAGCGCCGGTCTTTTCCAGGATAGTTTGAGCCGCGAGCGAAAACCGCTGTGAGAGCGCAACTCGCTTCTCACAACCGGGTGCCAGCACCTTTACCTGAACAGGGATCCCCTTGAACGTTTGCACCACCACCGATACCTGTCCGGAGTGACCGGTGTTCGCATCGGAAGATGCGGCGCTCATGTCCGACAAAACGGAATTCGCGGCAGGCGGCGCAAAATCAGCCAACTGAGCCCCTTCGCTTTCGACCAATCGACCAGTCGCGCTCAAAATTGCATGCCAATCGGCGCCCGGCGTTCTATTGATTGTGATGAAATCATGGCAAACAAAAACGCTCATCACGCCTTCTATTTGCAGCAATGAGCGCACGAAATCGCTGCCGTTATCAGCGTTTTGCGCAGTGTATGTGACCGCCTTTCCAAACGATTCATGAAAGTTGAGCTTCATGCTGTTCGGATTGGGCGTGGTTTCTACGGACTTAAGACGCACGATCTGTCCAAGATCAATCTATGTATTCCGACCAATATTCTGTGCGTTCGCGCCAGTCGCAATCACCGTTTCCGCAGGTCAGCGTAACGCGCGAGGAGCGGGAATCTACTTCAACGACGTTGAATCCATCGCGCACCGCATCGATGGTTTCCGAATACTTTTCATACTTCTGGACGGCGTTCCTACACTTCGGGCATCGCATCTTCGAATTTGCGATCGCATCCTTGATTACTTGCTCGGACATAACAGCCTCATTTCATAGCCCGCTTTAACGCCCATGATTCTAGACCACATGCCTGCACTTAGCAAAAGTCGCGGGCAATGCAAAATGGAAAGCGCCTGGTCTTCCCCGCGTGTATTGATTTTGCCGCTTACTAAAATTCTTCAGAATCCTGAGTCCGATTGATACTCGCAAGAGTGTTGTCGATATCCGAAGCTTCTTGCGAATGCCCGCGCTGTTTATAGATGGATGACAAAAACTCCAACTCCTTAGCGCTGCGCTCGAGTGCTTCATCTAACTCTTCGAATGGACCTCCAGATGGTTCGTATGCAGGGTCTGACATTTTATGGCTCCTCTCAAACAAGACCGGCTAATATCGCCTTCGGCAAAACAAGACTGCTGAAGGTTTTTCCAGTTCCCGCATCGAAAGACATTTAATGTTGACAATCTTTGCTAAAACCCGGTATGGCTCACGGGATGGTCAATTTTAGACAAAGCTCGCAAGTATTCATCTGGATACCCCAACTATGTTGAAACCTTTCAGACCTTGGCGCGTCTAGCTCCCGGAGGTAAGTAACATGGCAAACAAAAGACCGAACCATAATCATTTATATCGTTGCCTGGGCGAAGTCATTAATCAGCGCCGCAAACGGCTGAAACTCACACAGGATGACCTTGCAGCCGAATCAGGAGTGAACCGCGCATTCATCAGTAACATTGAACAGGGAAGAAGAAATCCCAGTATTGGTGCCGTTGCAAGCATTGCTAAAGGGTTGAGAACCAAGGTGTCCAAAATGCTCGCGAAATGCGAAGAGTGCATGCTGGCCCAGGAAAAGTCGGCTTGAGTTCATATTAAATATGACGGGAATCTAATTAGAAGGGAACTCCGAGACGCTCAGGGTTGTCTCCCAGCAAACACGTGCCACCGTTAGCTTTTCAGGTTTGACGCGTGAGGGAGGTAATCGATGTTAAAAGACAAGTTTGCGAAGCTCGAATCAAAATCGCCGAATCGAATAACGCCCGTCGATCTTGATTCGGCCGACGCTCAAACTGGGCGGCTCAAGCAGATCGCGAATTCTAAAAGCGAAGAAAAGCAGAGGAGCGCACCGAATTTGACGGCGGCTCTGCAGCCGGAGCCTCGCCAGGCTACCAAAGCGGCGGTGAAGCAAGACATTTTGCACACCGCACGTCTGGCCGGGCGCAACAGAGGCATCCAGAATGCTCTCGTAAAAGTGGCTGAAACTGCTGATGCGCCGTCTATCTTGGCCGACCTTGCCAATGAGTCGCGCACCGAAATTCGCATGGCTGTTGCAGACAACGTTCACACACCCTGCCATGTCAAAGCAGCCCTGGCACATGACAAGGATTTGGATATCAGGTTTGCGCTGGCGGAGAACCACTCAACGCCGCTGGATGTGCTGCAGTCCTTGCAGGAAGACAACAACCCTTATATTGCCAATCGCGCCAAATTGACCCTGGAAAGGCTGAAGATGAAGCATCTTATTTCAGGCGACTTTGTAAAACCGCAAATTCATCAGATGCGCAGAAAAGCATAAGCACAGCAGTGGTAGGGCGACGCCACGCTTGAGCGGTAGGGCGACGCCACACGTAAAGTGCTTAAGGAGACGACGCCCCGCGTCGTCTCTCTTTTTGCCGCTATAATTGTCGGCTTCACTAACCCGGCGATTGGCAGAGGGTCTCATGACGCAGGTCAAAAACAAAGTTGCTCTTGTCACCGGTGCATCGTCAGGAATCGGCGAAGCGACAGCAATCGCGCTGGCGCGCAACGGAGCAAAAGTCAGTCTCATGGCCCGCCGCGAAGACCGGCTCATATCGCTCTGCGACAAGATAGCGGCTGAAGGTTTGGAAAAACCGATCTATTTCTGCGCTGATGTCCAGAAGGCCGGTGACATTGAAAAATCTGTAAATGGAACAGTCGAGAAATTCGGACGCGTCGACATCTTGATCAACAACGCAGGCGTTATGTATCTGGGGCCGATTGAAGGTGCCAATATCGACGACTGGAAGCGGATGTTCGACATCAACGTATTGGGGCTAATGCACTGCACTCATGCAGTTTTGCCACTGATGATCAAAAACGGTTACGGGCACATCGTCAACATTTCGTCCGTATCCGGCAAAGTAGTTTCGGCAAGAAGCGCAGCCTACAGCGCCACCAAATTCGCTGTCGGCGCCTTCAGCGAAGGATTGCGTCAAGAAGTGGCAAAGCAAGGTCTGCGTGTCACGGTCATCCAACCAGGGGCGGTGGCAACCGAACTTACCGATCACATCAGCGACAGTGCCACAAAAAAATCAGTTAAGGACTGGGTCGCCGGAATGCAAGCCCTGACCAGCGAGGATATCGCCAACGCCATCGTCTACGCGGTCAGCCAGCCGCCCAGCGTCAATGTCAACGAAATAACGATACGCCCTACAGATCAAACGTTTTAAACCATGCAAACTTCAATTAAAGAACCGGGGAATACTGACGTGTACAAATGTTTCGCCTTAGACACCACGGACGGTGTCTCGCATCTGGTCATGAATCGACCGCAGCATATGAATTCGATGATCAAAGAATTCTGGAGCGAATTGCCGCAGGTGATACGGGAAATCGAGACGAGCGGTAAGACACGCGCGATAGTGATTTCGTCACAGGGAAAACATTTCAGTGCGGGAATGGACTTGAGCGTTTTCGAGTCAGGCGACAATTTGAAAACAGAAACACCAACCGATCGCGAAAAGCTGAAACAACTAATTCTCTGGTTGCAGTCGGGCTTCAACGCGCTTCAGCAATGCCGCGTCCCGATTATTGCCGCTGTGCAGGGCGCCTGCATCGGCGGTGCTTTCGACATGGTCGCCGCCTGCGACCTGAGATACGCCACTAAGGACGCTACATTCAAGATTCAAGAGATTAATCTGGCGATGATGGCGGATCTGGGCGGCTTGCAGCGGCTGCCGTACCTTCTTCCTGATGCGATTGTGCGCGAGCTGGCATTCACCGGAGAAGCACTGTCAGCAGAAAGAGCCCTTTCGTTGGGTCTTATAAATGAAATTCTCCCCAGCCACGAAGAATTGATCGAGAGAGCCTTGCAAGTCGCGCAGCAAATCGCCTCGCACGCCCCTCTGGCTGTTTCAGCCTCAAAAGAAGCCATTAACTATGCGCGCGACCATCATATAAATGATGCACTTCTGCACTGCGCCAATCTCCAGGCTTCCATCTTCTCAATCGCCGACCTGGCTGAGTGCATGCGCGCGAAAAAAGAGAAGCGAAACCCAGCTTTTGGTGATTTGCACCCCCTGAAAAATTCTCTCTAGAATTTTTTCCCAATCCGCCTAATTGTTTTCGCCACGGCGTTATCCCAAACGTCGGGTGAAAAACTCAAAAAAATTTCTAGGAAAGGTGGGAACTAATCGGATCAGTGAATGTCTAAGTACTCGTAAAGGATATAAAACTCGGGATTGTGCAAATTAGATAAATAGCCGCAGATGCGGGAGTAGTAAATCGAACTTAAGTCACATACCTATATGAGTTTCACAGGCAGGGCAAGCGCTCTGCCTGTTTTTCATCCAGGCGAAAAAATTTGCGCACAGAAAAAAGTTGCGCAGCAGAAAAGAGTTGCGCATCAAAAATAAGTTGCGCATCAAGAACGGTTGCAGTTAGACAGTGAACATTTGGCGCGACACAGTCCAGCTCGGTCCAAAGAACCTGGAGCCGTCCTGAATCATAATTATGTGCTTGTCGTTGGTCTTTTGAGAGACGACCAATTTGACTTCGCAGTCCGGCACAGCCGCTTTAATGCCTTGATTAACCATTTCGGCAAGGGCTACGGCGCCTTCTTGCTGCATGTTGAGCGCAGTCTCGCGAAAAAGGCGCGCAAACTGCTCAAAATGCCCACTGGTCAACAATCTCACCAGTTCGGAGGTGACGTCATCTGGAATCATCGTGGATTCGGAAGAAGGTTCCTTCATTAAATCCTCAGGCAGCCGCATGTGTTATGCATGCCACAAAACGCGGAAAACCAATCATGGCTTGGCTAAGTGACATTGGCCATGCACCTTTTGGGGGATTTATACACGTTTTCGTGTACGCGAAAATTTCCCCGCACTTTTGCGAATTTACTTTGCCTCTGGTTCGTTGCATTATGTAGTCACCCCAGAAATTGCCTTCTTTTACGGCACCCGAGCTTCAAGCCCCATCCCCCTTCGGAAGTCAAAAATGAATACAACAACCACCTCTAGCGGTTCGCTGGTTTTCCTTTCCACGCAGTTGCTCGAAGAATCGTTGCATGACCATCCGGCCAGCCTCTCACCGGATCATTGCCCTTCCTGCTGGACACGCAAGATGGCGCTCGAATTGATCGAATATATGCGCCTGCACGGTCCCATCGCCCCGGCGGAAGAACTTCAGGCAGCATAAGCTGCGACGGCGCGCCGGTCGCCACCCCATAAAGTTTCAACAGAAAACGCGAAATCAGCCACCGGTCCGGGTTAACAGCCTGGGCCGGTTCTGTTTGGGAGATCCCGACAGTGCATGGTCCGCAGTTCGATGTTTAAGCGAGATCACCAGAGTTTTGAGCGTTCCGAACGCCCGTAGAATTCCAGCTCTGCATGAGGCTTGCCATCGGCGTCTCTGGTCATAACTACGGATTTAATAGAATAGCGAGCTACCTCCGTGCCGCTTTTCGATTTCAGTCCGACTTGCAAATCGCCGTTCTTGAAATTAATCGACTTTCCGTCTTGAACGTTTTGCACGCTGAAATCCAGTTTGCCGTCTTTGAAGAAGAGATTGGAAGCCTCCAAACCGAGCCTCTTGCCCATACCTTCTTCTATTTTTCTGTTGAGCGGAACTTCGTTGACTCGTGGATCGAACGAGCCCTGAATGCTTCCGTTCGGTCCTTTTCTGACTTCAAGACTGTCCATGTTGTCCCGAATTTTGGCGAGCGAATTAAGGAAGTCCTGCCGCTTATTCGAATCGCCAAGAATTTCACCGAACATTCCCGACCGGATGTGAGCGGCTGTAAATGGCTCATTTTGCCTCTGGTCCGTATCGACCAACAGGACACCATTGCCGCGACTGTCGCTCGTAAGCGTCATTCCAGTCGTAGTGCTGCTGACGTCCCTCTGAATAATTCCACGCCTGCCGGAGAAGTGAGCCGTTCCGCCTGCGCCTTTATGGATGTCTATATGGGCGCTTTGCGGATTTTTCTGATTGTCTAAGGTCACGTCAAACTTAGGATCGTTGAGGTATGAGCTGGTTGGTCTTGCGGTGCCTCGTTGACGCGGTCCCACGTTTTGAATAACCTTTTGCGGCACAGGTTGGTCGATACGTCCGTTCGTATCAATATCGAAACTGAGCGTATTGCCGCGCCGCTGCATCTCGACTTTGTTCACTTTTGCAAAAGTCGGATCTCGATCGAAATTCAGCATATTGGCTGCTTTCTCGCGCTGCTCGCGTTCTTCCGAAGAGACGTACTTGCCGCCCTTCTTTGACTCATTCAGTTCGACACTGCTGGTCTTGCCGTCGGTGCCGGTTATATCGACTGAATCATTGCGCTCGATTTTGCCTTTTTCAAAGTGCGACCTGGTACTGACTTTAGTGCCGTCATTTAATATAGTGCTGGTTTCGAAGCCTTTGATTACGCCATTTCTTACGTCCGGGTTTGTTTCTGTATAACTGCCGTCGGAATTGCGCGAATACAAATTCCACTGTTTGGCTCCCGGCGATGCGACAAGGTTGTGAAAACCTTTCTCGTCTACCATGGATTTGCCGAACCACTGGGCGCTGTCGGCGCCGGAATATTTGACCAGTTGTCCTTTTTCGTTCGTGCTCTGCCACTTGGCATAGCCATCGGAATTGGGCTCCGTGATGCGTGTGTGCGTCGTGCCCCAGGGGGTCTGAAAGCTCTTTATCTCTCCTTTTTCGTCACGCTGAATGTTTTTATACGTGGCGGCGTCATCGAGTCCCTTTCTCGGCGCCGTCGTGAATTCCGTGATCTCGCCTTTTTCATTGACTTTCAGGCGCGAGCCGTCAGCGTTGTTGCGCACCGGATCTCCAGGGCCTAGCTTTTCCGGCGTGTATGCATTTTTCATCTTCATGAAGAGATTTTCGTGCTGATCGGCTATTTCGTTGCCTTTCACAGCATTGTCCACTTTGGATTGGGTGGCAGCATCATACTTCGGCAGCATCTCTTCCGGACTCGCCATTCCAAATTGCCCGAGAGTCCATTCGCCGGCCTTGCCGAAAGCTTTACTCCAATCCTTCATGAGGTCGACGCCTATGGCGCCCAGCCCACCTTGTTGCGGCGCTTCTTTTTCTCGCTTTTCGTCAGAGGACTCTATCGGATCATTTGACGAATTATCCGCGTTATCTTCGGCGCCACCACCCGTGGTGGAGCGCTTTGGAGTATCGTCGGCTTCAACATATCTGGGGTTTGCAGCAGCAGTCTGTGGCATCAACTTCCTTCTTCGCGTCAGGTCGCTCGAAAGCAGCGACACGCGCAACTAGAATCAGACCGTTTTGCAAGAGCACGCGCCAAGGCGGAACAGCACTCTGCATGCGGTCTAACGGGGTGGTGAAACTAGTTTTTAGTGGTCGAGTATTCTTTGATAAGGGTCAGCGGTCGTTTTGCCCAGCGAAAGTTTCGGCTCATAGGCGGAATCATTTCTAAAACATCTGCGCATGCAGAATCCGAATGTTCCATTGAGCGCAATGAAACAGGGCGAAGCCCCAGTTCAAATTCGTGGTCAATTTTGAATCTATATTACAGTTCTTGCAATTTTGTGGCGGGCGAGCTCACATCAAACTGCCCTATGCAGATTCAAACTTGGCTTCAAACGTTCCGTCGCAGTGACGAATCATTTTGCCTTTTATCTTTCCCTCAGACATTTCGACAATTACTGTGCCGTTCTTTTCTACTTTCACGTCCTCGATTTTCTTGCCTTTGCCGAGCGGTGGCTCACTGATCCAAGATTTTCCATCGTCACTCCTGCGAATGGAGCAAGATTCTTTTTCAATATTGAACTCGACGCTCTTCAACTCTCCCTTCGAGTCTCTCGTCACCGTCACGCTTTGACAGCCATCCTTCAGGACAGACTCCAAGTCGAAACTGGATTGATTATTCGCCCTGTCGAATTCCTCGAGCGGCGAACAATCGATGAACTGCGATTGCCCGACGAGGACATTGCCTTGAGAGAGAGAATCACCGCTTCCTTTTAGATTCGAGTAAGAAGCTTGATAGAGATTATCTTCTAAGCCGGTCGAAGGGGCGGAGATGTTTAAGGTCTTGTTGAAATTTTCAAAGTGATGCATCGGCATTCCTCATCGGCACACGGCTACGGTATGAGAAAGTTGTTTCCGTGTTGCTAAAGAGGGGGAAACCCCGAATGAATCATGCGTACAGTCCATGAAAGCTTAAAAACCTCTTTGCGGGGAATGAAATCTTGGGAGTC
>Ga0268299_1002384_pt1 | contig 22849 bp, 21 predicted proteins | sample NOBtaG_FD_193484 | JGI IMG/M metagenome (GOLD analysis project Ga0268299, IMG submission 193484) | Activated sludge microbial communities from bioreactor in Nijmegen, Gelderland, Netherland - NOB reactor | ecosystem: Engineered > Bioreactor > Aerobic > Activated sludge | place: Netherlands... | reverse complement strand
ACAGGAGAAGCAGTGATAACGGTGCCTCGCGAATCGAGCACTTTGAATTGATATCTGAATTGACTGGAGGAGGCAGAAAGTTGCGCGAACGCGTAAAGCAAAGGTATGAGAGTCGGGAAAGACTGAGAGCTGATGCCGTTGTGAATGTTAATCAGCGAAATGGCATCTCGACGCAAGACATCCTGCAAAACGCGCTCACAGAGTAAAATACCGAGTAGCTGGGGAGCATTGCCCATGGATTGTAATCACCTATTACAGTTTCAGGAGCGCCAGCCGAAACAAGCACCCCGCTAGTACGAAAAACAGATTATACCGGCATAAACTGTTCTCAGGAACATCCGGTAAACGGCTGAGAACACATTGGCAAAACAGGTGACCAAGTGCTAGATCCCGAGCGCATGACTTTTCTTGATTGGTTCTTGCTTGTCTTTGCGCTCGTTTTGGCGGTTTTCTTCACCTGCCGATGGATTGACCTCTACTACCCGACTGCGGTTTTCTGAACGAGCGCTCACCGGCGTTCACCGGATATTCACATGTGCAGCCGCTTATCAAGCGCGAAACAGGTGGCGCGGATAGCGTGGGTGTTGCTCGCGTGACCCGCACAGCCTTGTAACTGAGAGCCAGAACTCAGTGAGACCGAGTGTTCGCGCTAGTCTTAACTCGCGCTTAGCTATAAGCCAAAACGTTTTTTAATCCTCTTGAATTCAAAACCTCATATTGGCTAGGTTTTTCAAGTTTTCATTTCATCTCTATCTCCACTCGTTAAATCTCCGTCTCAAGCTTCTGAACTAAATAGCAATCAGGACGCGCGCTTCTTTTGAGCTTTTCTATAGCTCACAGGGGGCGCACTTTCTGTTGCTCCTAACTGCATGGAGAAATCCAGTATGAACGCAAATGACAAGCATCTGTCGAATGCTGGTAAAGGCGGCTTGCGCAGCACTGACTGCACTGGCCCCTATCGAATCGGCATCACATCGTCGATCGGTGCCGGCAAATCGACTATGGGCAAAATGCTGGCGCAACTCGGTGTGCCTGTTATCGACACCGACCACGTCACGCATGAGCTCCTGAACTCCCCCAATCCAGCGTACGACCGCGTTCTTGCCTGTTTCGGCAACGACCTGGTCGACGCCCCCGGCGGCCCCATCAACAGGCAAAAGTTGGCCGCTATCGTTTTCGCACCGGACAAGCCCGATGCCCGCAAGCAACTGGAAGCAATTCTCCATCCGGAGATTCGCCGCGTCACCCGCGAGCGACTGAAGTCTTCCAACTCGCCTGTGGTCGCGGCTCTGGTGCCCCTTCTTTTCGAGTCCAATCTCGTCGGCGAATACCACGAGACCTGGTGCCTGGTCATCGACCCGGCGCTGCAAGTCGAACGCCTTGTGGCGGACGCGACTCGCAAGGGCATGGACGAGGCACAGGCGCGCGCACGCATCGCCGCGCAGATGCCGCAGGAGAAGAAGGCTGAGTTGGCCGATCGCGTGATCGACAACTCGGGCACGCTCGACGAACTGCGTTTGCAGGTCGAAGAGTGCCTGAAGCAGGCGCGCGAAGCCAATCGGCTTCGGCATGCGCAGTGCGCTGGTCGGAAGGACGATGGCTGCGGATGCGCCGACGAAGGCGATGAGCCGACGCCGACGCCGCAGCCGACTCCCACGCCCGCTCCGACGCCGCAACCGGACCCCGAGCCGGACACGGACACCGATACGGATACCGACACCGGCTCCAATCCGCCCACCAAGGAGGGTTGCGAGTCGGGGATGAGCGACGAGGCGCGTGATGCCGAGTATCGCCGCATCCTCGAGACGTTCGGCAAGATCGGCACGGAGGAAGCGCTTTCGCGCATGGGCAATGTGGGCACCACGGCGCACAAAGAGGCGGAAGCCAAACTGTCGATGACCGTCAACACCGGCGGAAAAGCCGATGACGGCAGCGAGTGCCCGCCCCGCGAGCACGAGCTGACCGTGGACGTGAAGATGACGGTAAGGCAGAAACCCGGTCGCGGACTTCCGGACGAGCATGGCTGCACCTGTCACTGCGGTGCCGACTGCAAGCGCTCCTGCGCCTGCAAGAAGGACTGCGGGTGCAAGTGCAAACACACGCCGCCACCGCCACCGCCGCCTCCACCTCCGCCTCCTCCGCCTCCGCCTCCCCCTCCGCCTCCTCCGCCCCCACCGCCGCCTCCGCCTCCTCCCGAGCCGGACAAGCCGAAGGGCAAGAAGAGTCTGTGGGCAATCCTGCTTTTTATCTTCGCCGTACTTGCAGCAGTGGTGCTGTGGCCCCGCGGGAACGGCAGTGACAACGGCGGTGGCACCACAGTGCCACCCGGTGGCGGCGACCCTCCTGCGGTGGTCGTAGTGCCATCGGAGCCGGTCGCGCCAGCCTGCCCGATCATCCGGTCCAACACGACCAAGACTGAACCGGCAATCATCGCGCCATATCTTCAAAACGCAGTGAAGTGGCGCGTCTACACCTGGACGGTGGACGAGCATTCGTGCGGAATCACCGTTTCAGGTCGCACTGCCGGCGGTGCGCTGGTAAATCGCATGGAGTTCGGCGCCAGCCAGAATTTCCTGTACCAGTTCGTGGTCACGTCCGACAACAACGGACAGCGCGTCATTGTCACTCGCTACGAGCCCAACGGCTTCTTCGGCGGGCGCACGGTGTACGACGCCAATGCGAGCCAGACGAAGATCGAAAGAATTCGTCAGGTCGATGAGCGACAGCGTCCGACTATCGATGCGCGCTTCAGCTACACGAGCAGCGGGACTTTCGTGCAAGTCGAGCTGCTCACGCTCAGCACCAACAACGGTGCCGTCGTGAGCCGACAGACACTGGGCCCCGGTCCGGCGACGGATGACGTGCTCAAGCGTTACTTCTACCTCTACGGTGAAGTAGCCGGCTGATCGTCGTTTTCCCTGTCAATCGCGCGTCGCGAAGAAGGGCAGTGCAAGCTGCTCTTCTTCCGCGACCTCCTGCGAAACCAACTCACCAGTCTTAACTGCTGATATCCGCGATCGAACCGCAACACGCGCGTTCATCTCGATCAAAGGAGATTCAAATGGCCAGAAGGCAGATTCACAAGCCGATTGGCGAGAAGCTCACGCGTCTCGACAACGGCGCCATCAAAATCGCTCGCCACTTCCATTCGCCGACGGATGATTTCCACGACGAGAAGGGCTTCGATTATCTCGGCGAGGTCGATCACAAGCTCGCTATCGCGTCCAAGAAGGACTACAAGAAGAAGCTCTCCAAGCGCGAGATCGAGCTCAACAAGCTCGTGCGCAAGCTGGAAGCTTCCGGTCGCGCGCTCATCGTCGTCTTCCAGGGCCGCGACGGCGCCGGCAAATCCGGTGCCACCGCCCGCATCGTCGAGGCGCTCGGCTTCGACATGTCCGTCTTCCAGGGCGTGCCTATCAAGAAGCCGACCGAAGAGGAGCGGGCTCACCCGTACCTCTGGCGCTTCTTCCGCAACGACCGCATGCCCGCCAAGGGTCAGATGCGTGTCTTCGACCGCAGTTGGGCTGAGCGCCTGCTCGTCGAGCGCGTGAAGAAGCTGGCGTCGCCGGAAGATCTCGACCGTTCGTACACGGAGATCCGCACCTTCGAGTGGCTGCTCGAGCAGCAGGGGTGCATCGTCGTGAAGTTCTGGCTCGACATCACCAAGGACGAGCAGTGGAAGCGCTTCGAAGACCGGCGCAAGAACAAGAAGTGGAAGTTCACGCCCGACGACCTCGAGGCGCGTGAGCACTGGGATGATTACACCGCCTGCGCCAACGAAATGTTCCTGCGCACGGGCACGGACTACGCGCCCTGGTACATCATCTCCAGCGAGGACAAGCGGTACAGCCGCGTCACGGTGCTGGACGTCATCAACCGCGAGCTTCGCGCCGCGCTCAAGGACGCTCCCAAGCCGAAGAAGTCCGAGGACAAGAAGTAAGCCGGCTTTCCAGGCGGGTGCAGCACAGTTTCGCACTGCGTTGCACCAGCCTGCCGGCTTGCGTTTCTTCACTGAAACCCATGAACTTTCGCGACTCGCATTCGTGTGGGGCGCGAAGAATATACGGGAGAAAAACCCTATGCCAAGCGTAACTGTCACCGGCTCGACCGGCAAAAAGTACCAGCAGAAGATCAGCAACGGCAACCATTCCGTCGTCTCCGACGTTTCGGCGACGGCGGGCGGCAACGACAGCGGTCTCGATCCCAAAGAGCTTGCTCTCGGAGCGCTGGGCGCTTGCACCGCCATGACCATCACGTCGCGCGGCAGCAAGCTCGTCAACGGCAAGGCGCGCTGGGACATTCAGTCGCTCAAGGTCACCGTGACCGAGAGCAAACAGACTGACCCCAATGACGCCACCAAGAAGATTTCCGTCATCACCGAGGACATCGAGGTGAGCGGCAATCTGACCCAGCAGGAACTGGACGACATCAAGGCGACCGCCAAGCTGTGTCCGGTCTACCAGCTCTTCTTCGGCGACAAGCAGGTCGACTGCGTGGTGACGAAGAAGTAACGGCGACTGCCGGTATAGGCGTGTGCCTCTACCGGCGCAAGTCGTCCGCAACAGCGTTTCGGCGAGGCGGTGCGCTCCGGTTGGTGCAGGATTTTCTTCACGGAATTTCCCGCATCAATCGGAGCGCACCAGCCGTTCAAGCCGGATTCGCCCAGTCGCGAGCAAAAGAACAGGCCGGCAAGTGTCGGGTTGTTCTGATGCCCGACTTGCCTCACCGGACTTTTATAGCGGCGTGATCGTGAGGCACGCATATCGCCGCCTTCCTGAGCGTTGATGAATTTCGATGCCTTCAGGTTGACTGAACAACCCTATTTGATTGCTGACGTCCGAGGATGCAAATCCTCTCGTTAGTAACGTCGGCTTTTCCGTGTCGATGCACGCCACCGTCGCGCACCAGATATGGTGCAGGCTCGGCGTGCAAACGGAGGAGCAGGCAAGGACACAATCATGACGCCCACCAACAACAATCGCGACCTGACCGCCTACGCAAGGCGGCTGGTCTATCTGTTTGGGTTGGTCTACTTCTGCCAGGGCATCGGACAACACGTCGGGCTCGTTTCTCAGCCGCTGCAGTTCTTCTTCAAGCAGGCTTTGGGACTCAACCCGGCGCAGGTTACCGAATACCTGGCCGTTCTCACGATTCCGTGGGCCATCAAACCGCTCTACGGGCTCGTGAGTGACTTCATCCCCCTCTTCGGCTACCGGCGCAAAACGTGGCTCCTGGTCACGAACACGCTGGCGGCCGCAGGCTTCCTCTGGCTGTTCGGTCTGGATAGCCCGGTCACTATTGTCACGGCGCTGATGCTCACTGCATTCGGCACCGCCGCCTCCGACGTCATCATCGACGCGGTCATGGTGGAAAACGGCAAGAAGACCGGCATGACAGCTCAGTTCCAGAGCGTGCAGTGGCTGTGGATCAACATCGCCTCCGTCGGAACTTCGCTGTTCGGCGGCTGGCTGTGTACGGTATTCGCACCCACGACGGCATTGCATGTCGCGGCAATCATCACCATGTGTGCGCCGCTGGCAGTGATGACGGCAAGCTGGTTCATCGTCCGCGAGGAGAAGAGCCCGATTAACATCACCGAGATGAAGGCGACTACCAAAAGCCTGTTCACCGGTTTCCGCTCCAAGACTCTTTGGGCGGTAATCGCGTTCCTGGCTTTCTGGTATTTCAGCCCGAGCTTCGGCAGCCCCTGGTATTACCATCAGGTGGACACGCTGCACTTCAGCCAAGCCTTCATCGGCATTCTGGCTGCGGTCGGCTCTGCCGGACAGGTTCTCGGCGCTCTCGCTTACGGACGCTGGTTCGCCAAGCGCCCGCTCAAGCAGCAACTGGGATTCAGCATCCTCACCGGCACAATCGGTACGCTCGCGTACTTGCTGCTGTTGACGCCGTCTGCGTACAGCCAGGCAATCGCCATCGGCATCAACCTCGTGTTCGGTGCCGCAGCGATGATCGCCACGCTGTCCACGCTCACCCTGGCTGCCCAGGCTTGCCCGCCCAAGGCTGAAGGTTTCACCTTTGCTGCCTTGATGTCGGTGACCAACGCCTTCACGCAGATCTCCGCCATCATCGGCGCGCGTCTGTACGTGGATGTGTTCGGCTCGCTGATGCCGCTCATCTTCATCTCGGCAGGCTTCACGTTTGCCTGCTTCCTGCTGCTGCCGATTTTGAGCGGCGTGCCGGAAGCGAAGGACGATGACGGTGACAACGGCGGCGGACCGCAAAACGGCGACGGCGGACCCGGCTCACCCCAGGGACCTGCCGACGGGGACAAGAAGTAACCACCAATTGAGGATTGGGAGCGTAACCGCGATGCGGCGAAACTCCCTTTTCCCGTCCCGGAAGCGAGCTTGTTTTGGGAAACCGAACTAGTTCAGCAAACGGACTTCGATGAAGCGGAACGTGCCAAAGCGCGCTCCGTATGGGGAAAGGGGAAAGTTAACGCTTTCCCTTTTCTCCTTCATCGATTTTCTTAGCGCTTCTACTACCTTTTGTAGCATTTGCTTGTTTTTGAACAAAGCCACCTGGTGCTCAAGGCGTTTTAATCGACGCGATCACGTCCTTGCCGCGGCTGAAATCAATGCGAGCCTTCAAATTGTCGCTGTTTTCGCTGAGCCACTTTGCGGCATCCTCTGGCGGCACCTTCATCAGGTCCGGAAGTTTCGACCCATCGACTTTGCACAGAATCAGCTCTTTCTCGAATGCGAGCATCACCGCCGGCCCCTTGTCCGTCAGCATGTAGATTCCCATTGATGTCTCTCCATCCAATTTGCAGCGGCGCCGTCCAAGCAGGCGCACAAATTTGCGTTTAGACTCGCGACACAAATCGTTGGCGATCTTCAAAAACGGGTCGTTCTCTTCGCGCTTCCCGTGCTCTTTCTGGAGCAGCTTTGCTCGTTTTTCATACTGCGGATTCAAGAGTGAAATTTTCTCGACTTCTTTGATCCAGAAATCGGTCGGCACCAGGCGCAAGCTCGCAAGCCCCAAGAGAAACTCGCGATTTTTCTTAGTCATTCCATTGACATCGAGTTTCCAAAAACGATCGTCAAGCCCGTCTAATGCAGCTTCATCGATAGGCTGCTTGGAAATAATTTTGAGCAGGTCCTCATAAATAGCGGCAAAATCCGAAGCACCCATAGCAGCCAATCCACGCTGCGTGCTATCAATTACCGGCTTCATTTCCGGCGCATTAACTCGGCTGTTGAGCACGTATTGCGCGTGTCCGCCGTTCTTCACCTGGCAAAGATAATAGTCGACCTGATAGCTCCAGAACGGCTCAGGAATCACCTGCCAAGGCATGAAACACGCATTTTTGAGCAAGTGATTGACGAAGTCGTTATTGCATTGAATGAGCGCATAAGGATCGGGGCTGTCCGCGGCTTCTTGAGGTAAAACGAGTTCTGTAACTACCAGCTCATCGCCTTTGCTGAACATACCTGCAATTTTTGAGAACATCGAAACCTCTCGGACTTACCCGTACAAAGTACCCTCTATTCCTGCTTCCTAAGCCATTGATACGACATGGTATAGTATTGTCGATTGAAAAAGCAGATTGCAGGTGGAAAGAGGGCGTCATAGCCACCTCCACCTGCAACTGCTTTTGACGAACAGCAACGAAGCCGGTTGCGCGGCCGCGCAGCCAGGCTAACGGCTTACGACAGCGCTCGCTTCGTCTTCGCCTCTAGCGCGCCCACGTCGATAGTCACCTTCAGCGCCGGTTTGTCGACGACAGCCAGAAGCTGCGCATTCAGCAGGTAGAGGACGGCTTCCATGTCGCGGCGAGCGATGTGGTAGCTGTCGGACACCACGCTGAATGTGACGGTGATCTTGTTGGCGCGCAATTTGCGAACCTCGTAATCCGACAGCTTGCGCCCGAAAGCGCGCACGTCGAAGTGAGTGTTCGGATTGCCGGACAGAAACGCGTCCTCATCCGCGCGAGTGATGTAAGCGAGCGCAGCGTCAGCCGCAATGGGCTGCGACGACTGCTCGAACACCACTTTGCGCGTTGCCGTGCTGCCACCATCCACGATGCCGTTGATGCGGGCACCGAGAATTCGAGCGGCAGCGACAAGGTCTTTGCGCATGAGGAAAAACGTTTCGCCGGGCATGGCGAACATGGCATGAATGCCATGCTTCTTCAGCTTCTCCGCCTCGTGGCGGAAAAATTTCCGGCTGAACCAGCAGACCTCGAACACCTGAGCGTCGCTTTCGACTTGCTCGGATGCCGGAGCCAACTGTTTCAGCTTCGGAAATTGCACCAGGTCTCCCATGTGCATCTCCTTCCATGGAGAGTTAGAGTCAAATCTTTCGCAGATTGCCGAGCACGACTATTGCTTGCACTCCGCCGGTAAACTCTCAGCGAACTTGACGGCCGCTTCGAGCAAGCCGGTAGTCGTGTACTCGCTCGCCCCCATGTCCAGGCAATTCTTCGTGCCGAACATGTAGACAATGTCGCGCGACGAAGTCTTATCCTCGCCGACCGCCTCGATGATGGCGATGTTAAGGAGCCCGTCGATGACGAAGTTTGCCAGAGGCTCAGCAATTTGCCGCGCCTTCAAGCAAGTGTCCACCGTGTAGCATTTCAGCATCACCACCGGTCCCTCGAAGAGGTCGTCGACCTGCTCGAGAGTGGAGCCATTGGGCATTTTCAGCAGTGTGATGAACAGGTGGTCCACGCGCACAATGCCGTTATGAGGCGGCGCAATCGTTTGCGTTTGTGCAACTGCTTGGGTGACGAAGGAGCCCGAAAGACCGATGACGGTGGCGAGGGCAATTATGGCATTACGTATTCGCATCGTGATCTCCATTGATGCGAGTGTAGTTAGCCCGAGAACAAATCCGGACAGTGAGCGAAGGACGCGCGAATGCGCCCCGCTGCCGATCGGCCGGTGCCGGACTCAGTTGTAGTAGCGGCGCCAGTATTTGTCGTCGTCCGGATCGTAATTCGGGTCGTAACCCGGCTCGCCCGGCTTCGGCACAGGCGCGAAGATCGGCGTCTTCGCCAGACGTTCGCGCTGGGCCGCACGGCGCGCCTCAGCTTCCCGCCTCGCCTTGCTTTCGGCGATGGCGCGCTTGACGGCATACACCATGAGAGCCACGATAGCAACAACTGAGGAAGCCAGGGTGCCGAGACCATTCGCGCCGAAGAACAAATCGGCCACGGCGCCCAGCAGGATAGCAAGCACAATCAGAATTTTCATGATCATCTCCTTGAGATGCTTATTCGGCAAGGGCGTCGTGAGCGTGATTCCAACGCACGAGAACGCCCCGCCAGTGGGGGGTCAAATCCGCAGGCAGGAGCTGAGCAATAGCCAGCCCCACCTGCAAATCGCTAAGTTCCGGGTTGGTCGCCCAGAGTATCGGCGCATCGAATTCCACGTGCCACCGCCCCTGGTGATACCAGACGGCGCACGGCACGATGGGGACGTTCAAAGCGCGCAGAAATTGCCCGGCGCCGGGACGCACCTTCTCGAAGGTGATGCTGGCCAGACCCTCGGGAAAGACCAGCGTCGGGCGCTCTTGCGCAACGCGCCGCCAGGTTCGCAAGGTGTTTATCTCGACATTCGAGTTGCCCAGCGGGATGCGCAGCAAGTTGCGCTCCCAACGCCTCAGCACGCCTTGCACCATCGCACGGATCCCGCGCGCCACAAAGAAGCGCTTTTTGCCGCTGTCCGCGCGTTGCCCGAGGACCATTGCCAGGTCGTCGACGGCATCCGGGCGCTGCCGCTTCAGTGCGGCAAGCACCGCCGCGGTGACGAACGGCGTCCAGGCGCCGTGGAAATGATTGACGGCAAGAGTGAACGGTCCCGTCTTCGGGATCAACTCATCGCCGCCCACGTCCACTGCGCCGAACAGGGCTTCAAAGACGCTCGCCAGCGCCGAAACGCTGCGATGGAAAACGGTAGCAAACAGAAGACTGACGATGAACGCCGTCTTTGCGAGTTTACTGCCGCTTACGTAGGCGGATACGGACCGGGCGCTTGCCGTACGGCTCGCCGCCGTCGTCTGCGCCGTTGTTGTCGCAGTCGCAACGACCGCGCTGGTGGCAGTCGGCTCGCTGGCAACGGGGGATAGAGGCAAGGTCTTCATCGGATGCATCGTTTGCATTGCGCTGTCCCTTCTTGCGACGTTGATGAGCAATTGCAGCACCAGCAGCGGCGCCGCCTACCAGACCAGCGTCGCGGGCGCGACGGTCGCTCGACGAGCCGGAGCTGTCGCCGGAGCTGTCGAGCTCGGATGAGACATCGGCCGAGCTGCTGGCGCCTGCGATTCCCTCGCTGGAATTGCAGTCGCTGGAATTGCAGTCGCTGCCACCGCAGTCGCTGCCTCCGCAATCGCTGCCGCCACAGTCGCTGCCGCCGCAGTCCAGGTCGAGCCGGGGGAAGAACCCACCGAACCCTGTGAAACCACTGAACAGACGGCGAACGAGGTTGAGCAAAACCTCCTGCATCGGTTTTCTCCTGAATTAAGAGTGTTTCGTTGAAGCTTGACGTAAGGCGGGTGCCTCGCGCCTGGAGAAGATTTCACCGCAAACAGCCGGCTCACCAATCTTGTGAGCTTCAGGGAAATTACAAACAGTCCACATCAGGGGCGAACATTCGCCTGACCAAGAGCTGAAGCCTGGTGCTGATTTGATGTTGAGGTGACTGAGTGGAAGTTTCCTGTAGACGCTGGCGGGAAGTTATAAAGAACATTTAGAGCCTACGTAATAGAAGATTCTGAGGATATAAACATTGCAGTTTTTTCTTCTTTACATCGTAACGATGTTCTTAATCGCTCACCAGTTATAACCAGCGGGCGCTTGACATACCCCTCCTGCAATAAGGCTTCGAACAGTTATTACTCGATGCTTTATTGGCTCTCACGAAAATAAGATCCGGCGTCCGGCCCTTCGCCAGTTAGCGCTAGTCGGGGCTGACGCGTCCATACTGCTGCGGTTTTCGCTTCGGCGGGCGGTCGCCCCGGTGCGTCTCTAATGGTCGCGCCACAGCACCGCCACAGATCCACCCGACTTAGACCACAAGGCAGCCGTAGATTGAACAGCACAGACAGCCACCGGGCTTGCGGTTAATGCACAAAGTGCAGGAGATGCAGATGAAACGCCAACGTTCTTTACTCGGCTTTATGTTGTTCGTGACTCTGGGGATACTTTTGTCCGCGCCGGCAAACGCGCAATACACAACGGTTTCCAACGACCCGATCGACGAGTTTCTGGACAATCACGGGCAGTATGCCAGCTCGTTTGAAGGAAACACAGGCACGCAAACGACGCACTTCCTGGACAGCCTGGCGCCAAGGTTGCAGGGCGCAACCAACGGAACAATCGCGCCGCAAGGCCGTGACGCCACCTTCATCACCGGCATCAACACGGCAGGCACGGTGCGGGTCAACAATCTCTCGAACCTCGAAGCATTGCTCAACATCATTGCCAATGGACTTGAAATTCTCGGCATCGCCTGGGGAGGTCCGACACTTATTTACGGCTTCATGAAGATGGCGGCCGGAACCAAAGAAGCAATCAAAGGCATCATCGTGGGCTGCTGCGGAGTGACCGGCGGACTCGCAACACCCGGACTGATCAACTGGCTAGTTGCCTCCGCCCGTGATGCCAATTTATTCAGTTAGAGAAAACGCGCAGTTTAACAAACACCATCAAAAGAGAGAAAAATCATGTCGCATTACCCTGCCAAAACATTCATGCTCGCAACTATTTTTGTTCTCGCACTCTTAGCTACACCGGCCGCCCAGGCTCAATACATGGTGATCGAGGGAAACACGACCAGCAATTTAGGTTCGCAAATCAATGCGGACGTAAGCGGCCAATCTATGTACATCCAAGACTACAGCGATGTTCGCGGCATCGACAATTTCAATTCAAGCAATGAAACCGGCCTTTCCAGCACTGCTGTTTTGAACGGAATGTTTGGCGGTTACCTCGGCATCTTCTCCGCCTTCATAGGCATTTCCGCTGTCGCAATGGCAGCGTTGCGTCTGTTCGTAAAAGGCCAAAGCGGGCAAACGAGAAATCGGCTAAAACGATCTCAGATCTTTCTCGATCCAGTCCAGCAGCGCATTGACAATCGCTTCTCCTTTTTCTCTTGTGGCTAAAGTAGGATCGCCCCAGGCTCCGGTAGGAGAATAAACAAGCTTAGAATCCGGCTCATCCGCTTTCTCGGCGCATCTTGTAAGGGGTCCGGATTTGTCACCGTGGTAGTCCGGCTCCGCATTCTCCAGCGCCACTATTTCTGGTGCCAAAACAAGCATCATCGATGTTTCGACTTCATCCGCATGACCGCCGCCCTCTTGCCGGCAAAGTCCGCGAGAAGCTGCCTCCAGAGCGTTTTTGAAATCGGTGTAAGAAAACTGCAATTGCGGGTGTTCGGTTTTCAGACACTCCTGCACTCGTGCAAGAACTTTCATGGTGGAGAATCCGGTGTTGAGCACATAGATTTTTCGACAACCGAAAGCCGCAAGACCTGCGCAAGTCTCGCGAACGATCGCGCATGAAGTTTCAAAATCGAAAGAGATCGAACCCGGATATTCTGCAAATGCCGGGTAATAAGACGTTTCCACCACCGGCAAAACTGTGATATCGAGCCGCTTTCCAATTTCCTCAGTCAAACGAATGGCGATTAACTTGTCGTTGTTGAGAGGCAGATGACGTCCGTGCTCTTTCAACGCAGCGCCAAGCGGGATGACAAAAATCGCATCCGATTGGAAACACTTTTCCGCCTCGGGCCAGGTCAGTTTTTCCAGAAACACCGCTGTCATCGTTTAAACCCATCCTTCTGGACAATGCTTACCATGCGGCTTTTGAATGGCGAAAGCGTTTTGCAAACTTGTCATAGCCATGAGGGCGAAATTTTACGTTTACAACAGGTGCTTTACATGCGACTGGTCAAGAGAGGACTTTTCCGCCCCCTCGTATGATAATTGCTTTCCCGGTCACCCTGCTCAAGAACTTCAAGTCAAAAAATGGAAATCAAAATTACCGTTGCCTCGAAAATGGCGGTCATCAAAACACTCAGCGCTTTGATTGCGCTGTCCTTCCTCTACGGCTGCGAAAGCCCTGAGCAGCAAGCTAAAGAGCGCACGGAAACGATGAAGCAACTGGCCATCAGCGCGACAAAACATTTGCTCGATCGCAATCCGGCAACCATCTCGGAGTCGGATAATACGTTCCGCATGCAAGAGTTGACACCGGAAGCCGTGGCCAAACTTTCCAAGCAAAACGTCATTCCTAATGCCGGTCTCGATATCATCAAAGAAAAAAGTCTCGCCGAAGACGAGAAGCGCAAAAACGTCGTCGAAGTGACGAGCGCAGATGCGATGGTGCCGATTGACAGAGCGGTCACACCGTTCAAGATCAGCGGCAAGAACATTATCAAAATCGAAGGCAAGCCGGACAGAATTGCACCATTCTCATTGACGATGAATGTGAAACTGACACCGGAGATGCAGGGCTATCCGCGCATCACAGATGTGACCGGTCTAACGCACGAAGATGTTTACGGCATGCCGGAGCCCAAATCGACCAAAGAAGCGAAGGGCAAAAAGCGGCACGGGCACTAATCTTTCGCCGTTTTGCACAAACGATCTTTCGTTTTCATTAACAAGACCTAGCGCAACCCTTTATCCATGCGCTTCTTAGAATGGCGATCGAAAGGTTTGCTCAGCTCGGCAAGCGGAGCTAGGCAACTAAATACAACTTTACAACACATCAAGTCATGTTCATTGAGAGAAATGCGCTCTCTGGATAGGCTCTGACTGTTCGTCTTTTTTCTCTCGCCATTCGTTTGAATACACTCCCGAAAACTCTGTAGTTCTCCATTCTGCTGCTTTTCTCTCCCGCATTTCGGGTGCAGATGGAGACCGCAGGTGGTTTTCGGCGCGCGTGAGACTAAGACGATGGTCCTAGTTCGTTAGACTTTCCCCGGCGGTGTCGTCGTTTTCATCCGGCGACACCCTACCCATAGGAGAAAATATGGCCCAATCCCCAAGTGCAAAACAGAGCCAACGCTTCCGCTTGAGCATCACGGCATGCGTTCTGATGGTCGCAGCCTGTACGCTGGTGGCGTTTTCGCCCAACCTTCTGTCGCTGGCTCAATCTTCCAAGGTGCAGGTTTCGCAGCCGCTGGTCACCTCCAGCCTCAGCCGGCTGAGCACCTCGACGCGGTCGACCGAACGCCTCGCTGCCGTGTCCTGGCTCGGCAAGCACGTCTCCGCGCCTTCGACCAACGAGCTGCAAGCTCTGGCGCAGGCTCTCGAGAATGACAGCGACCCGGCCGTGCGTGCTTCCGTCGCGACCGCCCTCAAGCAAATCGCCATCAATCAGAAGGCGAAGCCGGAGGTCGTCGGTCAGACGCGCAACGTCGAGCCGCAGCTTCTGGAGATTCTCGAATCGGCGTACAGCAAGGAGAACAACGCCTCCGTGCGCCGCTGCATCGTGGAAGCCGCCGCGCAACTGACCTATCCCCAGGCAGCCTACTTCATCAACCGCGCGCAGAAGGACGCCGATCCTGCTGTCGTCGCGGCCGCCAAGCAGGCGACCGCCTTCCGCGATCTGGCGGCACCGGCATTTTCGCCGTTGCGCTGATTGGTTCCAGCGCTCGCTTTTTCCAAGCGCCTGTTGCCAACTCTCAAGCGCTGATCTCGCCCAGAACACCCTGCGCAGTGCTGGCTTCAACCAGCGCTGCCCCTACGCCCTGGCGGCAAAGGAAGTGAATGACGGAAAGTAAGAACCCAGCAGATCTGCTCGAATTGATGTTGCAAACGTTGACCGCTCACACGGCGCTCGCGAACCGTGCGCACTCGCAGCTTGGTCTGGACGATGCAACCCAATTTAACGCGCCCTGTACTTCGCCTGAGCAATTAGCCAGGCAAGCATCGGAACTCGCCACGAGCGCCCGGGAAACCGCCTCTAACGCGGCCTCGGCAAACCATGCCCGCGGCAGGCAATTGGACTTTCTGCACGCTCAAACCGGCGCGCTGGTCCAGTTGTCCGAGCGGTACTTGACGCAGGTTCGGCAGCGCCGTGACGTCGTGCAGCACCAGCAGCATGTGACTGCAATAGCGTACACGAGCGCGGCAGCCGGGATGCAGACGGAGAGCGGCACCAACCAGTTGGCTGCCGGCGTCGTCGCTCTCGAATCCTTCATTCTCGTCATCCGTTCGTTGGCGCATCAGTCGATTGCAGTCGTCACCACCCAGATGGCTGCCGGCTGAATTACTGAACGCCGACCTTCGTGAGACGGCATCGGGAGGGGAGTTGGGGGCGTTCGCCTCCAGCTCCTTCTCCTTTTGTCCTCCACTTCCGACATGCTATAGTAAGCCATTTTTTCGAGAGAACCGCCCAGGACATTCCCGAAACGCCCAGCGTGTGCGCCTTCCGGCACATTGCTCTCTCTAATTCATTTCGTCTTGCATTGCGTCTCGGACGGCTGCCGGATGCCCTGCTCATCGCGAAACTCATCGCAGTTTCATCGCGAGATTCATCGCGAGCCGGTTGTCATTCGCCATTTACCACTGTGGTTGGTAAAAAAGGGCAATTCATACTGACCACAGTGGTAAAACGCGCTTGACAACAACACATTACCCCAAAGCGATCTTACTATACATGGTCGTTTGCGCATCGAGAAAAACAGAAGGCAGGGAGAGCGGCTCTCGTGTGCGGATGCACAGAGAAACCAGCAATCCTGCCTTCTGACGCTATGCGCGTTTTAAGAGCGAACCGGCGACAAACACTGATTATAGGCATCGCGGCTGCAAGCGTTGACACCGCCAATCAGCATCCCTGCTGCCGGTCGCCGTTTACTGCTGAGCGCTTTCGTTGCGCGCCGGGGCGGTCGAAGCGGTGGCAGCGCGCGACTGCGTGCCGCTGGCGGCCAATCCTTCCATGATCTGCTGGCGGAAAGCGCCAACGCCGTCCGGAGTGACCGGCACGAAGATCGTCTTGTCGCCGGGCTTGCCGCCGAGTTGCGAGAGCGTCTCGAAGTACTGCGTCATCATGAGCATGTTCATGAGGGTCTCCTCACTCACGCCCGGATACGCGGACTTCAGCTCTTCGACGGACTGCTTGGCACCGTTGATGATGGCGAGGCGCTGTGCAGCGATACCCTCACCCTTGAGACGGTCGGCTTCCGCCTGCGCTTCGGCGTTCTTCACGCGCAGCGTCTTCTCGGCTTCACCGCGGGCACTGGCGGCTTCGCGCTCACGCTGAGCGGCGTTGATCTCGTTCATGGCAGCCTTGACCTTCGCGTCCGGCTCGATTTCGGTGACCAGCACCTTGCCGATCTCGTAGCCGAAGTTGAGCAGCTCGTGGGTGAGCTCAGCCTTCACGGCCTGGGCGATGTGGTCCTTGCTGTCGAAGATTTCGTCCAGCGTCAGCTTCGGAACCTGCGAGCGCACGACGTCGAACACGAAAGTCTCGATCTGCGCCTTGGGCGTAGCGAGCTTGTAGAACGAGTCGGCTTCGCGACCTTCGAGGACGTTGTAGTTGACCGTGCAGCTCACGCGCACGGACACCTTGTCCTTGGTGATCGAATCGACGGCAATGGTGTGCTGCTCGACCTGCAGGCTGAGCGTCTGGCGCACAGTGTCGATGAAGGGGATCTTGAAGTTCAGACCGGCATGAGCGGTGCGCTGATACTTGCCGAATCGCTCGATGATCTTCACGGTGCGGTTGCTGACCGAGAAGAGCGCACTGAACAGCATGGCGACGAGAAAAATGCCACCAACGACGAGCAGCGAGATGGTGACGATACTTCCGATTCCGAGGTCCATAAATGTCTCCTGGATGTTTGGTTCTGCAAGCGAGCGGCGCCAGCTTGCGTTTAGAATGCGCGGAGGCACGCGAATTTTCAATTCGCCGTGACGCGCTTAACTGGAGGGAACGCGCCTGTTCCGAATCTCCTGAACCATCCCGTCTCAGCACCACCTGCGGTGACACCCATGCGCAAACGAACTCATTCACACCTTCCTTGGAAGGGGACTGGTGCGCGTAAATTGTGGCAAGGAGTGTTAGGTAGGCGGTGTTTTAAAACGAGAGAAACGGGATGAAAGGAGCGCTATAAGTTAGAAAGTTCGATGATCCAAATACAAATGAGATGGAAATTGAGCGTTACAGGCTGAGAGATCGAATTCGTTCCTTCTCGTGATTTAGATGTTATTTACAGATGACAACCAGGCAAACACAGACCATCACCATGCGGCGCAATTTCTTGACATGACTGATTTTGGGTGAGGCAAAAACAGAGGAACTGTCAGTGTTTTCAGCACTGGCAGAAGGTCGCGAAAGTTGTCATTGAGCGACAACTAATGTTTGAGTTATCAAAGAGCGGCAAGGCCAAGCTAGAGAGAAAGCCTGCGAAGCCTTATAACACAATGATTTAGAAGGACGAAACCAGGTGCTCGCGAAGCTCACACACCTTTACAACCACGCTCTGCATTCAAACCTACAAGACCCGAAAACTTGGCGGGCAGCGGAGATATCCGAAGTAATACGCCATTAACTAAACCACTTACTTGCTCTCAAAGCTGGTAGAGCCTGTTTCCATTCTTGACGTTGCTTGAAGCCGAAACAGACAGTGGATAGTCTCCTTCTGTCGCTTCTTTTCTCTTTGTTCGAATTTCGAGTCAACCCTTTCCATCCATTGCGCCTGCCCAGTTCCGTAGTTTCTCCTGTGCGTCTATGCACGCGAGGAAATACGCGATCGGACAAGCGCAGTTTTTTTCGGCGACCGATTCGATTTCGACCACCACTACCCGATGGCTCAATAGCCATCAAAAGCCGTTGCCCGCAGTTTTTAAATTGCGTGCCACAACACCAGGAGAATTTACGCATGTGCGTTTCACTGCACCCGGCTCGTTTCTCTGACACCACCGTCGGCGCATACGTCGGCGCTGATGGCCGTCGTTACCTCGCGTACCAGAACACTGCTGCCAACCTTCCCTCCATCTCCGGCGGTTCGGCTCCGGCTGTTGTCTCCTCCACCACCCGCAAACCCGTTCGCCGCGGCAGCCGTCGCAGCGCAGGCGCCGGCAACTGGTCCTTCGAGGAAGCCGTGACGCCAAACGCCACCGGCAAGTCGACCACGACCAGCGGCAACGCGATGATTCTGCCGATTCCGGACGCCGTCGCCAACATCGAGTTGATCGACACGACGACGTGCCCGAACTTCCTCAAGGACATTCGCTCCGCGCTCACCCCGCGCACTCGCGGTGGTCTGCGTCGCGGCGGCGCCGCCGACTCGGCGAAGTCCGTGCGCATCATCGAGTTCGACGTCTACACCATCGTCATCGCCAAAAACGCCAAGGACCTGACCAAGGTCCTGAAGAGCGACGCCATCCCGGCGGAGCGGCGCCCGGCGCTCAACGACGAGATCATCAAGGCATACACCAAGTGGTACCCGAACTGGGCGATCGCCGTGTGCTGCTTCAACAACACCGACGCGAAGCGCGCCAAGCCGCTGCTCTTCTCGTACGAGCCGACCAAGCAGACGGACAAGGACTTCCTGTTCGTCCCGACCCTGGACGCGCACGACGGCAAGGCACCCGACCTGAGCGCACAGGTCGACGTCGATCACACCATCTTCGTCTCCACGCCGGACCTGCCGGACAGCCACGGCATGACCGTCTTCTACTCGGACCCCGAGATCGCTCAGGGCGTTGCCGAGCTGCTTCCGCGCAAGGTCACCGGCAAAGTGATCAGCGGCAGCTACCGCAACGGCGACGTCGTCTTCAAGTGCAGTGACTTGAAGAAGGGCATCGTGCGCGGTCTGCGTGCGCTGCCTCCGGGCGCGCCGAAGGACGACACCAAAGAGTTCATCTAAGTCCGCGAGCGAATCGCAGCGCGAGCGAATCGCAGACAGATGATGAACAGGCTGTTTGACGGCATCTCGATAAAACGGGAAGTCTGACGGCATCTCGATAAAGCGAGACGTCTGACGGCATCACACATTCACCAGAAAGGGCGGCAGATTGGCTAGGCAAGCCAGTTTGCCGTTCCTTTCATTTTAGCCCTAGTTTTGCTACATGTTTTAGTATAAACAACGGCAAAAACGAAACTCCCAAGCAGCGCTGCAAGACGGAGCCTGTTGACCAGACTCCGCCCTACAAGCGGACCCACGATATGAGAGGGTTTGCCAAAGGCGAGTAACCGGAAGTGCGAAACCTCCGGTTACTTGCCGAAGCGGAAGCCGAGGAACTCGCCTTCGGGGTCGAGGGTGACGGTGATCGAGACGCCGAACTTCGAGGTGCCGAGCGTGAAGTTGCCCTTGCCGTCAGTGCTGATGACCACCTCGTTCATGGTGAATTTGAAGCCGACGGGCGGCTGCACTTTGACGCCGGTGATGTTGCTGATGACGAGCCGTTCGCCGCTGCCGCCTACAGTGAAGCAGACTTCCTTGTCGGCGAAAGCAGTGAAACCGTGGCGCGGCGGCATCTGAGCAGAGACTTTGCCGCGACAGGTGAAGCGATCGCCGCGACGAGACACGCTGTCCGGTTTGCCGAAGGCAAGGGATTCGACCTGCGCGCGCATGTCGCCCGATTTCTCGAGAAGATCGGGCCACTTCACGGTGGCACCGTCAGGGATCGCATCATAGAGACGCTTCCGGATGGAAGCGATAGATTGAGCTGATTGGGTCATGTTGCACCCGTTAAGTTGCACCGCCAGTGGCGGCAATTCCTCGCGATGGAGGCATCTTCCACTAGTTCCGTAATCTAACAAAACCAACAAGCGGCAAAAGACGAACACCATGAAGGCGCTGTCATTTTGCATGTGTGAAACACGAATGCTGCTTGTTCTGGTTTTTGAGGACGAGGAAAACTGAGGATGAAGGAATTTCACCCTATGCTTCGATAAGTACTAAGTCAAACAAGAACTCATAGATTTCAAAACCAAAAGCCAAACCCTTTTGCCAGTCCAGAGTTGCCGATCGGGCGAAAAGCCGCTTCTTTTACCGGATGTAAAGCACAATGTAAACCACTATTGTTACCCAATGCCGGCTGTTTCACCCACACTTTTTTGGGTTTGCCTGCGCCAACGCGCGCTCACTGTTAACACCTTAAAAGCGGCAAAGAAAACCGGGCAACGAGCGGGTTTTCTTCAGCAGGAAATATCGCAAAATCAAACAGGCGGAGCGTCTTTGCAAATTCCGCAGGCGCGCGCGAGAGTTTTTTACAACAAAAAAATATACTGCCTCTAATACTTTTCGATACCAGAGCTTGATAGCTACAAGTCCTCATCTTTTCGTTTCTACCCGAGTAATACCGTCCCTTCCGAATTCCTCAGCTAATTGATTGCACCTTATGCGGAGTCAACCATCATCGATGGCTGATACCGCATGCGGTGCAGCAAATGCGAACAAAAGTTCGAGCGCTCGAGTAACCGGCAGGGTTTTGGTTTCAACCTCCCTCAGCTCCAATCAGAACCGAGGTCCCAAGCGGTTTTGAAAACTAGAGGAGTAATTCGCCATGACCTGGCAAATGATAATTTATCTCTCTGCTGCTGCGGCAGGCGCTTCACTCCTCGGTTTCGGAGGTTGGAAGGGCTGGCAGCTCCTGAAGGCATACCTGGCTCGCCCCAAGAAGTACTTCATTCGCACTCACGAAGAGGCGCATGCAAAGGCTCTCCGCGATGCCGGTCTCGATTTCGAAACTGGACAAGCTCCCGACGGTTCCCAGGGCCTCATCGTCAAATACGATCGCCTGAATGATTCGGTGGCAGCTCTTTCAGCTTCGCACACGGCGTCGCTCATGCTGGACGGCAACAAACTGCACGAAGCGGTTCTCGCCTTCCCTCACGAAAACGCCAATGCGTTCAACCCGACACGAATCGGCGTCTGGTTCGCCCGGCGCGACAAGAAGGTCGCCGCTCGTGTCCAGAAGGTCGTTCACAACGTGCTGGCTGGACGCATCAACCTGAATTTCGCAGTCAGCCTCGACCCCGGTGTGCGCACGATGCGCGAACGCGGATATTTCCATATCTGCTTCGGCAGCACTCCCAAAACAACCGAAAAACAGACACTGCCCGCGCGCCTCTTCGATATCGAACTGGAGCCGCAACAGGTCTGGCGCTTCACGGGACTGTCCGCGCCCGTCACCGACCCTGCAAGCGGTCACATCGTCGGCGAATTTTCCAAGGAAGGTCTACATATTTACGCCGATTTCTGGCAGATGGGCGAAGAGCAGCGCCTGGCGTTGCTGACGCGCGTCCTGCAACGGCTTCTTGTAGAGCGCGATCCGGCTGCCTTCCTCAAGGAAGTAGTCGAAGAAGAAGGCGAGGGCATTCCAAAACCGGCTGCACGCCAGTCGATCGCGGATGAAGGCTTCGCCGATGCCGAGGAGCGCGCAGTGGTTCGCGCCACTCTTCACGCCTTTCTGAGCCCGTTCGTGCGCGAAGAAATCCACGTGAAGAACTGCCAGGGCATCACCCAGCCCCCGCTCGACGACGGCATGTTCCACGTCTTCTTCAATTCGTCGGCCGGCGGTCGTCCGAATGAACCGGTGCCGGCGAAAATGCTGGGCTGCGACCTCATCCGGCGCGACAAGGCGTTCGGTCCTTCCGGGCTGGGCGTGCCGCTCTTCGAGAAGGACGGCTTCGTCTACGCGGAGCTGGTAGGGAGCAATCTCTACATTCACCAGCATCTGCTCACTCACTCCTCGAAATCGGAAGCGAAACTGCTGGCGCGGCTTTTCGTCAAGGTCGGGCAGTTGATTGAAAAGCAGCAATCCCGCCGAGGTGGACCGCGTTTCACCGAGCAGGATCTGCAAGACGAGTTGGCGCTGATTCTCTCCAGCACCACCGGTGCCACCAGCAAAAAGGGCGAGCCTGTTTCGGACGCGGAGCTTTCCAAAGCCCTGCGCGATTCGCTCAATGCCGACCTGGAGGTCTACCGCCTCGAGCACTCCGGTTCGGAAGAGCTGGGTCGCGAGTTCGACGAATTGTGCCGGGTGTATAAAGTGCTCTCGGTTCAGGTGAAGCAGCGCACCATCGTCGTCACGACGGACATGCTCTACTGCGTCGACCCGCGCTCGGGCAAGCGGCACGAGATCGGCGAGTTCAAGATCACCATCCCGATGGACAACTCGACGCAGGTAACCTGGATGAACCAGACTCGCACCATGCGCATCGACGGTCGCACCATGCACGCTCCTCACGTTTCCGCGCATGGCCACGCCTGTTTCGGAAACACGCAGGACCTGTTCCCGATGCTGATTAAGAAGCGCGAATTCGCCTCTGCCGTGCAGGTGGCCATTGCCTTCATCGAATCGGTAAATGTCTCGGACAACTGGGGCAGGGGAATTTCCCAGTGGCCGGAAGCGATCGGCAATGTGACATGAGCCCGGGAGAAGCAAAATGAAAAGCTATCTGATCAAAAGTCTTACGGATGAGCAACTGGGCTTGCTCACCACCGCCGGCGTGCAATTCTACCCCTGGGAAGACGGCGGCATCATGATTGAGGAAACTCAGCTCGAACTGCTGCTTGAGGCGCTCAACGCCACCGCCACCAGGGGCAAAGCCAGTTATCAGGGCGTCTACAAGCTCAAGCTCACCTTCAAGAAAAGCAAGAAGAACAAGAACGGGATGGGCGAGCAGCCAGGCGATAAGGAAGCCGAAGAGGAAGCAAAGGAAAGGGCCCGCAAACTCGAGAAAGAACGCCAGGAATCCCGGCGTCGCTATATCAAGGCTTGCGAGTCCCGCACCAAAGAATTCCTCGACGGAGCGACCAGGGTCGCCGGCGATTATCGCAAGAAGCTGACCGGGCTCAAATGGCGTTTCGTGCGCACGAAACGCGATGAGGTCTTCCAGGGTCAAGTCGAAGGCAACGAA
>Ga0268299_1002383_pt1 | contig 22850 bp, 22 predicted proteins | sample NOBtaG_FD_193484 | JGI IMG/M metagenome (GOLD analysis project Ga0268299, IMG submission 193484) | Activated sludge microbial communities from bioreactor in Nijmegen, Gelderland, Netherland - NOB reactor | ecosystem: Engineered > Bioreactor > Aerobic > Activated sludge | place: Netherlands... | reverse complement strand
CGGCGACGTGCACGGCGAGCTCGAGGCACTGCGTGCCCTCCTGGCGGTGCTCGGCTACCGGGACGACGGCCACCACCCCGGGGGACGCAGCCTGGTCTTCCTCGGCGACCTGTGCGACCGGGGACCCGACAGCCCGGGCGTGGTACGGCAGGTGGCAAACCTGGTAGCGGCCGGGCGCGCCCAGTGCCTCCTCGGCAATCACGAACTGAACCTGCTCCGGGGCGCCACCAAGAGCGCCAACGGCTGGTTCTTCGCGGAGGACCACGATCGCGCCCGCGGCAGGTTCCTGGACTGCGCACCGGCCACGCCAGCCGACCGGGAAGCCTTCCCCGCCTTCTTCGCCGGACTGCCGCTGGCCCTCGAACGCCAGGACCTGCGCATCGTGCACGCCGCCTGGCACCCCGACTCGATCGCCGCCCTCGCCAGGGAACCCCCCGACCGGCCGTTGCTGGAGATCTACCGGCAATACGCCGCTGCCACCGAGCACTGGGCCAAGACCGAGCCCGTCACGGCAGGCCTCCCCCGGGAGATGCGCGAGTGGGGCGCCTCGCTGGAGCGTGAGGACGTCCAGGTGCCGCTGCTGGTCGCCTGGGGGACCATGGACGAGCATTTCCAGATGTCCAATCCAGTGCGGGTGCTCACCTCGGGGGTCGAGCGACTGACGGACACGCCGTTCTTCGCCAGTGGCCGGTGGCGCATGGTGGAGCGCGTCCCCTGGTGGCGCGACTACGCCGACGACGTGCCCGTGCTGTTCGGCCACTACTGGCGGTGGTCGGATCCTGCCGGCACGGCCCGCTACTCGCGCGGCGAGCGCGACCTCTTCGCGGGCAGCACCGAGGACCAGTGGCTGGGCCCGCGCCGTAGCGCGTACTGCGTCGATTTCTCCGTGGGGGTCCGCTACCGGGAGCGGGCACTCGCGTCCGGCAAGCCCTTCCTCGGCCGGCTCGGTGCTATCCGCTGGCCGGAGCGGGAACTCGTCTACGACGACGGCGAACGCCTGCCACTCAGGGGCTGACCGGACTGAGCAGCTCGAGCAAGCGCGCCCGGCATGCCGCGAGGTCCAGCGGCCGGGCCGCTCCCGTCCGCTGCTTCGCCGCCCACACTGGCTCCGGAAAATGGGCGTCGTCCGCAAAGCGCGGAATGACGTGCCAGTGGAGGTGGGGCACCTGGTTGCCGAGGGACGCCAGGTTGATCTTGTCGGGCCGGAGCATGTCGCGCAGCGCCTGCTCCGCCGCCAGCACCACGCGCAGGCAGTGCTCCCGGTCGGCGGCCGGCAGGTCCGTCATCTCCCGCACGTGGGCGCGCCAGACAACGCGCAGGAAGCCGGGGTAGTCGCCGTCGCCGGCAGTGACGACGCGGAGCCGTTCATCGCGCCAGAGGGAAGGCGCGTCCCGGGACGTGCAGAGGGGGCAGTCGGCCGGCAATGTGAATCCCCGGTGTGGAGCCACCGGGACGCAGTGTAATCAGTCCGTCTTCCCGGCGTCGATGAGCGCCTTGAAGTGCCCGGAGTCCTCGGAGAACAGGGTCTCGGCAAAGCGCTCGTCCAGGTCCTCCAGGCGCAGCATGCCCGTGGCCCCGGTGTCCGTCTCGTCCATCGGCACGGGCGGCGGGGGCCGGGATTCCGCCGCCGGTGCGCGGCGCTCGGCGACGGCGACGGGGGCAGCGACCGGTTCGGCCGCCGGCGCGTCGGCGACGGGGCGGCCGATCTGCAGCCGGCGCGTGGCTTCGCTGGCCGGCAGCGGTTCGGCAGGCGGCAACGGTGCCGGTTCGACGCCCGCGGGCCGGGGGACCACCCGGTCGGCGGTGCGCCGCGTGGGCGAGGCCGGCGGCTTCTTCACGAGGTCGGCGGGCCCGCGGGTGCCGATCGGCTTCCAGCCGAGCTGCTCCGCTACCTGCCGGATCAGGTCGGCATCGACCTTGCCGCCCTGGCGCGCCTGGACCTCGCCGAGCACGGCGTCCATCAGCGTGTTGACCAGCCGCGGCACGCCGGCGACGTACAGGTACACGCTGGCCGGCGCGTTCACAGCCATGGTGTCGTCGGGATTGGCGCCGGCCGCCGCGAGGCAATGGCGCAGGTAGCCGGAAGTCTCGAGCAGCGTCAGCGGACGCACCTTGAGCCGGAAACTCAGGCGCTGGCGCAGCTGGATCAGCCCGGGCACGTCCAGCAGCTGGTGCAGGGTGTGCGGTCCCTGGAGCGCCAGCGACACGGGCGCGCAGAGCTCGCCGGTGAGGTGCACGAAGCGCAGCAGGCGGCGGGCGAGGTCGACGTTCAGGCCGGACACATCGAGCGCGATGATCAGCTGCCGGCCGCTGGCGCGCTGGGCGAGCAGGGCCTCCCGCAACCGGGCCGGCGGCGCGCTCGCGCCGGACCCGCCGGTCGTGGCGCCCAGGCCCTCCAGGACGGCATCGACGAACTCGCCAGGTTCCGCGCCGCGCAGGTCCACGGGCAGGAGCTGCACGTCGCTGTCAACCGGGGCGAGCGCGTGCTTCAGGAAGGCGGACTTGCCCACGCCGGGACCGCCCGAGAGGACGGCCACGCCGCCGGGGAAGGTCACCGCTTGGCGGAGGCGCGCGAGCGCGTTCGCCTGCAGCGGGTTGGCGACGAAGTACGGGGTGTCGGCGAAGGGGCGCATGGCCAAGGCAGCATGACTTAATTCGCGGCTGCTGCCGTTGACGGCCTTCACAGCCCCCGGCTCCGGGGGACCTAGAACCAGAACCGCAGCCCGGCCAGCCACCGTGCATCGCGCACACTTTCGCCGGCCTCCCGGGCCAGGTCGCCCGAGTCGCCGGGCTTGCCGGACCATTCCACGCCGACGTAGGGGGCGAACCGCCGCCGGACCTCGTAGCGGAGCCGCAACCCGACCGTGACCGAATGCAACCCGCTGGCGATGCCGTTGGCCAGGTCATCCCGGCCGTAGGCCTCGAGTTCCAGCTCCGGCACCAGCACGAGGCGGTTGGTCAGCAGCAGGTCCAGGTCGGCCTTCAGCGCGGCGGCCGACTGGCCCCGCTCCCCGAAATAGGCCGTGGCCTCCACGTGCAGCCAGCCGGGGGCGAGGCCCTGGACGCCGACGGCGGCGTAGCTCCGGGCCGTGACGGGTTCCAGGTCCTGGCGCAGGCCGGCCACCAGGTTCCAGCGGCTGCCGACCGGCCGCCACCAGAGCAGTTCGAGCCGGTTCTCTTCCGTCTCGCCGTCCACCCGCTCGCCCTCGGCGCGCAACAGGACACGGCCCGCATCCCGGCCGGCCCAGGCCTCCACGTCCCAGGCCAGCGCGCTGCCCTCCTCCGCGTCCTGCCACTCGAGCTGGTCGACCAGCAGCATCGTGTGCCAGGGATCGTCGTCCATGTGCGCGGTCATGCCGGCCGGCTCCCCGGCCATGGCGAGGAGCGGCGCGAGCACCAGACCGGCGGCGAGGGCGGCGAAGCGCACCGGCTCAACCATGGTTGTGCTCCTCCGGCAACGGCGCGGCGGCGACGAGGACGGTGCGGAACATGCCCGTGTCCATGTGCAGCGCCAGGTGGCAGTGGTAGGCCCAGGCGCCGGGCGCGTCGGCCGTCACCCGGTAGCTCAGGCGGTGGCCGGCCTTGACCACCAGCGTGTGCTTGCGGAGCTGGAAGCGCCCGGCTTCGTCCTCGAGGTCGCTCCACATGCCGTGCAGGTGGACGGGGTGGTCCATCATGGTGTCGTTCACCAGCAGGAAGCGCACCCGCTCGCCCAGGGCGAGCCGGATCGGCCCGGCCTTGGACATGCGCTGGCCGTTGAAGGACCAGGTGTAGCGCTCCATGTTGCCCGTCAGGTGCAGCTCGATGGTGCGTACGGGTTCGCGCCCGTCGGGATCCGCCTGCACGCTCGCGAGATCCGCGTAGGTGAGCACCCACCGGCCGTTGTCCCGCAGGCCCACGCCGGGATCGTCCAGCCGCGGCGAGGGATTCTCCGCGCGCATGTCCACCCAGGGACCGAACTCGGCCGGCGCGTGGGTGACCTGACCTGGGGTGTCGTGACCGGCCATGTCGTGGCCCGCCATGTCATGGCCCGCGTGGGAGCCGCCGTCGCCATGGCCCATGTCGGCCATGGTGAGCAGGGCCCTGGCATCCAGGGCGGGCACTTCGCCGGCCATGCCCGGCCGGGTTGCCAGCGTGCCCCGCGCGAAGCCCGTCCGGTCCATGGACTGGGCAAAGATCGTGTAGGCCCGGTCCTCCTGCGGCGTCACCAGCACGTCGTAGGCCTCGGCGTTGCCGATGCGGAACTCGTCCACCGTCACCGGCCGAACGGGTTGGCCGTCGGCCGCCACCACCGTCATCTTCAGGCCAGGGATGCGCACGTCGAAGAGCGTCATGGCGGCCGCGTTGACGAAGCGCAGCCGCACGGGCTCCCCGGGCCGGAACAGCGCGGTCCAGTTCGCCGCTGGCACCTGGCCATTCATGAGGTAGGTGTAGGTGTAGCCGCTGACGTCGGCCAGGTCGGTGGGATTCATCCGCATGGCGCCCCACGTCATCCGGTCGGCCACCGTGGACCGGATGCCGTTCCGGCTTGCGTCCCGGAAGAAGTCCCCGACGGTCCGCTGGCGGAAGTTGTAGTAGTCGGGCTGCTTCTTGAGGTTGGCGAGGACCCGGCGCGGGTCCTCGTCCGTCCAGTCCGACAGCACGATGACGTGCTCCGGTCCAGCGGACGCGGGCACCGTGTCCCGCGGGGAGATGACCAGGGCGCCGTAGAGTCCGAGCTGCTCCTGCATCCCCGAATGGCTGTGGTACCAGTAGGTGCCGCTCTGGACCACCGGGAAGCGGTAGGTGAAGGTCTCGCCCGGCGCGATGCCGGGGAAGCTCAGGCCGGGCACGCCGTCCATGGCCGCCGGCACCAGGATGCCGTGCCAGTGGATCGAGGTGGGCTCGTCGAGCGTGTTGGTGACGCGCAGCGTGACGGTATCGCCCTCACGCCAGTGCAGCACGGGCGCCGGCAGGGAACCGTTGACGACGACGGCCTGCCGCTCCCGGCCCGTGAAGTTGACGGGCACGGTGCCGATGCGGAGGTCGAACTGGTCGCCGGACAGCAGCACGGGCGCTGCCGCCGCGGCAGGCGGCCGCAGACCGAGCGCGGCCGCGGTGGCGCCGAGGGCCAGGCCCTGGACGAAGCGGCGACGCCCGGCATCGGGCGGTGTGTGGGTGGACACGGGCAATCTCCTCTGGCAGTTCAGCCGGCCCGGGCGGGCCGGCGCAACGCGAGGGGACTGCCTAGTTCAGGAAACGGCCGTGCAGCAGGGTCAGGGGCGGATCACCCGTGTGGCGGCCGGTGACGAGTTCAGCCCGGGACGCGGGGCTGGCAAGTTCCAGGACGCTGTGCAGGCTGCCGGCGCCCGGGCCGGCCGGCGGCAACAGCAGGGCAGGGACATCGGGCGCGGCGGGCGGCCTTGCCCGGCCCGGTGCCGGCGCGCCGTCCATGCCGGCCGGATCGGCCGCGGGCGCCAGGCAGGGCCCCACTTCGCCGGCGCCACAGTGCCCGCAGGGCTCCTCGGCGGCAGCGCTCATCGCCATCACGCAGGGCGCGGCGACGAAGTGCAGGACTGCAAACCCGGCGAGGAGCAGGCGGCGAGTCGCGACGTGGGTCGTTTCAGGGCTCACGGACGTGACTATACTGCCCGCGCGGCGCCACTGGAACGGACACCGGGGACGGCTTAAGTGAAGCGAACGGCAGCAAGGCTCTTCATCCTGGCGCTCTGCACGCTCGTCGGGCCGGTAGCCGGGGCAGATGCCGGCGAGCCACTGCCCGGCTGGCGCGACGGGCCAACGCGCCAGCGCCTGCTGGACTTCGTGACCGAGGTCACGACGCCGGGCGGCAGCGGCTACGTCACGCCGGCCGAGCGCATCGCGGTTTTCGACGACGATGGCACCCTCTGGCCCGAGAAACCGCGGGCCCAGGGCATGTTCGCGTTGCAGCGGCTGCGCAGCGTCGCCCCCGACCACCCGGAGTGGCGGAGCCGGATGCCCTACGCGGCCGCGCTGGAGCTCGGCAGCAAGTACCTGGAGGAGGCCAGCGACGCGGCCACGTTCCAGCTCCTCGCAGCGGCCCACGCTGGACGCACCCAGGATGATTTCCGCCGGGACGTGCGCGAGTACTTCGGCACGGCCCGGCATCCCCGCTTCGACCGGGCCTACACGCAACTGGCCTACGGCCCCATGCGCGAACTGGTCTCCCACCTGAAGGCCAACGGCTTCCGGGTCTTCGTCAGCACCGTCGGCAGCATCGACCTGGCACGGATCCTGGCGGAGGACATGTACGGCATACCCGCGGACGACGTCCTGGGCAGCAGCGTCGTCAGCATGCTGCGGAAGGAAGACGGCCAGCTCGTCCTGCGCCGTCTGGCGACCGTGCACGGCCTGAACGACGGCCCGGTGAAGCCGCTGATGGTCGACGCCCACGTGGGCCGGCGTCCGATCCTGGCCGTCGGCAACGTGAACTCGGGCGGTGACATCGACCTGCTCCGCTACAGCGAGCAGGCGGGGCGTCCGAACCTGCAGATGCTGATCCGGCACGACGACTTCGAGCGGGAATATGCCTACGACGAGCCGGACGGCGCGTCGGTGAAGGCCGCCAATGCCAGCGGCTGGCTGCAGGTGAGCATGCGCTACGACTGGCTCCGGATCTTCGGTGCGGAATAGGTACGAGACTGCAGCCGGCAGCCCCGGCCCCGCGGGCGCGCAGTACACCCGGGAGCGCACCAACTTCGCCGTCTACAGCCGCCATGCCACGGGCATGGCGCTGTTGCTCTACCGGGGCGCGGACGACGACGCGCCGTTCCAGGAAATCACGCTGTCGCCGCCGGGCAACCGCCACGCCTTCACCTGGCACGTGGCCGTCCTGAAGCTGCCGGCGGGCACCCACTACAACTGGCGGGTCACGGGCACCTCCGGAAACGGCGGCACCGGCGAACAGGAAGTGCTGGATCCCTTCGCGCGGGCAGTCAGCACCGCGCACTGGCGGCGCAGCGACTGGCAGCCGGGCCGGCCGCTCGGCATGCGCGGCGTGGTCACGGCGCAGGCCCGCGAACCCGCGCCAGCGCCGGCGCCGATCGGGCTGGAGGGCGCCGTCATCTACGAACTGCACGTCGGCGGCTTCACCCGGCACCCGTCCTCCGGGGTGGAGAAACCCGGCACCTTCAGCGGGCTCGTCGAGAAGATCGCCTACCTGAAGGACCTGGGCATCACCCACGTGCAGCTGTTGCCGGTGGCTGCCTTCGACCCGCAGGACGTGCCCGGTTCGGTCGCCGGCCGCGGGCTCGCGAACTACTGGGGCTACAGCCCCGTGGCGCCCGCGAGCCTGCACCCGGGCTACGCGACGGACCCGGACCCGACCACCCACGAGGCCGAGTTCCGGGCGATGGTCCGGGCCTTCCACGCGGCCGGCATCGGCGTGCTGCTCGACGTGGTGCTGAACCACACGGCGGAAGGCGGCGACGGGGGGCCCGTGCTCAACTTCAAGGCGCTCATGCCGGACGAGTTCTACCACCGGGACGGCACCGGCTTCCGCGACTACACCGGCTGCGGGAACACGATCAACACCAATCACCCCCTGGTCACCCGGATGCTCGTGCAGATGCTGCGCACCTGGACGGACGAGCGGCAGGTGGACGGCTTCCGCTTCGACCTGGCCAGCGTGTTCGTCCGCGGCGGCGACGGCGCGCCGCTGCCCGCACCCGCCGCGCCCTGGGCCATCGAGGACGCCCTGCCCGGCCGGCCCCTGATCGCGGAGCCCTGGGACGCCGCCGGCCTGTACCACGTGGGCAATTTCCCGGGGCGCGGCTGGAGCGAGTGGAACGGGCGCTACCGGGACGCCCTGCGGCGCTTCCTGCGGGGCGACGCGGGCCTCACGGGCGAGATCGCCACGTGCCTCGCGGGCAGCAGCGACCTGTACCAGGCCAGCGACCGGCGCCCCGTGCACAGCATCAACTACGTCACCTGCCACGACGGCTTCACACTCATCGACCTGGCGAGCTACCGGGAGAAGCACAACGAGGCGAATGGCGAGGGCAACCGGGACGGCTGGGAGCACAACCTGAGCTGGAACTGCGGCACGGAGGGCGAGACGCTCGACGCGGCGACGCTGCGCCTGCGCCACCAGCATGCCCGCAACGCCATCGCCCTGCTGATGCTTTCCCAGGGCGTCCCGATGCTGCTCGCGGGCGACGAGGTCCTGCGCACCCAGGGCGGCAACAACAACGCCTGGTGCCAGGACAACGAGACGTCCTGGTTCGACTGGCGGCTCGCGGAAACCAATGGGGACATGCTGAACTTCGTGCGCCAGGCGATCGCCCTGCGCCGCCGGCACCCGAGCCTCTCGCGGCCAGCGTTCCTCACCGGCCAGATCGAGCCGGCCCGCGGCATCCCCGACGTCACCTGGCACGGCAGGCTGCCCGGCGAGTCGCCATGGAACCCGGAGTCACGCTACCTGGCGTTCACGCTCGCGGGCTGCAGCACGGGCGAAGAAGACCTGCACGTGCTGATCAACATGTCGGACCGGAGCGAGTCGGTGCTGCTGCCCGTCATCGAGGAGCGCCGCTGGCACCTGGCCCTGGACACGGGCCGGGAGTCTCCGTGGGACATCGTCCCGCGGGACACCCAGACGACCTGGGTGGCGCCACGCTACCTCAGCCAGCCACGGAGCGTGGTGGTGCTGGAGGCGCGCTGAGCGAACGCCACGGACACGAGTCTGTTGCGCGGGCCGGTGATATTCTTGCGCTGGTCCTCAGCCTCGGAATGACACCATCGACACGCTGCGCGTCCTGACGGTGACGGGAGTCGATGTCGAGCTGCCACTGGCGGGGCCCGGCAGTCGCAGCTATGCCTTCATCATCGACTGGCACATCCGTATCCTGCTGGCCATGGGCTGGGTGCTGGCGGCCCTGCTGGGCTCCTGGGCTATCGGCGGGCAACCCGCGACAGGAGTGATTGCCGGCTTGCCGGCAGCGGCGATCTACCTGCTGTATCACCCGGTTGTCGAGCTGGCGATGGGTGGACAGTCTCCTGGCAAGCGTATCGCTCGCGTAAGGGTGGTTGGCCGCGATGGCCAGCCCCCGACGGTCATCGCCATCCTGATCCGGAACGCATTCCGGCTGGTTGACTCACTTCCCGCGTTCTATACGGTCGGCCTGGTGTCCACGATGGTGACCCGGGATTCGGTCCGTGTCGGCGACCTGGCGGCCGGCACGGTGCTGGTCAACCTGCCCGACGACACGCGGCGAGCTGCGGTACGGCAGCAACGGCTGGCACACCAGACGCGGCTGTCGGTTGCCGACGCGGAACTGGTGAACGATCTGCTCGATCGATGGAAACAGCTCACACCGGCGGTCCGCCAGCAACTTGCCCACACACTGCTCGGTCGCTTCGGCCAGCAACCGGGTGCAGCCTCGGACATGGATGACGAGAATCTCCGATCCGCCCTCCAATCGCTCGTCGAGACACCCGGATGACGGCCACGAACGCCGGATCCGGAGATAGGGCCCGGACCGCGCTGAACGACTGGCTGCGGGCACGAGCAGCCGGCTGGGCCGACCTCGGCAACCGCATGGCGCGGCTGCGGGGCGGCCGGCCCATCGCCGTCGGCGAGGCACTGGAACTCGCGAGTACGTACCGGCGCATCGGCCACGACCTGTCGCTGGCCCGGCAGCTGGCGGCACCGTCGTCGACGACGACCTTCCTCGCCCAGCTCTATGCCGATCTTCATCAGGTACTGACCCAGCCGGTCGGCCGGCCCTCCGAGACGCTTCGCACCCTGCTGCGCAACGAGGTACCCGCCGCCATCCGGTCGATGCGCACGCGCATCCTGCTGGTCACCATACTCTTCCTGTCCGCTGCTGCCGCGGGCTGGATCCTCGTTGCGATCAATCCACAGCTGGTAAGCCTGGTCGCTTCGCCGGCCATGATCGAGGAGGTCGAGGGCGGCGGGCTGTGGACAGATGGCCTGTTGAACATCGTACCCCCGGCGGTGCTGTCCGCCTCGATATTCACCAACAACATCGTCGTCGCCCTGACTGCCTGCTGCATCGGCGCGCTGTTCGGCCTTGGGACGTTCTACATCATCGGCTTCAACGGCTTCATGCTCGGTGCCATATTCGCCTTCGTCGGCCAGCATCACATGGCCATGCGGCTGTTCGAGTTCGTCGTGGCCCACGGCATCGTCGAGCTGTCGGTGATCGTGGTCAGCGGAGCGGCGGGAATCACGCTCGGCGAGGCCCTGATCAGGCCGGGCATCCGGTCCCGTCGCCGGGCCTTCGAGCTTGCTGCCCGCCGGGCCACCGGCGTGATGCTGGTATGCATAGCTTTCCTGGTTGGCGCAGGACTGATCGAGGGCCATGTCTCGCCAAACCCCACCTACCCGTTGACGGCGCGGCTCGTGATTGGGACCTCGTACATGTTCCTCTTCGTGGTAACGATCAGTGGCGCAGGCTGGCGCAAATCGATCGGCTAGAGCCGCCTCTCCGCCCTGATGGACCGGTAGGCACGCGCCAGGCCTTCTTCAGCATAGGCGGGATGGAACACCTGGACACGGCAGCCGAATCGAGTCAGGCGGAGAGCGTTGGCACGCTGAGCCTGCCGGAACTCCTGGGCAGCCAGCGCCACGTAGGGATCGAGCCAGTTGGCAGGCTCAGCGGTCTCCAGCGCCGAGACCGCCGCGCTGTCGAAGTCGATCACCAGAACGAGATGACGCTGGGTGATGAGCCGCAGGGCGGTCGTGAGCTGGGTGGCCACGGACGGATCGTCGAGCTCGGTCATCACGATCACCAGCGTCCGGTGCCGAACCAGCGTCTGCAGCCTGAGTGCAGCCAGCAACGGATTCGAGTCAGCGGCATGGGACTTAAGCAGGGAAAGCTCCCGCTGCAGCCTGGCGCCCGCCGTTGCCGCCCGCATCGGTGGACAGACCAGGAGCGGCTCGCCGGCAAACGCCACGAGGCCAACATGGTCGTCGGCCTGCGCCGCAAGCTGTATGACGCGAGACGCCATATTCACGCAATGCCCGAGCCTCGGAAGCGAGTCGAGCATGGCGCGGCTGCTGCGGCCGGCATCTATTAACAGCATCACTTCCTGCCGGTGCTCGACGAGCATCTCCCGCGTGATGAGCGCGTTGCTGCGGGCACTTGCCTTCCAGTCAATGCTGCGTCGGGGATCACCCGATCGGTACGGGCGAAGTTGGTGAAGGTCGACACCGTAGCCAATATCCCCCCGGGACTGGATTCCCTGCGCAGTCGCCAGCACACCCAGTGCGGCCCGCGTGGCAGGCTCGGGTACGACAAGCAGGTCGGTATCGAGTGGGATCTGGGTTCGCCACCAGGTAAGCCCGAGCGGACCGAGGACACGACAAGGTAGCTGGACGCGGCGTAGCCGGCCCAGGCTGACGGCGCACACGCTGATTTCGAGCGTGCTGGGCTCCGTATCGGGCCGGTCGAAGGTCCGCAGTCCATCCGGACTCTGAAGGCCGTGTGCCAGAGTCGTCCGGACGGTCAAAGAAGTGGCTCCGGGCGGGGTGATCTCAAGGGCGATCCGGAGGCGGACCTCGCGACCGAGCGGCAGCGGTCGAAAATCAAGCACACGCCCGCGAGCCCGATACCGAGCAGCGAGTACGCCATCTACCACGATCGCGACTAAACCCGCGAGCAGCGCCAGTCGCCAGAACACTTCGAGGGGCGGCGTCGCTAGCCAGGTAGCCACGATGCCGACGATCACGATCAGTCCGGCCAGCAGCAGTGCCCGCGCGCTCAGCACCGGCGATGGCCTAGCGGGGCACCGGCACGCTGGACACTATTTCGTCAAGGTGGGTGACAGGATCCGGGTTCGAGAGGATCGCCTCCGGACCCAGCTGTACGCGATGGGCCATCACGAGGGGCGCCACCGCCCGGACGTGATCAGGCGCCACGTAGGAATCGCCGTCGATCGCGGCAGCCACGCGGGCGCAACGGACCAGGGCGAGGACACCGCGAGTGGAAAGCCCCAGGGCAAGGCGGTCGCTCCTGCGGGTCGCTTGCGCGAGGTCCAACGCATACTGGTGGAGCGCCGGGCTGACCTCGATCCGGGACACCTCCGCACGGGCCTCTGCCAGCAGGCCCGGCGACAGCACTTCAGTGTCGGCGGTCCCGTCGTCCGGGGTTGCGCCATAGGTCTCCAATACACGGAGCTCGCTGGACCGGGCGGGATAGCTGATCAGCACGCGGACCAGGAACCGGTCGAGCTGCGATTCGGGCAGTGGGTATGTGCCCTCGAGCTCGCGTGGATTCTGCGTGGCGATTACCAGGAAATCCGGCGGCAACCGCATGGTGTCCCGGTCCACCGTAACCTGGCGTTCCTCCATGGCTTCCAGCAACGCAGACTGGGTCTTGGGCCCGGCACGATTGATTTCGTCCACCAGAACCACGTCGGCGAACAGAGGACCCGGCCTGAAAGTGAAGACACCGCCGTCGCGCTCGTAGACATGCACGCCAGTAATGTCGCTCGGCATCAGGTCGGCGGTGCCCTGGACGCGCTGGAAGCGACCACCCAACGCTGTGGCGATCGTCTTGGACAACCTTGTCTTGCCGACGCCAGGCACTCCCTGCAGGAGCACGTGCCCGCGCATCACCACGGCGATGGTGATGGCACGGACCACGGAGTCCATGCCGAAGACAACCCGGGATGAGATCTTCTGAAGCTGCTGCTCGAGCTGGCGGACGGCTGTCACGAGAAGGCTCTCCTAGCGGCATTGAGCCGGCGTTGAAGGATCCTGAGGTCGACGCGGCGGCCGGCCTTCAGGCGCGCATGGTCAGCACGGAGCGACTCCACCAGGACGGGATCCAGCCGCGAAATTGCGGCGATCCGCTGCCAGATGGTGTCCTCGGGACCGGCCTCCACGTAAGGATGGACATGAGCGAGATAGTTCGCGATGAGGCGCAGACCTGCGTCGGCCGGATCTGACTTCCGGGCCAGCAGGCCGCCCATGACCCGGACGAACGCGGCGTTCCCGGTCATGGCGTCCGGCTCCTCGTGCTGCCCAAGCCGGCTGTCCGCGAATACCGCATAAAGCAGCCAGAACCCGAGCAGCAACGCCAGGGTCGTGGCAAGGCGCGGATCGGCAAAGAAGGCCCGGGCGTCGTAGACCGTCGTCAGGCCGTGGTGAAAGTCGTCGAAGATGACGCTGGCCCCTGGCCGCAGGTGGTGTGCAACGAGATTGGTAACGAGCCGGCGGTTGTCCCGCTGGCCGATAATGGAGTTCTGCCACAGACTGGCGAAGGTGGTGATCACGATTGCCCCTTCGCCAAAGTTGGTGATGAGCAGGGCATCGACGTCGACTTCGGGGTCCCGGGCAAGGCTGAAGGCTGGAGCAGCGGCATCGGGGTCGAGGTCCCACGGACCTACCGGTAGCTGCGAAACCGCCGCGAGCTGGCTCACGCCCTCGGTAAGCCAGTGCCCAGGCAACGCCGTAAGAACGAAGGACCGGGGCCAGGCGGCATCGGTTCCCTCGTCATCCCGGGCATCGCCCTCCTCGCCCGCGTCATCTCCCCCTTCTGCTTCCGATCCGGCGGTATCGGGGCGAAATGTAGCCTGAATGGCAGTGAAGTATGCGAATTCTTCGATGAAATTTGTCGTGCTGGCCGTCGTAGTCCAGGTGGGCGTGTCGTTGAGGCCAGCAAGTATCACTAGGGTGTTGCCATCGGCAACCCAGTCGAGCATGGCATTCATCTCGCCCCGATCCGGCGCAATGTGGTACGGCATCACCGTGATGAGGATGTGGCCCGGCCGGGCAAATGAGCCATCACGTTCGAGAAGGACCTGGGGCGGTTCGCGAAGGCTGTGGATCGACAGTCCCGACTGCTCCAGCCACTGCGCCAGTGCAAGGTATCCCTCGGGGCCTGGCGCGGTACTGAGCGGCCTCTCGAGCGTCACGGGCGGCGACCGCGGAGCCAGAATGCCCCACACCGCATAGGCACCAGCCAGCACCGCCACGAGCATCGCCAGCCGCTCCTTCACTGCGCAACCCCGGCGATGATCTCCCGGGTAGCGCCGATGGCATCGGCCAGTTCGCCGTCAGCCGGCCTGGAGTCTGAATAGGTTACGCGCTCCGCGAGCCTCGCGACCCTGGCTATGGCAGCCAGCTCCCCGGCCGTCGCCCCCCGGACCGCCTGGCCAAGCTGCCGGTGGCTTAGGGCGGCGTCCGGACCCAGGCGGTGGGCCGATCTCAGCGCACTTATCAGGACAGCCAGGAGGATTCGGGGCTGCTGCGCTGCTGGCGCCCCGGCAAGCTGGTCCAGCGACGGCTCGGCGAAGACCGGCTCGCGGACCGTACCGGCGCGCCACGAGCCTCGCACCCGCTGGAAGACGGCGCCCCAGCGTCGCCCGTGAGTGCGCCACAGTACGGCCAGAGCGGCCAATATCAGCGCCGACAGAAGGAGTATGCCGGTCCACTTGAGCAGTGCCGTCAGCGCGCCGGGCCACTCGAGACCGAGCTCCGGCAGCTCGATGTTGAAATCAGGGAAGGCATCGGCAATAGCTGCAAGCTGGGCCCTGGCCCAGGCCGCGAATAGTTCGAGCAGCGATGGGGAATGCTCGTCATGCCCCAGGTCGGCAATGATCCGGTCGAGGGCGCGGACATCCGGCAATTCCTGCCGAACGCGGCGTCCGAACCGGCCGGCCAGGGTTTCTAGTTGCGCGCAGTCGTCGAGGATCGGGCCGGCGTGCGTCCCGGCATCACCAGTGCAATTCGCAACCGTCAGCGGGGGACTCCCGAACGCCGGCGCCAGTACGAATAGCGCGAGCAAGACAGCACGCCGCAGACCCACCCGCTAGTTTCCAGCTGCTCCAACCCGCTCGAGCAGGTCGCTGCCGTCCTTGCGGAGCCGCAGGTCCGAATAGACCGAGTACATGAAGCAGTATGGCAGCGGCATCAGCGGTGCAAGAACCACAGCGACGACCAGCTGGATGACAATGAGTGTATCGACGGCCGCGGCAGGATCCTGCTCGTCGATGAATGGCACCGCCGACAGACCCGACAGAACTGAGGCAATCGCCAGCAGCGCAACTATCAGAATCGTTAGAACCGTCAGGACTAGCGCGGTCCGCCACCATACCCCCCTTACCAGTTCGCGGGCACGCCGGATGCTTCCCCAGGGCCCCAGCCGTTCCGCGACGGGAAGTACGGCGGCAGGGTACAGGGCTACCATGAGGTAGAGTCCCGGAATCACGAGCAGCACCAGGCCCACCGCAATCGCGAGGCTCACGAGCAGTCCGGTGCCGAGCATGGCCGGGAATCGGCGCACACCGGCCGCCAGCACGCTCCCGAGAGACGCCCCGCCCGTCTTGGCAGCCAGGTCGACGCCGGCCAGCACGATTGCCCAGGAAACGATGTAGAGGAGGACTATCGCCACGAAGCTCACGATCGCCCCTGCACCGATCATCGCCGGGTCGGGCGGCTTGCCCGGCTCCAGCTCGGCCAGACCCGACAGCATCACCTGGGGCAAGACACCAAGTACGGAAGCGACGATCGCGATGGGCAGCAGGGTCTTCCAGGACGCGCGAAACAGGCGGAACCCGTCGTCGAGAATTCCGCCGATGGACAAGGGTGCAGTCGGCAACTGGTACATGGATCCCCCCGACAAGATGGTTCCGGATGAGCAACATCCCCACGCCCCGGGGCAGCAGCAGTCAGCACTACCCTTGGCCGACTCTAGCATGGCAATCCGCAGTGCGGTCTGCCCACGGGGCTGCCAGTCCGCGCCGCCAGCCTACTTCCGCGGCGACACCCACATGCGGATCTCGGCGCGGAACACCTGCTCTCCCTGACCGTCCGTCACGCTCACGGGGACCGGCAGTTCGGCCGCAGGCCCGAACCCGGGCAGGGCCGGCAACTCCGCGACGGCGCGGAGGTCGCTGCCCGCCTTCTTCAGGTACTCGACGGTCATGCCCTTGGGGATCCACCGGTGACTCGCGGGGACGGTCGCCTCGCTCATGATCCCGGCCGCCAGCTCCGCCATGTTGCACATGGCGATGGCGTGGACCGTGCCCAGGTGGTTGGTCACCGCCCGGCGCTTGCGGATCGCGACCTCGCAATAACCGGGCCGGAGGGCGACGAAGCGCGGCCGCACCGAGGAAAAGTAGGGGGCCTTCAGGCAGATCAGGCGGCTGAACAGCCACTTGCCGCCGGGAATCCCGGCCAGCCTGCCCCACAATGCCAGCACCGGGTTCGTCGCGGCCATGCCCCCAGCTTACCGTCCCGGGACCGGGATTCGTACAAGCCCTTATTCACCCGCCGGGCCCCGGACGGCACTGTCCAGGGCGGGAGGAACCAGACATGCCGGAAATCACCGCCCGGACGACCATCGCCGAACTCCAGGCGGGCCCGCCCGCCCTCCTGCAGGTGCTCCGCTCGACGGGGCTGTACCGGGACGGGGACGACCCCGCGCTGACGGTTGGCCAGCTCTGCTGGTCCTGGGGCTTCAACCCGGGCATCCTGCTGACCATGCTGGAGGCCGCGAACGTGCCAGTGCTCCCCCCGCCGGTGGACATCCAGCCGTTCCTGGCCATGCCCCTGCCCGACTTCGTCGCGCACATCGAGTCGGCGCACCACGCCACGCTCCGCGACCAGCTGCCGCGGCTCGAGGCGCTAACGGCCGAGGCGACCATGGCGGCGCCGGGTGAGCCGCGCCTCGCGGAACTGCGCACCGAGGTGGAGCGGCTGGCGGCGGAGCTGCACGCCCACCTGGCCCACGAGGAAGAGGCCCTGTTCCCGATGATCCGCGGCCTGGCCGCCGGCACCGTGGTGGCGACCCGCTGCGGCAGCGCCGTCGGCGGGCCCGTCGCCTGCATGGAGAACGACCACGCGATCGCCGAGCGGGCGCTGCACCGGCTCCGGAAACTGACCGACGACTACACCGCGCCGGCCAGCGCCGGCACGTTGCTCACCCTCCTCACCGAGTTCGACCGGGACCTGCGCGAGCACATGTACAAGGAGAACGAGGCGCTGTTTCCCCGGGCCGTCGAGGCCCAGCGTGAAGCCGCGCGCGCCCGCTTCGAGCCCGGCCGGCAACTCGCCCGATCGCCCGCATGAAGGTCGACGTCCTCCTCGAGCCGGACCAGACACCCGACCAGCTCCGGGAGCTCGCCCTGCTCTGCGAGGAGATGGGCGTAGAGCGGATGTGGCTGCAGAACTACGTGGCCTGCCGGGACCCGTTCATGAGCCTCGTGCCGGCGGCCCTTGCGACCCGGCGCGTGGGCCTCGGCGTGTGCGTCATCAGCCCCTGGGAAATGCACCCGGTGAAGATGGCGAACGCACTGCTCACCCTGCAGGAGTACTCCGGGGGACGGGCGAGCCTGGTCATCGGCGGCGGCGGCGAGTGGCTGGCCCGCCTCGCCATCGAGCCCGTGAAACGCGTGCGCGCGGTGCGGGAAGCGATCGAGCTGGTGCGCGGCGGGTGCAGCGGCACGCCACTGACCTACCAGGGCGAAACGTACAAGGTGTACGGCTACCGGCCACAGTTCGGCATCGGCACCGCGCCGCCGCCCATATACGCCGGCGCCAATCAGGCCCAGATGCTCCGGGCGACGGTGCCCGCGGCGGACGGCGTGATGTACAGCGACATGACGCGCCAGCTCATCGCCGGCACCGTGGCCCGCACGCGGGGGGCGCTGGCGGCGAAGGACCGCGACCCGGCCGGGTACCGGATCAGCAACATCTGGGCATGGCACATCAAGGCGGACGCGGCAGCGGCGCGCCGGGAGGCCTGCCGGGAGCTGCTGCTGCGCGGGCTGCTGGAGCCCTGGTACCTGGAGTCCTTCCTGGATGCGGACGAGTGCGCCCTGGTGGCGCGGGAGAAGCGCGCCTTCTTCCAGGCCTACCGGGACCGGTCCGGCGTCATCAAGGGCGTGCCGGATACTCTGGTGACCAAGCTGCTCGTGAACTTCTCCTTCACCGGCACTCCGGACGAGATCGGCGGGCGGCTGCCGGAGCTCACCGCGTTCGCGGCGGCCGGCGTGACGGAACTGAACTTCCGCCTGCACGACGACCCGGCAGACGCGATCCGGCTGATCGGTGAGCGGGTGATTCCGGCGCTCGACGGGTGATATCTTGGTCGCGGCGTAGTCCCGAAGAGGCCCGGCCCCATGAATGACCCACGACCGCTTGCCCGCTGCACCCTCGCCCTCGCCACGGCGCTGCTCTCAGCCGCCGTCGGGGCCCAGCAAACCGACGTGATTTCCGGCGCCAGCCCGGTCACCACGCCGGCCGAGAGCAGCAGGGAACTGCCGGTGCGCCGGATCCCGGACATCCCGCCGGCGGCCGAGGCCTACTACTCCCCCGATGGCCAGACCCTCATCGCCCAGGTGCGCGACCCGGATGCGCAGCAGTCGGGCGACAAGCGCGTCGGCAGCGCGCTGACCTACATCTTCACCGAAGACGGCAAGACGATCCGGCGGATCAACGACCGCGGCCAGGACGCCTGTTCATTCTTCTTCCCGGACGGGAAGCGCGTGATCTGGACCTCCACGCGGGACAACATGGACATGCCGCTCGGCAACTGGTCCGATCCGAACGACTACCCGCCTGGCGCGGAGCTGTACACCTCCGACCTGTACGGCAAGGACATCAAGCGGCTCACGAACAACAAGTGGTACGACGCCGAGGTCACGGTCTCCCCGAACGGCGAGTGGATCGTGTGGACACGGGTGATCGACGGCAACGCGGATCTCTGGCGGATGCGCGCGGACGGCACCGGCGAGCAGCAGATCACCTTCACCACGGACTGGGAGCCGGGCGCACCGTTCTACCTGCCCGACAACGACACGATCATCTTCCAGGCCTGGCGCGCGAGCGAGCTCGGCAAGGTGAACCCGACACCGATGACGGTGTTCACCATCAAGGCGGACGGCACCGGCCTGACCCAGCGCACCTTCGACCGGGACATGACCTGGGGGCCCGGGCCGGCCGCCGACGGGCGTCATTACATCTTCACGCGCATCATCGACGGCAACAACCACGAGCTGTTCCTGGGCGACCTGGCGGGCGGCGAGCCGCGGCGGCTCACGTTCAATCCCGGCTTCGATGGCATGAAGTCGTTCTCCAGGGACAGCAGCAAGATGGTGTTCGTGCGGATGGCGGGCAACGGCCCGCTGAAGGGCCTGTACTCCCACGTCATGGACATGTCGTCGCTTAAACTGGGCCCGGAGAACTACCGGGGAATTCCCCGGACGCCGGTACCCGCCAACGCGGTGCTGGTGACGGACTTCACTGACCGACGCTGACGCGGGCTATCGCCCACCCTGAACCCGCTTCGGCAGGGACGAGACCTGTCGATCGACGTCAGTCCTGCACCAGCCCCGGCGGCCTGCCCAGCAGCCGCCGGGAACATAGGGTGGATCCCTACGGGCAAACCCTCGGCAACCCCGCGATCAGGTCCCGGGTCCTGGCGAACCCGGCCACCAGCTCCGGCTTGTCCCCCGCCCCCTCCGGCAGGTAGACCCCGAACAGGCTCTCGCCCGCCACGTCGACGAAGTTGATACCCCGCATCGGCCCCTGGGCGCTCTGCAGTTCCACCGCGTAGATCGCGCCCACCAGGTCCGGGCGAAGGTGCCCGCCGAGCCCGGCGCCCTCCTGCTTCAGGTTGAAGAACTGGCTCTTCGCGGACGGCTCGCCCGCTGGTATCCGGCCCCGCACCTCGATCACGTTGCCGCCCTTCACCACGACCGCGGTCGCGTCCTCCCAGGCCTGCAGCGACTCCCACACCGGGTGGAAGGCAGCCCCGGTGGTACCGGTCGTCGCCTTGCCCGCGAGGGCGCTCAGCACCACGGCTTCCGTCACGCCCAGCCTGCCGGCAGCCATGAAAGTGGGCGAAGCCGGCGGCGTCGCGTAGGCCTCACGGACCTTCGCCGCCTGGTCGGCGGTGGCGCAGAGGGATGGACCGGCGAGCAGGCCGGTGCTTGCTCCCGACAGGACGAGTACGGCGAGGACGTGACGCAACATGGGGATTCTCCTCAAATGCGGGGCGACAACGGGACGAAGGCGCTGGTGCGCCGGATGTAGGCCTGGTATTCGGGCCGGCGGCTGGCGATGTCCTTCTCCGTCAGCGCGACGCCGGACACCTTGAGCAGCAGGAAGGTGAGCAGCAGGGGCCCGATGAGAGTCCACCAGGCGCCGCCCGCGGCGGCGATCAGCCAGAGACTCCACCACATCACGGTCTCGCCGAAGTAGTTGGGGTGACGGCTGTAGCGCCACAGGCCCCGGTCCATGACGGCGCTGCCGGCATCCGGGCTCTGCTGGAAGCGCGCCATCTGGAAGTCGGCGACGGCCTGCAGGAGGAAGCCGCCGAGCCAGAGCACGGCCGCGACGACGTCCACGGGCCCTGGCGGCGCTGCCGACGTGACCGCGCCGAAGAGCGGCGCCGCAATGATCCAGGCGAGCACGGCCTGAAGCAGAAACACCAGATACAGGCTCTTGAATGCGAAGCCGGGTTCGTTGCGCGCCCGGATCTCCCGGTAGCGGCGGTCCTCGGGCTTGCCCCGGCCGCGCCAGTGGATGTGGAGCGCCAGGCGCACCGCCCAGAGCACGGCCAGCAGCACGGCCAGCGCGCCCCGCGGGCCTGCCTCCGCCTGCAGCAGCCAGGTCACGCCCGCGCCGGCCACCGCCAGTCCCCAGAAGATGTCCACGATGGCCACGTTGCGCAGCGGGAGGGAGAGCAGCCAGGCGACGAACATGAGTCCCGCCGCCGTCGCGAGGCCCGACAAGGCCAGCATCGTCACGGTACCGCTGCCTCGACGGCGCCGCGCACGCGCCTGACCACGCTGCCCACACCGGGCAGCTGCTCGTGGAGACCGGTGCCGGAGTCCCAGAAGTCCTTGTGGACGAGCACCCGGCCGTCCGCGTCGAAGCGCATCTGTGAGACGCCGTAGGTGAGCACCGGATTGCCGCCGTTCAGCCCGTCGGCCACCACGGTCATGCGCCAGCGCACGTACCAGTCGGTCCCGACGGGCGCCCGGTCGAGGAACTCCACCTTCAGCAGGCTCGCCTGCTCCATCGTGTGGGTGAAGTAGGCCTCGATCCGGTCCGCGCCCTCGATCCCGACCAGCGTGTCGTTGAGGTAGCCCCCGGGCGCGTAGACACCCGCCGTCTGTTCCCGCACCGAGGCGGTCGTCATGCCGTCGAAGTAGCGCTGGACCCGGGCGAAGGCCTGCTGTTCGGCCTCCGAACCCGGCTCGAGCGTCACGGCCAGGGGTGCCGTGCGTTCGAGCGCGCGCTCGTAGGACGCGTTGAGTTCCGTGAGCGGGGTCGGCGCCGCGCCACAGCCGGCGAGCACCAGTGCGGCCATCGCCACCATCGCCATCGAGCCGGGTTGCTGCCAGTGCGCCATGTCCACCCCCCTCGCCGCCAGTGCCAGAGCCTATCGAGTTTCCACGCCGGGTGTAGGATCATCTGCCGGCGGGTTGAACGGCCATGCATGAACTCGACGAAGCGCTCGACGATCCGGTGACCGGGCCGGCCCGGGCGGGCGACCCGGCCCGCGCCGGCGTGGCGCTGCGCCTGGCCCGGCGCGGGGTCCGGAATCTCCTCCGGTCGCTCCGGCACGGCCGGCTGCACCTGCACGACGAGCGGGACAGCCACGCCTTCGGCGCCGCGGGGCCTGGCCCGGACGTCACGCTGCGCATCCACGACCTCTCGGCCTACCTGGACATCGCCACCGGGGGCACCATCGGCGCTGCCGAGGCCTACATGGCCGGCAAATGGACCGCCTCGGACCTGCCCGGCCTGGTGCGCCTGCTGGTGACCAACCGGGAGGTGATGAACCGGCTCGATTCCGGCCTCGCCCGGCTCGGCGGCGTGGCTCTGAAGCTGGCGCACTGGCGGCACCGCAACACGCGGTCCGGCAGCCGGCGCAACATCCACGCGCACTACGACCTGGGCAACGAGCTGTTCCAGCTGTTCCTCGACCCCACGATGATGTACTCGTCCGCCGTCTTCCCGCGGACGGATGCCAGCCTCGAGGAAGCCTCGCTGCACAAGCTCGACCTCATCTGCCGCAAGCTGGAGCTGAAGCCCGGCGATCACCTGCTGGAGATCGGCACCGGCTGGGGCGGGCTCGCCCTGCACGCTGCGCGGAACTTCGGCTGCCGGGTCACGTCCACGACGATCTCCCGCAACCAGTTCGAGTTCGCCAGCGATCGCGTCCGCCAGGCCGGCCTCGCGGACCGCATCACGATCCTGCGCGAGGACTACCGGGACCTCCGGGGAAGCTTCGACAAGCTCGTGTCGGTGGAGATGATCGAGGCAGTGGGGCTGCGCTTCCTGGACACTTATTTCCGGGCCTGCAGCGAGCGCCTGAAGCCCGCTGGCCGCATGCTGCTCCAGTCGATCACCATCGCCGACCGGCACTACGAGCAGGCCCGGCGCTCGGTGGACTTCATCCAGAAATACATCTTCCCGGGCGGTGCCCTGCCCTCCTGCGGCGCCATCCTGGCGTCGATAGGCCGCGTCACCGACCTGCAGCTCACCGGCATGCAGGACATCGGGCCCGATTACGCGCGCACCCTGCGCATCTGGCGCGAGCGCTTCCTGCACCGGGTGCAGGACGTGCGCCGGCTCGGCTATCCCGACGAGTTCGTCCGCATGTGGGAGTGGTACCTGGCCTACTGCGAAGGCGGCTTCCTGGAGCGTGCGATCAGCGCCGTGCAGGTGGTGTTCGACAAGCCGGAGTGCCGGTTGCCGCCCCAGGGATGCGCGGCATGATCCGCCCCGCCCTGCCCGGCGCTGCGCTCGCGCTCGCACTGGCCGCCTGCGCGGCGCCGAATCCCGTCATCGACGCCGACGGCCCCACCTGGGACGGCATGGTGCCCGTGCGGGATTCGGGCATGAAGGA